>Ga0169931_10007877_pt1 | contig 15691 bp, 15 predicted proteins | sample Kivu_15m_20L_FD_129675 | JGI IMG/M metagenome (GOLD analysis project Ga0169931, IMG submission 129675) | Freshwater microbial communities from Lake Kivu, Western Province, Rwanda to study Microbial Dark Matter (Phase II) - Kivu_15m_20L... | ecosystem: Environmental > Aquatic > Freshwater > Lake... | reverse complement strand
CGCGGAATCTTGCACTTGGAGCCCCAAGTCCCGCTCTCTGAGCAGAAAATCAAAAAAAATTATAGATTTTTATTAGGCATTCTTCATCCTGATCGCAGTGGTGTCAATACTACTGATGCGCTGGCAAATCTAAAAAAAGCCTATGATTATTTATTGGATAAGTACGAATAAGTAATTTTAGTATAGAATATAAATTGTGCCCGAGTGGCGGAATGGTAGACGCAACAGACTTAAAATCTGTTGGAGACTTGTCTCCGTGCCGGTTCAAGTCCGGCCCCGGGTACCACTTTTTTGTTTCTTACTAATTTTCCAATATAAGCCTAGATTGTATTGCGGGTTTATCTGGTTTTTTGAAAAGTTCTATTTTCCCTTGGAATCTCCCATAATCACTTTTAAAAATATTGGACCCATTTATTATTAGGTCAGTATCTCGTGAGCTAAAATCTTTTAGATTAATTTCAATAGTTTCATTATTAGCAATATTTTCAACATTAATGGAAACTGTATCTTTGTTTTCATATCCCGTTAATGTTTCTTTTTGTTCTTTTTGTCCCTCAATTGTTATAACTGAACCTCCATTTGAATCAATTGTATACTTGTCACCATCTGAATTTCCAAGTTTTATACTTAATGGGTTACTTTTATCGGTTTCAGCATAGTGTTGATTTGGATGATCCTCTTTATCATCTTCGATTGTGAGACTTCCATTTACTGGTCTTTTGATTTTTATATTATTTTTATTAATACCAGGTTCTGCTTCATTTCTCTCATCTAGTGAATTTGCTACATAGTTAAAACCATTTTTATAATCTCCATAGCTAGTCAGTCGACTAAATGAATCTCCACCTTTTATAATTACTCCCTCTTGATTTGTAGATACTATAGCTTTACTGGGGTAAATTCCAATCGATTCCTAAAAGCTCATTTTTTTTTGATTTATTTCTTTAGAATTTGTTGATTCGCTTGTTTTATCTCTAGGATTCTCATTAGCTTTAAAAAAATCTTGTGGCTTGTTAGTAATTTGTTTTTTAATTGGATCCATAATGAACTCCCCTTTTTTAATACCATACCTTTTTTTGATTAATGTTTAGTTAACAATAATCAAACAATAGATTCCAAGGGAAATTCCATTAGTAGCTTAAATATCTAGAGCTTTTACGTCTAATTGCGTTTATTTACCTCTAAATACGTCTAAATCTGTATTTGTTAGTTTTGCTTAACGCCTTTTTAAGTAAAAATTTATAAACAAGCTTGTTTTTTGGATAGTTTTATTTAGATAAGATGGTAAGTGGAAACTGCCGCTAAGGTGCTACAATAAGTATCTCGTCTATGCTTATTGCGCCGCGCTTTCAGCGCCCACCCCAAAATAACCATAATATTTGGACTTCTGTGCAACAGCGCTTTTATGACCCGAACTCGCCTATAAAACTTCTGCGTGATCATTTTACTCCGAGCATTAATTATTTATCGGTGATCTTAAACTCGCTTGCGGTGCTCGATCCCACCAATAAATTTTTTAGTCTTGAAACCAATAAATCCATAGATAAAATCGCTAGTAAATTTTCGCAGTTTATGATCCCGCTAAGCTACTGCTGGAGCGGCATTGAAGCTCTGATGTCTAATAAAGCCGTAGAAGCGGTTATGAGATTTTTGCCGGCATCGACATTTTTGGTTCTGCCTTTTTTTAATATAAATTTTGCTAATGGATTTTCTTCTGGCTTTAATAATCTTATAGACCTGCTCACCGCGCGGCTCGGCGCGCGTCAAAACACCAGCTCTATTATTGCTAACGCCCGATCGGTATTGCCCGAACTAAAAAATCTCGCGCGAGATTTTCTTACTAAGATCCAGCCTCTGAGCGGTTCGCGCGAGACTCTTGCTGACCAGGTCGCTACTCTGGGAACGATTTTGGGGAACCTGGGCGGGATATTATTCGCGCGCCAGGAGCGGGATAGCGGGCTTGCCAGGATGTTTGGGTTTTTCAGTAACGCGACGGGTTTTGTGATGGATTTTCGTAATATCGTCTCACGTAATATCCGCAAACAAATCGTCGGCTACTCTTGCGCGCTTGCCTCGATCTCCAATATTCTTACTAGATTCGTTGACTCAAATTTATCCCGAATCCTTAATCATATTTCTATCGTGGCTGACGGTTTTGGCTTAAGTTATTGGGCTCAATCGTCTAAATCTCCAGCAGGGCAATCTAATCTAGCGCCTAAAAATTTTTTTTCGACGGCACAATCTGTGATACGAAACTAATAAAAAAATTTGGGAATAATATTTTTATGGGCAAAAAATTTTTGTTTTTGTTTTTGATTTTGGCTTTTGCTAATCTGCCGGGTTTTGCTGAGCCGAGCGAGGATATTTTTGAAAATGATTTTCAGCACGAAGAGTACAAAAAACTCGTTCGTCAAAAAACTCGTGGTATGAAAAACGACGCCAAAGTCATTAAAGATGCGATTTCTAATGATTTTAAATCTAGCACCGAAGAGCTTAGAGCTGAATACAAAAAATTAGAAAAACTCTACGATGAGTTTAATACTGAGATGATTCGTCAGCAAAAAGCACTCTCTGACCAAAAAGCCGAACTCGCGCACAAGTTTAAAAAACGCCAAAAAGACCTTGATGATTTAATTCACGCTATGATTGAGGAGTAGCGTGAATTGTAAAAAGAAAATTAATTTCTGGGCTCTTTGATGACAATTTTGTTAAAATAATAAGCATGAAGTTACCTAATTTAACTCCAGCACTCACTATTTTTAAAGAATTTTATATTAATAATAGGCTTTTTAATCAACAATTTGACAAGCCTACAGTTACTAAACTAACTAATGATTTTGATAATATTGATCATAAAGATTTAGTGCATAATCTTCATTCACAACCAGATTTTAAGCCTAAATATCAAGAATTTTTTAGATCATTATCAGGTCTATATAATTATTTTTCTCCCCCAACTGGAACTAGGTCAGTGCCAGAAGTTTTTACTGAGCTAAAACGATCCATAGAAAATTTTATTCATGGAATTCATAAATATTTAGCTTCTCCGGAATTTAGATTAAGAAATTTTATCGGAGATTTTGCAAAACCAAAAACTTCCTTAGCTCCAGAGCTATATCAAATAGTCTCCTAATTTTAAGTGATTATTGATGATTTAATTCACGCTATGATTGAGGAATAGCAGCTTGTGGTAAAAAAGGCATTAATATAGATCTCAACTGTTTCACAGCCTCTGAAACCGCTTTTTTTATAGACTCTATATTATTGCCATTTGCTATTGCTTCTAATTTACCAAAAACTTCTGGTAAAGCTTCTTTTATTTTTTTAGCTTGAGCTAAATAATCAATAACTTTTATTTTAAAGATGGTCAATATTTCTTGTTGGACTTTGCAAACATCATATAGTTCTTGAAAATCATCCTGATTTTCTGCTGTTAAAATATTTGGGTTTACTAAGAGCATATAAGCCAAGTGATGATCAGCTCCTCCAAGGCTAGTATTTCCTAATTGATGTAAAGTAGTATCTATATTTTCTGTATTTGGGGGATTTTGTTTTAATTGGTGTTGTAGACGAGCTAAATTAGGTGCTAGTTTATTATAATACCCCCCCCATCGAGTATTAACTTAAGTCCCTCTGTTTACATATTTAAATAATATCGTATGCTGAATATAAAACCATAATTAATCTTCTTTTTGACCCTCGTTTTCTTAACCTAAATTTGTTACAAATTAGTGTGGTTCATTTTAGATTAAATACAATTTATTTATCAGTATTGACTAATTAAAGCTTACGATAGTATAATAATTTCCAATCTTGGAAACAATTCATTTAAAAAAACTACAAGATATATATGAGAAATAGTTCACCCCCTTCGGCATAAGCCCTTAGGAATTTAATTCTCAAAATCACAAATCAATGGCGATAGTGAATTTACCTAATAGGTATTTTCCCTATCAACTCTGCTGTAAAAAGCACTTTATATAGGAGACCCGCTCAATGGCAAGAAGAAAAAAAATGGATGATACTAAAGAGATTTTAGAAGATGATGATATTTTGAGTTTTGATGATGATGATTCATTACTCGATGACGGTGACGATAGCTTCGATGGCACGATTTTGCTTGATGATAATTTAGAGACTGGCATAATTTCCTCAGCCGCTAGCCGTAACAAAAACTCTTCAGATGATGATGAAGACGGAGATTTGTTTGATAGTATTTCGCCTCTTTCCGATGACTCGGTGAAGATGTACTTGCGCGAGATCGGCAGAGTACCGCTTCTTAACGCTAAACAAGAAATCGAGCTTGCTCGTAGAATCAAAAAAAACGATCTTAACGCTAAACGTAAGCTAGTGAGACATAACCTGAGACTGGTTGTTTCTATCGCCAAAAAATATATTAATCGTGGTTTGCCGTTTTTGGATTTGATCCAGGAAGGTAATCTGGGATTGATTCGCGCGGCAGAGAAGTTTGATCCAGAGAGAGGATATAAGTTTTCTACTTATGCTACTTGGTGGGTGCGTCAGGGTATAACCCGCTCGCTATCTGATAAATCGCGTACTATCCGCGTGCCGGTGCATATGGTAGAGACCATTAATAAATTTAAGAAGATAGCCCGCAAACTCGGTCAGGAACTCAATCGCAGACCTACTGAAGAAGAGTTATCAGAAGTTATGGAAGTGCCGACTGCTAAGATAAAAGAAATCGTTGCGGCGATGCGCACGCCTGTTTCGCTTGAATCCCCGATCAATAACGAGGAAGATGGTAAGCTTGAAGATTTTATCGCTGATCCTAATTACTCAGTCAAGCCAGAAGTCTCTGCTACTGAGCAGTTACTTGCTGACGATATTCTTAAGGTGCTTGACACCCTTACCCAAAAAGAAAAAGCTGTGATCCAGTTGAGATTTGGGATAGATTCAGGTCAAGAGCGCACTCTTGAGGAAGTCGGTAGAATGCTCCGCATTACCCGCGAGCGAGTTCGCCAACTGGAATTTAGAGCCCTCAAAAAGCTCAGACATCCAGAACGAGCTTCTAAGCTTAAAGACTATCTAGATATGGCAGTTTAAGGATTCGCTGAATAACGTAGTTTTGAAGCGGAATCCGATTAACAAAAATAAAACAAAAACCCCCGAAAGGGGGTTTTTGTTTTGACGATTTTTAAATATTTATCTATTTAAAAAAATAAACTTAGAGAGCACCAATATCATAACAATCGTAAATAGTGTTCAATCGGTCAATAGCAGTTTTGAACTTATCTAGCAAGATCAAACCTTTAATATTTGAATTTATTATATCTTCTTTTTTATCATTGTATTTGATTAATTTATCAAGTTCTTTTAATACTTTTCTTTTAGCAGGACCGAAAGCCTCTCGTTCAAATTTTCCATTAACTAAAGTATCAGTTTTTGATTTTTTTGATAAATCGATTAATAATCTATTCAGATCTATAATTCCATTTTCTTTATATTTTAATGGATCACCGAGATCAAATTGTTCAGGAATTACATATTTAAAATTAACTTTTCCTAGTGTAATATTTCTACATAAATTAAGAAGTTTATCGGATCTATCTTCTATACGTTCATCATGAATTATTCTAGTGATAAAATCGTAAATTAAATTTGGGTTTACTGGAAGTTTTCTTTCTTCATCTAATTTTTTAGTTAGATGATTAAACATAATAGAACCAGTGTTTTCAGGGGTGTGATTCTCAAATTCACTAACTTGAATTTGAGAATCTTTCTCTATCTCTAAATTTTTATTTGATAAATCATCAAAAATTAAGGATCTAAACTTATTTGAGAAATCTATATCTTGTCTAGATTCTTCTATCAATCTTTCTAATACTATTTTAAATCGCAAATCAGGATCATTTGAATCAGAAAGTTTATGCATTTCAGTGCTAAAATGTTTATAATCATTAATTTGTCCTAACCTTACTAGTGCAACTAGATTATTTAGTTGTTTTTCATTCGCTTTTTTGTAATCATCAATTGGACTATTGCCGGTATGCATTTTGAATTTTTGTTCTTGAGTTAAATAGTATTTACTATAAATTTTTTCAAGATTACTTTTTCGTGGCGAACTTTTAGTTCGATCTATACCACTGTATTGCGTTACATATATTGGTTCATTTAATGTTCTGAGGTCATCGAGGCTTAAATTCTTAATACTAAATAATATCAAAGAATTAAATGTTTATCAAGTTAATAATATTAAATTAAGTTTATTTCTTGGATTATAAAAACCAAGGAATTCTTAGAGTTAAAAATTTAAATAAAGATTTAAAAAGTTATTTTTTAGAATATTTTTTCTTGAATTTATCGATACGACCAGCTACGTCTATGACTTTGTTGGTGCCAGCGTAAAATGGGTGGCAACTGCTACAAATCTCAACTCTAAGCGATTCTAGGGTCGATTCTAAGATGAATTCAGCTCCGCAAACACAACTTGCGGTAATAACTTGAGCTTTAGGGTGGATATTAGCTTTCATACAGTTTTTAATAATAGCATAAGCCAGCTGGAATAAGGGTTTTATATCTTTTTTTAAGAGTTGAAGACATTGTCTACGAATGTACGAATGATTCAAAATAAACAACCGCCGGAGTTGAAGACATTGTCTACGAATGTACGAACGATTCAAAATAAACAACCGCCGTGGAAGCTGCCGCTAAATAATCGCAATTGCGGGTATTATTTAGAAAATATAGTACATTCGTAGACAATGTCTCGATAACGAACGCGATAACGACGAGATAACGATAAACGATAAAAAACTAGGCACGCTTAAAATCGGGCAAGCTGGGCTCTTGGATTTTGTAGGGGTCGCGGTTAACCATATTTAGGAGAGCTTCTTGTTTTTCGGTAAGCTTAGAGAAGTCCTCAAGCTGTTTATTAAGCTTTTTGTTAAGGTCGATAAGCTTGTGGAGCTCTTCGTAGAGGTTCTTGAGCTCTCTTTCCCGCTCGGTGAGCTGCCAGTTTAGTTTTTGGAGCTCAAAATCCTTATCTTCGAGTTCTTTGGTAAGTAAGCTAAGCTCGTCAAACCCACTCGCTGAGAGGTTTTTGTGCTTGCTTGAAATAAAGGTTTTTACTTGAGAAAAATCAGCGTCCCAAAGAGCGTCAAAGCCAATCAAATCGGTTTCTTCATGGAGCGCGCTGGGTTCTTTATCCTGGGAAGACATATTTAGATTCTATGTCAAAACTCCAAAACTGTCAGCAAGTGATAGAATTTATTTTGGAATCCCTATTATGAGCCAAGATCCTAGTTCTAGTCCTAAACCTAAAAAAACCAAAAAATCTATGGAAATCGTCGATGGTTCTAATCTACCAGCGGTTTTGGACGATTTGACTTCAGGGATGGAAACTAAGCTCGAGCAAATCCAAAAACAAATCGATTTTATTTGTGATCGCCAAAAATCTGGAGTATCAGCTGAATTTAGCGCCTTGATGGACGGCTATGTCAATAAAGCTAACGAAAGCCAATCCTATAAAGTAAAGTTCGAGCATTTAGAAGGTATTTATGAGGAGCTTAATCTTGAGCATAAGACCGCGCGTGAAGATCTTAAAAAACTAAAAGCTGACCTAGAAGCCAGTAAGGAAGCGCTTCGCATGTCTGAGTCAGATTTACAGCGCGCCAAAAGAGACACCGACAATAGCCGCCTCCAATACGAAGAACAAATCAGTAACCTAATCGAGGAGCGCGAAAAGCTCAAATCTAAAGTCAAGCAGTTAATGGATCACAAGGAAAAATCTGCTCAAGAATATAACGATCTAAAAGCAGAATTGCTAGAAAATAAATACAGAGTTAAACAGCTCGAGCAAGAAAAACAAGTAGAGATCGAGACTCAAAAGCGCACAGCAAGAGAGAATCACAAAATCATAGAAGATCTAAAAGAAAAACTTGATCTACGTACCCGTGAAGTCGAGTATAAAGATGCTCTTCTAAACCAGCTCATCAAGCAGGTTTCAGCGGATGATGCCATGCAAGATTCAGCTAGCTTTGTTAATTACTCTAGCCCAGAACCCAGCTGGCAAGAGAGCTTTACCCAAAACCCTGTCGAGAACCAACGTCCTATGAAATCTGGTATGGAGTTGAGGCTTGAAGATCCCAAGGAAGGATCTAGCTGGGGTGCTTTTAGAAAATAAGTGGGCTTACTAGTCTATCCGCCAGATAATCATAAGACCGATAGTAAAACTATTTTTTTTATAGGCTCAGCTGATGAGTTTTGTACTATAAATGATCAGCCTGTAACCCTTTCTGGGAGCGGGAATTTTGCACACGTGGTTAATCTTAAGCTTGGGATTAATGATTTTACTATCAATCTTGACGGTAAAATTTTTCAGCGTAAAATCCATGCTGAGTATAGCGCCCACGAGCTTCCTGTCGCCTATGCCCGTCCCTATCAGGCTTTTAGAGCGCCAAGCACCAAGCCTGAAAATATTCTTAGATCGATTTTGGTAGCCAAAAATTCGATCAGTGTCCCTCTGAATCTTAAGCCGGATTTTCAGTGCGCCCTGGAATCACCTTATAGAGCGGTTCTTAGCTTAGGAGAGATGAAGGTGGATTTGGGCTGGATATTTTATGAGGATGATTTTGGTATAGAAATAAATCAGCTCCAGGAGATAGCTTCGCTGGAGATAAATTTCTTAAACCCAGTCAAGGAACTTGTTGTAAGCTGGCACGCCAATGAATTAAGAATTGAATTCTCGTATATTAGTTATGTTGAAGCGCCTCCTGTAAAATCCTCCATCTGCTCAAACCCACTGATAGTAATAGATCCAGGGCACGGTGGCATACAGCTCGGCGCAACTAGCCCAAAAAGTGTTTTTGAAAAAGATCTCAATCTGCAAGTCTCACTCAAGCTTAGAGATGAGCTAAAGCACTTGGGAATTAGATCTCAGCTAACACGCCAAGATGATAGCTTGGTTACTCTTGATGAGCGAGTGGAATTAAGTAAGCCTGCTGATGTGTTTTTGTCTTTGCACCATAATGCTCTGCCTGACGCGCAGGATCCTAATCAAGTTCGGGGATTTTCTGTGCATTATTATCACGCTAATAGTTATAATTTTTGCCTCGAGATAGCCCATTACCTAAAAAAACACTTGGATTTGCCCTTCGCTGGCTTTTATAAGCAGAATCTTAAGGTCTTGAGGGATAATAGTCGTTCGCTTGCTGTTTTGCTCGAACTTGGCTATTTAATCCACCCCGAGGAGTCTGATCTTATCTCAAGCCAAGAATTTCAGCATAAAACAGCTAAATTAATTGCTAATTTTTTGTGTGAGTTTATAAATCGAGAATAAAACCGTGTTTCGTAATATATAATTTTTATATTCCATTTTTTAGTTATGGGAATTTAATTTTGGCGTTTGTTGGATGACGAGCCTGGAAAATAGCTTTAATACCATTATTGTCGGATCTGGGTTAGCCGGTCTGAATCTCGCTCGCAAACTGGCTCAAGCTGGTCAAAAGATTTTTATCTGCTCCAAAGAAGCTGTTACTGAGGGTTCTAGCAAGTACGCTCAAGGCGGAATTGCTGTAGTCAGTCCGCTCAATCCCGAGGATAATGTCGAAAGCCATATCCAAGACACTCTGGCTTCTGGTAAGGGACTTTGTCAAGAAGAAACCGTCAGGGCCATTCTCGGTGCTGGCTGGAAGCAGGTCTCTCAGTTAGTTGGTTTGGGAGTGGAATTCGATAAGAGTTTTAATCTGGAGGGCTCGCATAGCTATAAGCGTGTGATGCATGTCGGTGACTCGACTGGGCGAGCCTTGATTAAACCTCTGATTAATAATATTTCGCGAAACGAACTTGTGCAAATCTCTCAAGGTACAGAAATGGTCTCTCTCATCAAGAACACTGTCAATGGGCGGGTTTGCGGAGTAAGAGTGGTGGATATTTCTGGTAATGATTATGATGTTTTTGCTGATAATGTGGTGCTTGCCTGCGGCGGTCTTGCCGGGCTATATGAGGATCACACTTGCCCGGGAATCCTCCGCGGGGACGCTATTGCGCTTGCTTATGACGCTGGAGCCAAAATCGAAAATCTTGAATTTGTGCAGTTCCACCCGACAGTATTTAAAACCAAAACTAACAAAAACTTCTTGATCTCTGAAGCTCTTAGAGGAGCAGGCGCGCAGTTAAGAAACTGCAAGCAAGAACCTTTTGCTCACAAATACCATCCCCAAGCGGAATTGGCGACTCGTGACATTGTAAGCAGAGCTATGTACTCTGAAATGAATCTCACTAATTCTAATTTTGTTTATCTCGACGCTCGCCATCTTGGTAAAGAATTTTTACAAGAAGAATTTCCAATGATTTATAAATTTTGTCTCAATGAAGGTTATGATCTGGCTCAGGATCTGCTCCCAGTGCGCCCTGCCGCTCACTACAGCATTGGTGGTATCAAAACCGATGTTCATGGTAGAACCACTCTAAAAGGTCTTTATGCGCTTGGAGAGTGCGCTAGTAACGGGCTTCACGGGGCTAATAGATTAGCGAGTAATTCCTTGCTTGAATGTATCGTGATTTCAGATTTTACTGCTGAGGATATTTTGAGTCAAGAACTTGATGGCATTAATCTAAACCCTGTCCTGGAGTACTGTTCAAATTATTTTATTCCTCTTAGCTACACCGAAAAACAAGAGCATGAAAAATTAGTATCGGTTATCAGATCCGTTCTGTCAGCTAATTTGGGAGTAGAGCGTCGCCAAAAATCTATGCAGTCAGCTCTTAAATATCTAGATTCTTTACCTGAGTGTAAAGAGCGCAATACGGCTATCTTGCTTACCCAATCAGCACTCCAAAGAAAAGAAAGCAGAGGCGTGCATTACCGTCAAGATGCGCCTTCTACGAATCCTAATATGAAGATGTCGACTATTATTTCCAAATCTGCTATCGGTGTGTTTTCATTATGACGAATCTAACTAGTAAATTTGTGCGCACCAGAATCGCTCCTAGCCCCACCGGAAACCTGCATATTGGCACGGTTAGAACGGCTCTTTATAATTTACTGTTTGCGCGTAAGCATGGCGGACATTTTTATTTTAGGCTCGAAGATACTGATATGGAGCGCAGTAAAGAAGAGTTTACTCAAGAGATTATTGATGGCTTTAGATTTCTGGGCATAGAGTGGGATAGACCTGATTTTAAGGATTTTGCTGATGCTGTTTTTGAGGATGGGATTGTAAGGCAATCTACTCGCAACTCCGCTCATAGAGCCTATATCGAGCAGTTGATTTCTAGTAACCGCGCTTATAAATGTTATACGACTCCTGATGAGATGGAAAAACTTCGTGAATCCCAAAGAGCCAAAAAGCTTCCCGAGGGCTACGATAATCGCGGACGTAATTATTCTGAAGATCAACTAAAAGATTTCCAGTCCGAAAACCGTTCTTTTGTAATTCGCCTAAACCTTGGTCCTGAGCGGGATATAAAGTGGAGTGATCTTGTGCGCGGCGAGATGTCGATTAATACTCGTGATCTGGGCGGTGATCCTGTGATCATGAAAGCCAATGGGCAAGTGCTTTATAACTTTGCGGTGGTGGCTGATGATGCTGATATGGGGATCACTCATGTCTTTCGCGGTGAAGATCATCTTACTAATACAGCTAAGCAAATCACTATCTATGAGGCTTTTGGCTTTCCGGTTCCTCAGTTTGGGCATTTGCCATTGATATTTACAAAAGACCGTCAGAAGCTCTCTAAGCGCAAGCACGGTGATATTGCTGGTGTCGAAAAATATATTAGGGAGGGCTACTTGCCATCTGCGCTTAATAATTATTTGGTGGCGACTAGTTATTCATGTCCTTCTGGACAAGAAATTTTTGATTTGGCGCATGGTGCTAGTTTTTTTGATATGGCTTGTGTCAGTAAGAGTCCTGCTGTTTATGATATCGATAAGCTCAATTGGTATAACCGTGAATATATGTCCAAAATCCCTTACCCAGAGCTTTTGAGCGAGCTAAAAAAATATACTAAGTTTGATTTAAATAAATTTTCTACTGCTGATCTCCATGAATTGATCGAAGCTATCCGCGGTAACTTGAATAAATTTATTGATATCGATGAAAACATAGATTATTTTTATACTCTACCCGAGCTCGGAGCAGAGTTGCTGAGCTTGATTGGCGAAGCAAAAGTCTTACTCACGGAGCTTACAGCTAGAATAAAATCTGGAGATTATGATTTTAGTTCAGCAGAGCAAATGAAATCTCAAATCAATAAACTGGGTGAAGATCTTAATCTCAAGGGCAAAAAATTATTTATGCCGATTCGAGCGGTTCTATCAGCTAGACAGCATGGTCCAGATCTAGGCTTAATTATGAAGCTTCTTGGCAAAGATACGGTTTTAGCGAGGTTGGCTGATTTTGGATAACCCTATAGTGCTACTATAGGGTTTAATAATATATTTAAAAATAACACTTGATAAGTTTGTATTTATGTATTATTCTTTGTTTTATGGCTGAGCGTCGTTTGAGAATAGCGAATATAACCGTAAATGTTTATGGTTCAAGAGAAAATTATGAACTTCATAAATTACGTCCTCTTAGACCCTCTGATTATGTAAATCCTAGGAAATCAGTTTGCCCAGGTTTTTTAAAATGTCTATCTGCAAAATCTAGAAATCATCCAAGGTCAGAAAAACCAAAAAGATCATTTCTTGATAAAGCTCACATTATTTGGAAAAGATTTGCCCGTCGAAGAAATTCTGGTAAAGCAAAGAATTAGTCTTATAATCTTCTCTATGCTCACTCAAGCAAAACAAGATTTGCGCCTTCAAGCAAAAGAAAAGATTCAGTCTTTAATTGCTGATCGTGAGGATTTTTATCAGCGCCAATCTCAGCTTATCGAAAAAATCGAACTTTCTAGTCTATTTAAAAAGTCTCATACTATTCTTAGTTATTTTTCCCTGGATGATGAATTTGATCTTAGCTCGATGATTATCTCAAACCCTTATAAACGCTGGGTTTTACCTCGTCCTATAGGTAAGGGAATTATGCTTTTGTTTGAGGTCTATGAATTGCATGATCTTAAAGAAGCGAAGTTCTCTTTAAAAGTCCCGCCTGCTACTAACCCATTAGTCCAGCCTGCTGAGATAGATTTAGCGATTATTCCTGCGCTTGGATACGATACTGATGGTTATAGACTAGGTCGCGGAGGTGGTTATTACGATAGATTACTAGCTAAGCTTCCTGCTTCGGCTCGCACTTTAGGAGTGATCCCTAGAGAGCTTATGCTTAGTTCGTTTCAGCGTCAAGACCACGATAGACCTGTCGAAAAAATAATAGCGATATAGATTATGCTTGAAAAAAACCTTTTTTCATAGCATTGATTAAACCCTCATCAATACTGCATTTGGTCCAGATAGCAAGAGACTGTACTCCTTGAAGTATGAGCATATCAGAACCGTCAATAGCTCTAAGACCTCGATCCTGAGCAGTTTTTAGGAGCTTGGTCTTTTCATAGATCAAATCATAAATTATAGTATCCGCCTTAAGCTCGTTTATTTGATTAATGCTAAGAGGCATACCTTCTGAGAGCCTGCCTTGACCCACTGGGGTGCAGTTAACGATGAGCTTTGAGTCGCTTAGATTTTCTTGTTCGGTAAAAAGTTTTATATTTATCGAACGGCGGGCAAGATTAGGAAGTGCTTCTTCGGTTTTTTTGAGGTTGCGCACATAGACATTTATAGTGCTAGCACCAATGTCTTCAAGCGCGGCTATGATTGCTTTTGAGGCTCCGCCCGAACCGAGAATACTTACTTGAGAGTTTTTCAGATCATAGCTTTCAAGAGATTTTTTAAAACCAAAATAATCGGTATTAAATCCGTAGATTTTACCATCACGCACCTCTATAGTGTTAGCGGCTCCGATCCTTTCTACAAGCGGATCTAGGACGTTGAGATATTTAATAATCATTTCCTTGTAGGGAATTGTTATATTTAAGCCATCCAGACTTCGAATAAGGCCTGTAATTTCAAACTCAAAGTTTTCTTGATCGATTTCGAACTTTTCGTAACTGCCTTCTAACCCAAGATACTTCAGACCTGCCAACTGCATTTGCGGTGATTTACTGTGTGTGAGAGTACTTCCGATGATGCCGAGTTTTTTCATATCAGACCTTTAGTTTTAAATTTAGATATTCTTGTATTGATTTTACTGAGAGATCTTCAGTTTGTAGTGATCCAAGTGCTTTTACCGTCGCTGAAGATCCAGTCACAGTGGTAATTACAGGGATATTTTTGGCTTGAGCGATTTTAGTTATGGTTTGGCTATCTTCATAAGCTTCCTTGCCTGACGGTACATTGAGAATCAATTGAATCTCATCATTTTTCATCAAGTCAGTAATATTGGGTCTGCCTTCGTTTACTTTTAGAGTTTCTTCTAATTCAATCCCTGACTGCTTTAGAAACTGAGCAGTTCCGCTAGTAGCCACGATAGTAAAACCTTGTTCTATAAGATCTTGAGCAATTTTTACAGCTGATTTTTTGTCTTTATCATTAAAACTGATAAATATTTTTCCTTTTTTGGGCAGGTTGTGTGAAGCACCAATCTGAGCTTTTGCAAATGCCATAGCAAAATTTGAGCTTATGCCCATCACTTCACCAGTGCTTTTCATCTCTGGACCTAAAAATATACTAGAACCATCAAATTTATTAAAAGAAAACACCGCTTCTTTTACAGATACTTGATCGGTTGGAATTTTTTCAAGTAGAGCTTTTACGTTTAATTCTTTAATGGTCTTGCCTGCCATGATGAGACTTGCTAGTTTAGCCCATGATATTCCCGTCGCCTTAGAAATAAATGGTACGCTGCGACTGGCTCTAGGATTGACTTCTAGGATATAAAGCTCTTCGTCTTTTACTGCAAATTGGATATTCATTAAGCCTATTACATTTAATGCTTGAGCAAGATCTTTTGTGGCATTGGTAATTTTGCTAATGATTGTAGAAGATAAATTTTGTGGCGGGAATACGCATGCTGAATCACCGCTATGGATCCCAGCATATTCAATGTGCTCCATAATCCCGGCTATGACGCAATCCTGTCCATCAGCAATAGCATCTACATCGATTTCGGTAGCTTCATCTAAGAATTTATCGATCAATACTGGGAATTGCTCTGTTTCTAGCATGGTTCTTTGGAGCCAGGAATTTACTTCTTTATCGTTATAAACTATATCCATACCTCTGCCACCAAGCACATAACTAGGTCTCAAAACCACTGGATATCCTATTTCATGGCAAAGTTTTTGAGTCTCTTCGTAGGAATTAGCAATAGCGTTGCTGGTTTGTTTTAGTCCGAGATGATTAAGAAGCTTACCAAAACTATCTCGATCTTCAGCCAGATCGATGAATTTTGGCTGAGTGCCAATTATAGTAACTCCTTCAGCTTCAAGCGAATCGCAGATATTGAGCGGGGTCTGACCGCCCATATGTACTATGACTCCTTTTAGTTTTGAGCCTAGAGATTTTTCTTTGTTCCAGATTTCAAGTACATCCTCGACAGTTATTGGCTCAAAATACAATCTATCACTTATATCGTAATCAGTAGAAACCGTTTCTGGATTGTTATTAATCATCACAGTCTCAAAACCTGCTTCCCGTAAAGCTTGTGAAGCCTGAACGCAGCAATAATCAAACTCAATTCCCTGCCCAATTCTATTAGGTCCGCCCCCAAGTATAAAAACTTTTTCT
>Ga0169931_10007876_pt1 | contig 15693 bp, 14 predicted proteins | sample Kivu_15m_20L_FD_129675 | JGI IMG/M metagenome (GOLD analysis project Ga0169931, IMG submission 129675) | Freshwater microbial communities from Lake Kivu, Western Province, Rwanda to study Microbial Dark Matter (Phase II) - Kivu_15m_20L... | ecosystem: Environmental > Aquatic > Freshwater > Lake... | reverse complement strand
GTGGCGCGAGCGGCGGCTTCGGCATCGGCACGCTCGCGCTCGGCCTTGGCGGCGGTGGTCAGTTCCTGTGCACGCGCCGTGACGGCCGCGAGCGTGGCCTTGGTCCCGGCGTGCGCCTGTTCAGCGTTCGAGGCCCGCTCGCGCGATTGAGCGAGTTCCTGCTTCAGGCTGGCCGACTCGCTGCGCGCGAGCTCGGCGGCAGCGTGCTCGGCCGCCTGCCCCGCAGTCTGACGGGCACGCAGCGCAAGGAACGCGAGGGCGCTGCCGACGGCGGCGCCAAGGACGAGGCCGATGATGAGGGAGATGGCGTCCATGGGGGGATCGTATGACGAGGTGAACGCATGACTGGCCATGTCGTGACGCAAGGCTGGTGCAACGCGTACCGGGCCCCCTTGCGCAGGAGCGATTGGCGCGAACTCGCTTAGCATGACAGCATGCCGAGTCAAGGTCTGACGCGCAGCGTGCTTCGACTGGCCAGCGTTGCTGTGGCGCTCCAAGCCTGCACGACGCCGTCGAAGCCCCCCGCAAGGCCCACCCAGGAGCATCTGGTCGAGATCGACGTCCATGGAGTCCGGTCCGATGCAGGTGTGCTGCGGATTGCCGTGTACGCCGATCCCACGACCTTCCTTCGGGAAGGCGGCGTCTTGCATGGCGTCAGCGTGCCCCCATCGACGACCAAGGTCACGCTTGCCGTCCCGAACGACACGCCCGTCGTGATTTCGGTGTTCCATGACCTTGATGCTGACGCTCAACTGCGTCGTGGGCCGCTCGGTATGCCAAGCGAACCCTGGGGATTCAGCGGTCATCCCCCACGCATCGGGCCGCCGGTCTGGGCTTCATGCGCCATCACGCCCGTGCCGAACTCGTCGGTGGTCATCACCCTTCGGGGAGCTCCGTGAGGTCCGGTCCCACGTCGGTGCCGTCGGAGCTGATGGGGCCGGGGCCGGCAGTGCTCCGCTGGATCGGCGATCGCGAGAGCAGCCTCGTGCGTGCGCTCTGGCGGATCACCGTGGACACGCAGGGGCTGGATGCCGGCGCATTTTCCGCTGGACCGACCATCATTGCAGCCAATCACCGAAGCCTGCTCGACACGGCGGTCCTTCGGTACGTGCTGCCGCCGTCTATCCGCTGCCGGACGGCAACGGTGGGAGCGCGCGACTTCTTTGCGCCGGCACCGTCAGACCGCGGCGTACGTTGGATGGTTCGCAGCGTGTTGTGCACGTACATCGTTGGGACGTATCGAGTTTGCCTGATCGGGCGTGGCGACGACATGGGAGATGGCGTGGGCCGCATCGACGCGCTGCTTCAGGCAGGTTGGCACGTCATTCTGTTTCCCGAGGGGACACGGAGCCGAACTGGTGACCTCGGCCGATTCCGCAGTGGGGTGGCGCACCTGGCGCGTCTGTCCTCCGCACGAGTCCTGCCGGTCTGGCTCGGAGGGACTGAGGCACTGATGCCCGTCGGTGCAAGATGGTTGCATGGTGGCACCATCACCGTCCGGGCCGGGGCGCCCCTGATGGTTCAGCCCGACGAGACGAACGGCGCGTTCCTCGACCGCTTACGGAGTTCAATCGTTGGATTGCGCCCGTCCTGAGCGTTCCCGGGCGATCAGCGCGGGAACTGCGGCCGCCATGGCGATCGAACTCGCCAAGCTCACGATCATGGTGGACTGCCAACCAATCGTCGCCCCCGCAGCAACAGCAAAGAGCGGTGCGCGAGTGCGCCAGGCGGCGAGGGCGACTGCTGCCAACAGGATCGATGGTGCGACATGCACAGCATCGCTCCAAGGCCACGGTGCAGTGGCCAGACAGCCCATGATTGCTGCCATGAGTGCGAGCAGGCGAGCATGCAAACGCGATGGTCCGGCAGCGAGGGGCCACCAGAGGGTGCGGGCCGAGCCGGTACTCGAATCCCATGTCACTCGCGGATCGAAGCAACGCCGCAGGACACACGATGCCAGGACGGCGATGCCCTCGGGCCAATCCCTCCCGAACCGGTAGTGGCTCGGTCCGATCGAGCGGGGTCTGTAGATCACGGGGATCGTCACCTCGCTGGTTGCAACGCCCGCCCACGCGAGCCGGATGATCATCTCTTCCTCCCAGGCGTATCGGCCGCCTCGAGCGGGGGTCGAGAGCGTCTGCTCGATCGGCCAGACCCTCATGCCGCATGCGGCATCACCGATGGTCCGGCCACACGCCGCCCGGACTGCAAGACCGCTCAGCGTCCTTCCGCAGAGCCGTGCCAGTGGATACGAGTGCGGGAGCGGAACCCGCGAGCCGAGGACCAGGCGTGGAGGGTCGGACAAGCCGCCGGCGGCAGCAATGAAGGCAGGAATGCGGCTGGCGTCGTGCTGTCCGTCGGCGTCGAGAGTGATGGCATGGGTGAAGCCGAGTTCCCGAGCCGTCGACATGCCTTCGATCAGCGCGCGAGCCTTGCCCTGGTTGCGCTCGAGGCGGACCAACGTGCACATGGGCTGCCGCTCCATCCACTGCTCCACCCTCGCGGCCCCATCATCGCTGCTCCCGTCATCGACGACGATGATCGGCAGGCCATGAAGCGCGATCGAGTCAAGCACCTCGACGATCGTGCGCGCGTGATTGAAGAGTGGAACGATGGCGACGGGCCGCATGCCGGAACTACAGTATCGGCATCGTCATGGCCACGCCCCTAGACCTCAATCAACTGCTCTGCGACGCTTCTGACGAAGCGACCGAGGCTCACGCGCGTCACGGCAACCTCGCCTTCGTCGAGTTGCTCGAGGCCACCGGCAACCGAGTCGACTGCATCCGGGGCGCCGGGCCGTACCTGTGGGATCGCTCGGGGCGACGCATCCTCGATTGCATGGCTGGATACGGTGCGATCGCGATTGGTCGTGGACATCCGATCGTCACGGACGCGCTTCGACAGTGCCTGGCTGGTGCGTCAGCAACCTGGGTTCGATGGGAGCTCGCGCCGTTGGTCGGTCGGGCTGCCAAGGAGCTGGCGAAGGCCACCGACGGCAGGGCACGGAGGGTGTTCTTCACCAACTCCGGGACGGAGGCGATGGAGGCCGCGATCAAGTACGCCCGACGCGCGACCGGGCGTCATGGGCTTCTCGCTTGGGAGGGTGCGTTCCACGGGTTGACGTGTGGTGCACTCTCGCTCAACGGATCAGCGGAACTCCGGGAAGGCTTCGGGCCATTGCTGCCTGGAGCGGCGCTCGTTCCGTTCGGTGACTTGGACGCGCTGGAACGAGCCCTGGCTCGCCGCGACATCGCAGCCATGGTCGTGGAGCCGATCCAAGGGAAGACGCTGCGCGCTCTGGAGCCGGTGCAGCTGCGAGAGGTCCAGCGTCTGTGCGCGCGCGCCGGCACGCTGCTCGTGGCGGATGAAGTGCAAACCGGTTGCGGACGAACCGGATCGTTCCTTGCCTGCCAAGCCGACGGCGTTGATCCTGACATCGTGCTGCTGTCAAAGGCTCTCAGCGGGGGCGCAGTCCCTGTCGGTGCCATGCTCATGACCGACGAGGTAGCCGACGCGGTGCATCCGTCGCTCGATCGCGCCATCATCCATAGTTCGACGTTTCATGAAGGGCAGCTCGCCATGGTCGCGGTGTTGGCGACGCTGAAGGTGATTCATGAGGACGATCTGGTGCAGCGTTCAGCTCGACTCGGAGCGCTTCTCCGCCATCGCTGCGAACGCGCCTGCGCAGGGCATCCCGCGTTTGGAGGGTTCCTTGGCAGGGGCTTGATGGCCGGACTCCAAGTCGATGTCGATCGAGTTCCAAGCCTTTCAGCCCTGCCGTGGGTCGGTCCCGCCATCAGGCCACTCATCGGACAGGCCTTGGTGAACACCTTGCTGAGGCGACACGGCGTTCTCGCACAGGTCACCGGTGCTCACTCGCCCGTGCTGAAACTGCTCCCGCCGATGGTGATCGACGAGCGGGACATTGATCATCTCGCGCCCGCTCTGGAGCAGTCGATTGGTGCACTTCAGGACGGTTCCCTCGCTGACGCCCTCGGCCGGGCGCTCGGCTCCATGCCCGCGCACGCGCTGCGGCGGGCGGCCCAGGTCATGTCCGCGAGCTACTTGCCGTCGGTGGGTCGACCGGACAGCTTGGCCAGCTCGGACTGATAGGACTTGAGTTGGGCCTCAAGCGCGCTCACGCGCTTTGAGCAGTCGTCCTTGGACTGCTGCAAGGTCATTGAACCGGCGCGGTAGCCGGGATTGGAGTTCGGGCTGATCCGGCGTGCGATCATGAGTTGCTTCTCCGAGAGACTGATCAGCGTTCGATAGGCGAGCATCCGCTCTGCGTCGGTCTTCGCACGCGCCAAGTTGGCCTTGGCGGTTGCGGCCTCAGTGTCGTACGCCGCAATCTTGGTCGTGATCCGCGTGTGGTCGCTGGTGGCGCAGCCGACCGTCATGAGTGCCGAGAGTGTTGCAACGAGGAGCAGTGTTGTTCGGATCATGACGGGAGCGTATGACCGCGGGAACGGCTCTTCAAGTAGTGTCCCGGGGTGCAAACGATTGACCTGATCCATCGCTCCCGTGAGTCGGAAGCCATGGATGCCGAGACGCCCGATGCCGCCTTGATCGGCAGGGAGTACTCGTTCCTGAGGCGGATGCACCGGCACGGTGGCCTCGCGTTGTCCTTGGTCGATGCCATCAGCGGTCTCGGGGGCAACGGGCCCGTGACGGTCATCGACCTCGGGTCCGGCCCCGGAGACCTCGCCTGCGCGGCCATCGAGCTCGCCAGTCGGCGCGGGATCACGGTGCGCGCAACCTGCGTCGATCGGATCGCTTCGGCGACTCGCTCGGCACCGGAGATGGAGGTCCTGACGATGGACCTGTTCGGAGCGCCTGACCACTTCGGCCAACGTGCCTTCGATGTGGCGCATGCATCCTTGGTGCTCCATCACCTGGCGGATCACGAGGTTCAGTGCGCTCTTGTGACGATGTCCGCGCTCGCCCGCCGCAGGGTCGTGTGGTCCGACTTGGTGCGGGACCGGCTCGGATGCGTCGGGGCATGGACGACGGCAGCCTTCCAGCATCCTCAGGTCCGAAAGGATGCCGTGACGAGCGTCCGTCGGAGCTTCACGCTTGACGAGGCCGTGGCGCTTGCCGAGTCAGCGGGTTGGCGCGAGATTGCCATCCGTCGGCAGCGTGGTGCCTGCTTCACCTTGGTCGCCACGCCGGGCGAGCCACCCAGGCGTCGCCCGATGATTCGTGCGGAGCGGCTGACCGTGAAGCGCGGCGGGGTCGACGTGCTCCGGGAGACCTCGCTCGTGGTTGGATCGGGCCAGGTGCTGCACGTCCGAGGCCCGAACGGCAGTGGCAAGAGCTCGCTTCTTCGTTGCCTGACTGGTTCGCTCCGGGCGGCGGGTGGCCGAGCGTGGCTTGATCGGAGCTGCGGCCCGATCGGCACGCACCCACAGGATGGTGGGCTCATGTCCACGCTGTCGGTCGTGGGAAACGTCGAGCTTTCTGCATCGCTGGCGGGGCTGCGGGGGACTCCTGCGGTGGACGCGGTCAGGGGCGCGCTTGCCATGTGGGGCCTCGGGTCCGTGGCATCGGCGCCCGCGCGACGACTCTCCGGGGGCGAGGCGCGGAGGGCTGCGCTCGCTGCGACCTTCGTGCATCATCCAAAGGTGGTCGTGCTGGATGAGCCTGATGCTGGCTTGGACGCATGCGGTCGAGCAGCCCTGACGACATGCATTGAGCGCACGCTGTCCGAGGGCGGTGCGGTCCTGATGGCAGCCCACGCATCCGACGTGCTGCACGATCTTCCGGAGTCGATGAAGGCGACGGCGATGGACATGCCATGAGCGCGTTGGACTGGCCAGTGCGAATGTTGATCGACGGCGCCTACTTCAGGGCGTTGCAGTCCGCGTCGCCGGTCGGGCCCGCGCTCGGGGACTTCGTAGGATCCGCCTTGGCGCTCGCGCCGACGCGCAGCGGAAGGGTGCTTCGCGCCAACGCAAGGTTGGTGCTCGGTCCGCGCGCGAGTCCGCACGATGTCCGGAACCTTGCCGTGGCGATGGCACGTTCGATGCAGCGTGCGATCAGCGAAGTCCTCCGCGCCTGCGATTGCTCGCCCGAGGAACTGGCCGGGAGCGTGGTGCGCTTCAGCGGGCAGGCCGACTACCACGCCGTCCGACGCGAGCGTCCGGGCATGCTGCTGGCAAGCATCCACATGGGTTCGTTCGAACCGTGCCTGGCCTTGCTGCGGCGGTACGAGGAGCGCATCCACGTGCTCTATCACCCTGACCCGCTGCCGCGCTTCGAGCGGGCACGCAGTGCGATCCGCAAACGACTGGGAATCATCGAGCATCGCATCTCCGATGGCCTCGAAGCCTGGCAGTCGCTCCAAGAGGCACTCGAGCAAGGCGACATCGTGGTGATGCATGCTGATCGCTCGATGCCGATGCAGTCAGGAACTGCCATGCCGTTCCTGGGGTGCCAGCGAGCCATCATGCCGACCGGTCCGGTACGGCTGGCGGTCTCGGTGGGCGCACCCATCGTGCCGGTCTTCTGCAGGCGAGTTGCATCGGGCCTCGAGGTCGAGATGCGGCCTCCGATCACGCACGCGCAGGAGGTGCTTCGTGCCGATGCTGCCGCCGTACACCCGACACAGCTGAGCCTGCTCCATGAGATGGAGCGGGCGATTCGCGCCGATCCCGACCAGTGGATGCCGTTCGGTCGTCTCGCGGAGATAGGTTCATGATCGCTGCCATCACGATCGCGATCTTCAGGTCGTGGTTGCACGATCGCGCGGCCCTGGTCATGGGATTGGTCGCCCCGATCGTTCTGTTCGCCATCCTCGCGACCTTTTACGGCCATCTCGGCACTGATGGATCATCGATGCCGCGCGTGGTGGTCACTGATCGGTCCGGCACGGCCGATGGAGCGCGATTCGCGGCGTCGCTCACCGACACCTGCGACGGCGGCGGCAGTTCGACGGGGCTGGGAGCTCTGGCGACCGTGACCGTCATCGAGGGATTCCGCGCTGATGCGCCGCACGTCGTCGTTGCGATGCACCTGCCGCTCCCGGGTGCGCGGATCGCGATCGACCGATTGATCGAGGTGGCGAACGTGCGCGCCTTCGGCCCGTCGCTTCCGACCGCGCGCGTCGAGTTCATTTCGCTGCCGGAACCGCTGGAGCGCTCAAGCGCGATCGGCCTCGCGTTGCTCTTCGCCATGTTCTCGCTCGCGTCGCTGATCGGTCGCGGACTGGGCGACCACGAAGCGGGACTCGGCGAGCGACTGGCTGGATTCCGTGTGGGCGCGCTGCGCAGGACCATCGCGCGGACCATCGCGCTTGCAGGGGTGGGATTCGTGCAAGTCGCGAGCACCACGGGCTTCGCACTGTGGTGGCAGGGGGCCACGCCCGGCAGTCTGTCCGGCGTGTTGCTCGCCATGGTCTGCTCGGCCGCCGCCATGGCGGCAACGCTCCTGGCGCTGGCCGGACTCTGTCGAACAAGCGCACGGTTCTCGGCGGTGGCACCGGTCATGGTGATGTCGCTCGGCGTCGCGTCGGGTGCGATGGTCCCTGCGGTGCTCATGCCCGAGTCATTCCAAGGCCTTGGCGCGTGGCTCTTCCCCTCGTGGTCCCACGATGCAGTGCGTGCATCGCTCGACGGAGGATTCGCTGGCCTTCAGGTTCTCGCCCTCGTCGCCTGGTCCCTCGGTGCCATCATCATCGCATCGCTCACGGAACGAACACCCGAATGACGCCGTCTATCGCCATCATCGAGTCGGCGGCTGCCGGTGCGCTCGGGTCGGATCGAGACGCCTTGGCAATGGCGCTCATCAGCGATCACACCGGAGTGTCAGCTCCCGATGCCCTTGAGCAGGTTCCCGCGATCGGCGCTGGGACCGGCGAGGTTCGATCGGTCCGCCTGGATCGCGGACCCGGGAGGGCCGAGCAACTCCTCGGCATGGTGTTGACGGAACTGAAGCACCGCGCAGGTCCGAGGTGGCCGACCGTACCGCAGCGATCCATGCTCGTGCTCGGCACCACGCTGGCCGGCATGCGACATTGTGGGCAGGCGCTGCGGCGTGAGGAGTGGCCGACTCACGGCGCGACGTCCCTGCGCGACCTGGGGCGGACCCCTGCGGGCGCAGTGGCGCGACGAGCGCTCGGTCGAGCCGCACCGCGGGACTTCCAAGGTGGCGTGATCTCGCTGAGCTGCGCGTGTGCCTCTGCGCTGAGTGCGATTTCACATGCCTGCAGCCTGCTGCGTGCCGGTTCGGCGGACGCTGTCGTCGCCGGTGGTTACGACCCGATCTCCGAGTTCGCCTACGGCGGCTTCCATGCACTCCAACTCGTGGCGACCGGACCGCTGAGTCCGTTCGCCAAGGACCGTGAGGGCATGAAGCTTGGCGAGGGATGCGCGCTGGTGCTCTTGCGGCGGCTGGAGGATGTCGGGCCGGATGAGCGCGTGCTGGGCGTCATCGACGCGATCGGTGAGTCGAGTGATGCGCATCACTTGACCCAGCCGCACCCCGCAGGAGCAGGGGCGGCGGCAGCACTCGAGCGGGTTCTTCGGTCGGGCCTGCCGGGGCTCATGCTCGCGCACGCCACGGGAACGCCGGGCAACGATGATGCGGAGTACTGCGCCTACCTGAGCGTCTTGGGCGACGCGCTCGCTGACGTTCCGGTCATCGCACTCAAGAGCCGGCTCGGACATCCACTCGGCGCTGCTGGAGCGTTGGAGTTGGTCGCGACATTGCGTTGCCTCGACGAGGACCATGTCCCGGCCGGTGGAGGCCGTGCACCCGACCGACTCGCGTACGCGGGGCTTGATCTCGTGCACGGTACCGGACGCCACGGCAGTCCCGAGTCCGTGTGTGCATTGGCTGCAGGGTTCGGTGGGGCCAACGTCGCGGTCCGAGTCGAGCGTGCAGGCCGCCTCGTGCGATCAGAGACTCCCACCCATGGGCTGCAGGGCATCACACCGACCATCCTCGCCAGCGGAGTGGTCTGTTCGGCAGGGCTTGGCGCCGAAGCTCTGGATCTGCGCTCGATCGATGGCGATCCGAACGCGGCCGTCCGCCATGCAATCGGTCTTCTCGATGCCGCGCGTACGCGTCGACTCTCTGATCTGGCGAAACTGATGCTGGCAGCCGTCGAGCAGTTGAGGCGTTCGGTTGGGGCGGATCATGGTTGGCTTCGTGAGACCCCGTTGATCGCGGCCACGTGGCACGGCGCCGTCGACTTTACCGATCGTTACTACAGCGACCTCATCCGATCCGGCATCGATCATGCCAACCCCATGCTCTTCGCCGAGTCGGTCCCCAACATCGGCAGCGCGCACATCAGCATGGCGAACGGCATCACGGCAGCCAGCTCCACGGTCGTGGGAACCCGGACAGCCGCCATCGAGGCTCTGGCGCTCGCTCGTGCACGATTCCTCGCCGGCACGTGGCGCCGTGCGTTGGTGGTGGCGGCCGACGAGTGCAGCCCCCATGTCGATCGTGTCCTCTCGGCGTGGACAGGCGCGCCGGTTCAGTCCGAGGCCTGTGCGGTCGCGGTGTTGTTGGGAGAGGGCGGAGCCGTTCGACTTGGCTCGATCGATGCCTGGCGGCCCCCAAGCGCTGCCATCACTGCGGAACGCTCTATGCGAGATCTGGGAGCCGCAGGGCCGTTGGCCACCGTCGTGTCCGCCGCGGCGGCCGGTGGCAGGTCCATCGAAGCCGTTGACCCGTGGTGCGGTCGCTGGCGGGCATCGATCGAGCGAGTGTGACCGGTACACTCAGACAGGCTTCAACGATGTTCGGGGACTCCTGCATCCATGCTGAGACCGCCCGCGCCTTTGCGGCGACGGGCTCCGCGTCACACGACTTGCCCACCTGGGTGGCGGCTGCTGTCGCCGCAGGTGCGAGCCTTCGTACGGCCGTGGTCGCGGTCGATCATCTCGGCGGCCCCTCGCTGCAGAAGGCATCGGAGGATGCGTTTGGCAATGCGTTGAACGCTCTCCCTGGCCCGCCGAATCGCGTCTGGTGCTTCACGCCGCGGATCACGGATCCTGACCAAGACGGCCTGAATCGATACATGCGCATGAACATGGGACGATCGTCTGCCTACTCCGGCCTGATCGATCCGACCTCACCACCCGCCGGAACAGGCGTCGGTCACGCCGGACGCGATCTCGTCGTCCACGCCCTCCATGTTCCGGGATCCTCCCGCGCCATCGAGAATCCCCGACAACTCCCCGCCTGGCGGTACTCATCGCGGTTTGGTCCCTGCCCGCCACCCTTCGCACGTGCGACATCGGTCGGACCTTGGGTGTTCGCGTCGGGGACTGCATCAGTCGTCGGCGAGTCGTCGATGCACGATGGCGATCCGATCGCGCAGTGGGACGAGACCATGCTCAATCTGGCTGCGCTCGCTGACGCAGCTGCCGTGCCCGGCGCGTGGTCCTCCCTCTCGGCCTATGTGTCGACTGGGCGCGTGCTCGAGCAACTTGTTGCCGGCCTGCCACCCGGATCCCTGGATGTCTTGGATCGCGTGGTGGTCGCGCCGCTGTGTCGCGCCGAGCTCTTGGTCGAGATCGAGGGAGCTTGGCATGTCTGATCGAGTCGATTGCCTCGTGATCGGCGCCGGGCCGGCAGGCTGCGCAGCCGCCATCGACATGGCCAGAGCTGGGTTGGACGTTCTCGTGGTGGATCGAGGTTCGTTCCCGAGATTCCGGATCGGCGAGAGCTTCCTGCCACGAACAAAGCGCGCCTTTCGTCGGCTGGGCGTGCTCGACCGCTGCATGGCCCTGCCGCACGCGCGAAAGGTCGGTGTCGAGATCACCCAAGGCGATCGCCGCTTCGGTGCGCGGACGTTCTTCTTCCGCGACACGCTCGGCCATGGTGAGAAGGACGCCTTCAACATGGCCCGCATCCACCTCGATGCGATGATGGTTGAAGCGGCGCGCGATGCCGGCGCCGAGGTCCGGACCGAGTGTCCGCTGCGGTCGATCGTGTCCCATGGAGACGATGGCGTGGAAGCCATGACCGACGCGGGGACGATCCGAGCCCGGTGGATGATTGATGCGAGCGGCCAGGCCAGCACGCTGGGCCGTGAGTTTGGGACCAGGCGATACCACTCGTTCCTCCGCAACGTCGCCTACTTCGATCACTTCGAGGGTGTCCAACGTCCATCGGGCGAGGCGCAGGGGTGCTTCGGGCTCACGATCCTGGATGAGGGTTGGTTCTGGCTGATTCCGCTCGATGACACGCGGACGAGCGTTGGGTTCGTCGCTCGCGAGTCCCTGCACCGCAATCTGGACGTGGCACCGGAGGATCGCTTCTGGTGGGCGGTTGAGCGAACGCCGGTCCTCGCCGAGCGCATGGCGAAGGCGCGGGGGCCGTCCACGAACCGCGTGATCTCCGACTTCACCTACCGGTGCGATCCTTTCGCGGGGCCGGGGTTCTTCCTGGTCGGCGACGCCGCCGCGTTCCTCGATCCAGTCTGGTCGACCGGCCTCACCATGGGGCTCCTCTCCGCCGAGCAGGCTGCCGCGGGTGTCATCAGGATGTCCAAGGGTTCACGGCCATCGCGGGAGCGCGCGTGTTACGAATCCTGGGCTCGACGAGTGATCGGTCGCGCATTCAGGCTTGTGGAGGGGTTCTACGACCCCGGCTTCCGTGACCTGCTGTTTGCACCGAGGCGCCCTCGTGAACTGATCCGTGGATTCGTCACGCTGCTCGCCGGCGAATTCGATGATGTTGCGCCGGGCACAGCGCTTCGCTGCGTGACCCTGGGTGCGATGGCGGCGGCACAGCGTCGGGTGGGATTCTCGCCGCGTCGTCGACCGTTCCGGCTTCGGCCGGATGGCGTGGCCTGCCGGCCCCCGATCGCCGAATTGCCGCGTGGAGCCGTGGGGCCGTGAGAGCGATCGCCGAGGCGCTCGCGTCGCACGCACAGTTGTCGCCGGACCGCGTCCTGGTCGTCGACCGCGACGGTCGGTGCCACACGGCATCCAGTCTTCTCGAACGTGTCCGTGCGGTGCAGCACCACGTCACCGGGGCCACGCAGCCGGCGGAGACCGTGCTCCTTCGCCTCTCGCCGGGTGGCGCGTCCGTTGCTGCCGTGCTCGGAACATGCCTCGCAGGACGCAACGCGGCCCTCGTTGCCAGCGACGCGCCCGTTGCCACGCTTGAACAGGCTCGCGTCGACCTTGCGCCTTCCCTCGAACTGTCATCCGATGCTGTGGGTCGGCTCGAAGCTGGCGAAACCGCCTCATGCCAATCGTGCGCGGCCGGAGGTGTCGTGCTCCTCAGCTCCGGCACCACCGGTCGATCTCGTTTCATGCTTCGAGTTGCCAACGGCATCGATCGCATCGCGCGCGGGCTGGTGGAGCGCGGCTTGCCAACTCCTGATGACACGGTGATCTCGTTCCTGCCTGTCCATCACGCATTCGGCTTCGAGCATGCACTGCTTGCGCCGCTGCTGGCGGGCGCAAGGGTGGAGCATCTGGGCGACTTCACGCCCGAAGACGCGTTCGATGCGATTCGACGAGGAGGGAGTGTCTTGCCGATCCCGCCCGCGGCGTTGGCTCGGCTGCTGGTAAAGGGGCACGAGTTCGCACCGCTGCGTCGCGTGGTGGTCGCTGGCAGCGTGCTCGCTCCCTCGCTGCGTACACGATGGACCGCTTCATGCAAAGTTCCTCTTACGGACCTATACGGCGCGACCGAGCTGGGAACGATCTGGCTGGACGACGGTGTCGGAGGCATTCCGGTCGAGGGGGTCGATGTCCGCGTCGTGCACCCTGCCACGGTGCACGGTTCGCCAGTCGACGTTGCGCCGGGCCACGAAGGTGAACTCATCGTGCGTAGCGCCACGGTCTGCGCCGGGGCGATGCTCCATGCGCGCCTCGAATCTTGCACGACGGCCGAGGGGTGGTTCGCAACCGGCGATCTCGGGATACGTCGGAGCGACGGGGCGTTCCGCATCACTGGTCGAAGCAAGCTCATCTTCGACGTCGGCGGTCTCAAGGTGAACCCGATCGACATCGAGTCCGAGGTCACAGCCCATCCAAGGGTCCGGGCGGCACTGGTGTTGCCGCTGTGGCTGGATGGACAGGTCTGCCGGGTTGAGGCGAGGATCGAGCCATCCGACCCGGCACAGCCTCCTTCTCCGGAGGAACTCCGTGCTTTCCTCGCGTCACGCGTCCCGGCGCATGCAGTGCCGCGTCGCATCAGCGTGGTGGAGTGCCTTGAGCGCACGTCGAGCGGCAAGATTGTCCGACCCGCCTCCGCGATGGACGAGCCGCTTGCCGAACGGCCACCGGTCGTTGATCGCCCAGGCCATCTGGGGCGCAGGATCTACCGCGAGCAGTGGACCCGTGATCTCTTCGACGCGACGTCCTCGGGATACGATCGGTCGAGCGGCGCGGCGTTCCTGGGCATCGGTCGTTGGTACCGTCGGCGAATGCTTCGTCGTGCGGGTCTCTCGCGAGGCATGGCCATGCTGGATGTCGGGAGCGGAACTGGGCTGTGCGCGTGGCTTGGACAGGATCTCGTCGGCCCGGGTGGTCGAGTCGTTGCACTCGATCCGAGCCCCGGCATGCTGGAGCAAGCCCGCATGCGTGGTGTGCGCGAGCGAGTGGTCGGCTTTGCGGAGTCATTGCCGTTCGATGATGCGTCGTTCGACGTCGTCACCATGAGCTACATGCTGCGACATGTCCAGGATCTCGCCACTGCGTTCGCCGAGGTCCGACGAGTGCTGCGGCCGGGAGGTCGTCTGCTCGTCTTCGAGGTGACGTCGCCCACGGGTCGACGGCAGCGAGCAGTCTTCCGCCACGTGATGAGGACGATCGTTCCGGCCATCGGCGTGGTGGCCAGCCTCAAGCCATCCACGTTTCCGATGATGCGCTATTGGGGCGATACGATCGATGCAGCGGTCGCTCCGTCTGGCATTGAGTTGGCCATGTCCGGGTCCGGTCTCCGCGGCGTGAGGCACCTGCGCGAGCTGGGCGTCTTCAGTTGCTACCGCGGTGTTCGGGCATCGTGAGATGCGTCGGGCACGGCGAGCACGAGCGTGCCGTCGCACACCCGATCGTGGCCACAGGTCGCAGAGACGGAGAATCGATGGAGTGAACCGAGGCCATCCACGAGGGTTGCGTTCAGCATCACGTGGCAGGGAGGGCGAGCAGCGGATCTGAAGCGGACATCGATCTGCGCGAGATAGCCCGCATGGCCACCGGCAGCGCGTGGCGAGTTGGAGGACAAGACCACACCTGCGGTCTGTGCGAGCGCCTCGACCACGAGCACCCCGGGCACGATGGGATTGCCTGGGAAATGGCCTCGCAGGTAGTCCTCGGTGCCATCGATCACCCAGCGTGCCGAACCCGATCCCGGGGCGCCGGCTTCGAACGCACTGACGAACAGGAATGGGGCCCGATGCGGCAGGACGTCGAGGGGGTTCAACATGCTCTCACTTGCCGGCTTCGACGAGCTCCGCGTGCGTGAAGTTGATGAGCGCTCCCACGGTGGCCATGGTCTCGCGCTTGAGGTTCTTCTGCGGGATCTTGTGGCCGAACCGCTTTTCGAGCGCACTGACCATCATCAGGAGATCGAGCGAGTCCAGGGAAAGTCCCGCACCCACCAACTCAAGCGAGTCGGGGATCTCGATGTCGGCGAACTTCAGGTCCACCCGGATGATCTGCCTGACGGCTTCTGCGACGTCGTCTCGTGTCGTGCCCACGTTTTGATGCTAGCCCGTGATGGGGAGTGCGTCAGCGGCTGGCTGTCGGACGTTTGAAACGTGCTGCCCAGGGAAGGACGGCCGGGCGGAGCATGTCCTGGGGATGGTCCCCGCCCAGGGTCGCCCATTTGCTGGCGCCTGCGACGATGGCGGCATCGACGAGCGTGCCCGAGGGATCAATTGTCCGGAGCTCGATTCGGATCCGGTCAGGCTTGCCGCTCCACTCGGTTGCCCGGTCTTCCCACTCCAGAATGAGCGGGACGACACGCCACATAGGCATGGACGACTCGTTCCGAATTGCAACCGGCGCCGACTCTTCTCGAGCATCGACGCCGAAGGTTCGAAGTGCGGAAACGACCGCACGCTGGACGGTAGCACCTGAACCGAGGTAGGTGCGGTCCCCGTAGTTACCGTCTGTCGGGGCAGCAACGGTGAGTGGTGACGCTGTGCACAGCGACATGCTCGGCCGATCCGCTGAGAGCGTGCTTGGCAGTTCCTCAAGCGTGTAGGAATTGGCACACCCGGGAAAGAGGAGGAAGCCGACGACCAGCGCGCGCCATTGGCGGGCGGGGCCAACGGCCTGCCCCGCAGTCTGACGGGCACGCAGCGCAAGGAACGCGAGGGCGCTGCCGACGGCGGCGCCAAGGACGAGGCCGATGATGAGGGAAATGGCGTCCATGGGGGGATCGTAGGGGGCCATACAGAACGGTTCATCTGCGCGCCCGTGACGCACCAGTCAAGAATGTTGCCGTACGTATGGCCGTGCTGACGATGACGTAGCGAGAACGTTCAATCATCGAGCGAAGAACCGAAAGGACTCAAGCATGGCGGGCTTCATCATCAAGCGTGACGACGGAACGACCATGGGACCGTTCGACCAGCAGGAGGTCCGTCGGCTGATCGCCCTGCGCAAGATCGGGCCCGACACGCTGATCACCCAGGAAGGCCGCCGCAGCTGGTTCAGGTTGCGGGACGTGCCGGCGTTGGCGCGGGAGTGCGAGCGGCACGGGCACGAC
>Ga0169931_10007874_pt1 | contig 15693 bp, 13 predicted proteins | sample Kivu_15m_20L_FD_129675 | JGI IMG/M metagenome (GOLD analysis project Ga0169931, IMG submission 129675) | Freshwater microbial communities from Lake Kivu, Western Province, Rwanda to study Microbial Dark Matter (Phase II) - Kivu_15m_20L... | ecosystem: Environmental > Aquatic > Freshwater > Lake... | reverse complement strand
GTCGTTTCGGGCGAAAGACACGTCAGCCGGAACCCCACTTGGGGAATGTCGGGTCATGATTTTTCCTTGTCGAGCATTCAATAAGCGGCGGAATAGATAGCGAGAGCGTCAGGCTCTTCTAGCGGGCGCGGGTTGTTCACCAGAAGGCGGGTCTGGTTCATCGCGTCACGTGCAAGGCGGGGCAGTATATCAGAGAGAATGCCCATGTCGCGCAATCGCTGCGGCAGGCCGCAGTCTGCGGAAAGCTGGGCTAGACCATCGATGAAGGCCGCTGCGCGTCTCTGACCGTCAAGGGACAGTAGATCGGGAAAGACCAGCGGGGCAAGGTCCGCGTAGGGTGTGTGCGCGACCACTGCGTTGAATCGCAGGACATGCGGCAGGACGAGGGCGTTCGACAGGCCGTGTGGAATGTGGAAATGCCCACCAAGCGGATAGGCCAGTGCATGGACGGCGGCCACCGGCGAATTGGCAAAGGCCTGCCCTGCCAGCATCGACCCCAGCAGCATGTCCGCCCGGGCCTCTGCATCGCGCCCGTCTCGCACAGCCCGTAGCAGCGATCGCCCCATGAGCCGCAGCGCCTCGCATGCCAGCGCGCGCGACAATGGGTTGTTGTTTGGACTGGCCGAGGCATAGGCCTCGATCGCGTGCACCATCGCATCGATTCCGGTCGCTGCGGTCACATGCGGGGGCAGGCCCAGCGTCAGGTCGGGATCGAGCAGCGCCAGATCGGGGATAAGGTGTGGGCTGACGACCCCCATCTTCTCTGCCGCGCCGGTGGTAACAATTGATATCGGCGTGACTTCGGAGCCCGTTCCCGAGGTGGTCGGAATCAGGACCAGCGGCAGGCGAGGCCCCCTGGCCTTGCCGACCCCATAGATGTCGGACAAAGCCTCAGATCCGGGGGCCAGAAGCGCCACAAGCTTGGCCACATCCAGCGACGATCCGCCACCCAGCCCGATGACCCCGCCGACGCCAGCCATCTGCGCCGCCACGACCGCCGACTGCACGACGGATTCCGGTGGGTCAGCCTCAACATCGCTGAACAGCGTCACCTCGATGCCGCCCTGGCGCAGAAAGTCCACCGCGCGGTCGACGATTCCTGTGCCCATCATGCCGGGGTCGGTTACTACAATCACTCGGGGCCCGGCCAGTGGCAGGGTAAGTGCCGGAAGCTCGGCCAGGACGCCCGATCCGAAGCGGATCGACCGGGTGGTGTTAAAGGTGAACTGGGTTGTCATGCGGTCCACCATCTAGTTGCCAAAGGAGATTGCTGTCAGGACGAACAGCGCGAAGCCGATGGCCGCTGTCAGCACTAGGGCGCGCAGACGCTCGCGTTCTTTCACGGGGGTGTCGCGGCGCAGACGTGCCGGAGGCTCGTAGGGCGGAATCGCAGTGGTGTGTGGGCTCGCCATTTCCATCTTGTAGGACAGGAACCAGACCAATCCCAAGCCAAAGATCCAGAACAACAGGCCCCAAGCCCATTGCGACGGCATTCCAAGCGCCCATGTCCCGCCCGGTAGCCCAAAGGCAAAATTGCCGAAAACGAGACCGGGCCCGACCGCAAAGAAGGCCCAGCACAGGGCCACCGACCACGCCGTGGCGCGCAGTGCCCGGGCCCGGGGCGACAGGCGCAGCGTTTCGGACAGGAACCTGCGCGCTTCCTCGGCTTCGGGGCCGAAGCCGCGACGCTGGGTGAAGGCCGAGATCAGCACGGTGACGACAAGGTTCAGCACCAGCCCCCAGGCGGCTGAATGGATCGTCCAGGGCCAACGGCCCCAGGGCAGGTCCAGCCCGAGGAAGGACAGCACCGCATGTCCCAGTGGCTCCGTCATAAGAACGCCGGCGATCCCGAAGCCCACCCCCGTCACGACGGCGGGGCGGGTGAACCAGCACGCCCAGGTCATGCCCAGAAGCGGGGTGATCATTTGGCTCGCCAGCGGCAAGGCGACGGCCCCGAGCACCGAAAGGGTCACCGGGGTCAGGGCCTGCATCAGGACCGACGCCACGGCCAGCAGGACCACCGCGATCTGCGCCAGGGTGACCGTGCCGCGGCGGGACAAATTGCCATGGAACCACGGTTTGTAGAGCGTGCGCACCAGCGCCTCGGCCGCCGTGAGCAGGGCCAGTCCGGCAAGGAGTTGCGTGCCACAGAGGATTCCGACAAAGACCCAGGCCGCAAACCACGGAGAAAGCCGGGCCAACAGGCCTGACACCGCCAGCCCGGGATCGGAATAGCCCGCCGCGCCCACGACCGCGGCCAGCAAGGCTACCGCCAGCCCGAACGCCCCGGCCATGACCCAGGTCTGACCCGCTGCGATGCCACGGGGGGTACGGGTGGACAGGACAACCTTCAGGACGACCGGGCTGGCCTGTACGCCCAACAGCGCCATCGCCAGCGACAGCGACGCCACGGCCGTTCCCTCGTGGCTGGCCGCAGCTTCTCGCCCGATCCCGGCAGTGAACTGGATCACGCCCGCAACCGACAGCTTGCCGCCGGCCTCGGTCGCCACTGCCTGAAGTCCCGCATTCAGCCCGGCAAAACCGCCGGTGGCGATCAGCGCGAAGGCCGCCAACCCGACCAGCGCCGCCACCGCCAGCGCAGCCTGGATCGCGCCCAGGTAGCCCACGGCGCGCATGCCGCCGATGACGACGTATCCGACGAGGATGAACCCCAGAACGATTGCCGCCCCTTCGGCGGAAATGTCCCCGCCCGACAGGGTGGCAGCGATCTGCGACAGTTCCCGCAACTGCAGCCCCGAGAAGGCGATGGCAAAAACCACGGCGATGGTCGCCGACACGGCCACCAGGAACTCGGACTCCCAGTAGGCGCGCAGGAGTTCGCCTTGCGACGACAGCCGCAGACGTTGGCCGATCAGCCAGAGACGCTTGAAGAACAGGACGCCGGGCAGGGCGAGAACTATGCCAGCCTGTAGAAGCGCGGGGCGCGAGAAGCCGCCTGCGCCGATCTCGGCCGGAACGGCAAGCGCCACCCAGCCCGACACGGACGCCCCGGCGACAACCAGCGCGGAAACCCAGGCTGGCAGCGAATGTCCGGCCGAAAACCAGGTCTGGTGGCCGCCGTTCGCGACAGCCGCCACGCGGGCCCAGTACAGGGTGACCGCAGCCCAGAACAGTAGGTAAAGCGGTAGCCAGGCCATTCAGGCCCCCCGTCTGGCGGCGGTGTCAGCCGCCCGGACATGGAACTGCGAGAAGGCGCCACGCAAGCCGTGGCGCGTGACCAGATAGGCGAGGAGCCCGATTGCCAGCGTGCCGAACAGCGTCAGGCCAGCGTAGTAATCCGCCGATGTCATGCCGCCCGCCAACGCCCCGGCCATGAAGACAAGGCCAAGCACCCCGTAAATCCCGATCCCGAGCGCGGCCTCGCCCCGGGTAAAGCCGGTCCCGTGGATGGCATTGACAACGATATGGGCCGCGAAAGCCGCCACGATCACCGCGACCCCGACGGCAGAAATCGCCCATGTGTCGCGCGCCAAGCTCTCAAGGAAGATACCCAGGCCAAGAAACCCCAAGCTTCCCCAGATCGTGAAGACCAGGATGGAGCGGTCGATGTTGGGCGTACGCTCGGGCATGGATCAGCACCTCGGGGCGGGGCATGGAGCGCGGGACGTGTCCCGCGCGTCCCTGAGTGTCAGCTTGCGGCAGGCTTTCCGCCCTTGGGTTTCAGGGCGGGCTCGGGCACTGAGGGCTCGGTGTAGACGATCTTGGACAGGTCCTGCAGCGTGTGGGGCCGGTGCACCGTGTCGCCCGACAGCCCGATCTCGCCTAGAAGCGTATCCACGAACGGCGCCTGGCTGCGGTAACGCAAGGCCGAGGTCACGACCTGGTCGGCAAGGTTGCCCTCGCGCGGGGCGGCGCCACCGCCATCGGCCGAGGCCGTGGCCCCCTGCCCCGGAAGCGGCCCGCCGGACAGCCCAGGCAGCCCTTCGACGTGCATGATCTTGATCTCGTTGATCTTCTCCATCGGCTTGACGCTTTCGCGGATGATCGCGGGCAGGTTCTCGACGAGGGCCTTGTGCAGCGCGGACCGGCGGCTTGCGTCGGACCGGATGTTCTCGGCCGCGTTGAGCTTTTCCTTGCCTTCGGCCTCGACCCGCAGCCGTTCTTCCAGGGCAGACACGGCGATGCGGTCGGCATCGGCCCGGTCGGTTGCCGCCACCTTCTCGGCCTCCGCAAGGATGCGCAGGCGCATCGCCTCGGCTTCGGCGTTCCGCTCGGCGTCGATCAGGTCGACCTGCTTCTGGCGATTGGCGATCTCGATGTCGCGCAGGGTCTGGACCCGTTCGGCCGCTTCGACCGCGGCCGCGCGCGCGGCTTCGGCGACGGCCTGCGCCTCGGCCCGTTCCTTCGACTTCAGAGACACCGCGATCTCGCGCATCTGCTGTTCCAGATCCAGCGCCTCGCGACGCTTGATGTCCAGCAGTTCGACCTGCTGCTCCATCTCGATCCGGGCGCGCTCGACCGCCTCGCGTTCCTTGACCTTCACGGTCTCGATCTCGCGCTCGCGCGCGGCGGCTTCGTTGGCGATCTCGGCCTTGCGCATGGCGCGTTCGACCGACACCTCGGCCTCGTGCGCCAGACGCGCGTACTCGCTGTCGCGCTGGATCTCGAGGCTGCGTTTCTCGGCCTCCAGGTTCTTCGCACGGATCGCGACCGCGGTGTCCTTCTCGATGTCGTTGCGCTTCTTCTTGCGGCTTTCGATCTGTTCGGTCAGGCGCGTCAGACCCTCGGCGTCGAAGGTGTTCGACGGATCGAACAGCTTGATGTCGGTCTGGTCGAGCGAGGTCAGCGACACGCTTTCCAACTCTAGCCCGTCCAGTGCTAGGCTTTCCGCCACCTCGTGCTTGACCTCCTTCACGAAGGCCTGCCGGTTCTCGTGGATATGCTCAAGCGTCATCTTGGCCGCGGCCCCGCCCATGGCATCGACGAACCGGCCCTGGATGAGGTCCTTCAGTTGCTCGGCATCCATGGTCCGGTTGCCAAGCGACCGTGCGGCAATCGCCACGGCCTCTTCGGTCGGAGCCACGCGGACATAGAATTCCACCGTCAGTTCGACCCGCATCCGATCCTTGGTGATCAGCGAACGTTCCCGCGTGCGCGACACTTCCAGCCGCAGGGTATTCATGTTCACTTCGGTGATGTCGTGCAGGATCGGCAGCACCATCGCGCCCCCGCCCATCACGACCCGTTCCCCGCCAAAGCCTGTCCGGACGAAGGAAATGTCCTTGGTCGAGCGGCGGTAAAGCCAGTGCAGAAGGTAGGCGGCAACGGCGATGACGATCGCCGCCAGGATGATGATGGCAATGACGTCTGCACCGTTCATGGACGTGCTCCCTTCATGTGCGCGGCGGTGGATGGGCCGATTGCGTCACGCATGGCGCTGCTCCTGAGGCGTCGAAAGCGCCCCGGTTGCCAGCACCGCGACGCCAAAGGCCATGCGGTTAAGGATGTCGGCGAGGTTGTAGGCGATGGTCAGGGCCCAGGTATCGGCGATCCCGGCAAAGGCTGTCAGGAAGTTTCCGATCGGATAGATGGCCCAGCCGATAGTGACGATCAGGCGCAGCCAGAAATAGCCACGACGCACATGGTCGCCCTCGGCCTCGCGCACCGCGTCGTCCATCCGGCCGAAGAACATCTCGCCCAGCACATACAGCCAGAACATCAGCCCGATCAGGAAGGCCAGCGTGGCATTCATGTAGTCGGCCTCGCCCAGATATCGGACAAAAACCATCAGCACCGAGACCACGATCAGCCGCCAGAACAGGCCCGGCCCCAGCCGTCGCGAGGTGGCGGCAAAGAAGTACAGCGCCATGACCTGAAGGGGCATCGATACGGCCCAGCCGACATAGTGGTAGACCACCGGCACCTGCCCCGCGGCACCCCAGGCGACCCGACCCTCCCAGGCCGCGGCCACGCCCACCAGCGCCGCGATGGCACACAGTACCACCGGCACCTTCCAGGCCCGTCCCACCCATGCCGTGCCCAGCAGCAGCAGCACGGCCGTGGCGGCCAGACCGAAGATCGCGACCGAATAGCTTGCTGCGGTCAGGTCGGTCGTCTCAAACACCGCCATTGGGGGTCCTCCGTTCGCGGATATGTGTGTTGCCCATGACCATTCCTCAGATCTGCGTCCGAATGTGCGGCGACCGCGCGTAGAGGGCGACCATGGGCAGGATCAGCAACCCGAAGATGAACTGCTGCCATTGGAAATTGAGGCCGAGCCCGACGAGGAAGCTTGACAGAACCTGCAGGACCAGGACCCCGATCACGGTGAAGCCGTAGCCGCCCTGCCCGCCCAGCAGCGAGGTGCCCCCCACGACCACGGCCGCAAGCGTCAGGAAAAGGTACTGATCGCCGACGCCGATGAAGCCGCCGCCGGACCAGCCCAGAAGCAGCGCGCCGGTCATTGCGGCAAAGAAGCCCGACAGGGCGTACATCGACACCCAATAGCGCATCTCCGAGATCATGACGCGGCTGGCCGAGGTTCGGTTGACGCCAAGCGCGTAGAGGTAGCGGCCGTAGACCGTGGTCCGCATTCCGACGATCAGGACAAGCGCGACGATGACCCAGATCAGGATGACTGGGGGGAACGGCAGCCCGAAGGTAGTTCCGTTCATCGAACTGAGGTTCGACAGCCAGGGCGGCACTGTGCCGAAGACGTTGCCCGAATAGGCGGTGCCGATCGAGGTCAGGATCTGCACGCCACCCGAGATGGCGAACCCGGTTCCCAGGGTGACGATCAGGGCCTGTCCCTGAAGACGGTAACTGAGAAGCCCGTTGATCACCCCCAGAAGCAGGCCGACCGTCAGCACGATCAGCACCGCGAGCCAGGGCGGCACCCCCAGCGAGATGAGATACAGAAGCCCGACGTTCGCCCCGCCGATGACGAAGGGGATCGACAGGTCCAGCCCACCCAGAAGCGCCACCATGGTCTGGCCGACCGACGCCAGCCCGAGGAAGGCGGCGAACAGCAGCATCGACTTGATGTTCTGCGATGACGAGAACCCCTCGATGTTCATCGCGCCGACCGAGAACAGACCCGACAGCACCATGATCCCGATGAAGGCTGACCGGTTCTGCTGGAACTGCCGACCCAGCGTCCGGGTGAGGACGAGGATTACCAGCAGAATAAGAAGAGAGATCACGTTCCAGACGTTGAAGAACCCGGTGATCGTCAGGCTGAGGATCAGGAAGCCGATCAGGATGGCCGCAAGGCCCAGAAGCGGCCAGCGGTAGGCGCGCCACAGTTGCCGGATCGGCCCCGGACCATCGTCGGTGTCGCCGCCGACTTCCCAGAACTGACCGAGGATGTAATGCCATCCCCACATCCAAAGCGCGAGCGTCGCGATGGACGCAAGGATCACGACCTGAACGCTGGCATCCTCTAGGAACCCCATGATGATTCCAATGCCCGCCAGCAGAAGGCCCGCGACCAGCCCCACGATGCGCGCACCGAGCGGTAGGGAGGTTCGTGTGTTTGGGCGCGCCGTGTCGGTCATTCGGTCGCCTCCTGAACGGCGGGCGATGTCCCCGTGACAGCGTTCTCGCTGCCGATCGTCCAGGCTATCGCCAGGACCAGCGCACCGACCACCACGCCGACAGCCATGCCGATATCCCGCCGACGCCCGGCCTCGGTGATCGCCAAGCGCAGGAATAGCGCAACGACCGCCAGGACCACGACCGACAGAACCAGAGGCGCCGCCTGAATACGCAGCGCCTCGGTCGCGGGCGAGACTACGGCGATCTCCAGCGGACCGACGAGGAAGGTCTGCATTTCCAGTGGGCCGGGCACCATCGCCCCCGCGGCGCCTAGGCTGCGATAGTCGAAGGTTGCGTGCAGGATGATACCCAGCACGACGACCGACAGCGCAACGAAGTAGAGCAGCGGCGAAAAGTTGGGGATGCGCCGCTGGATCACCGGGATCAGAAGGGTCAGCAGCAGCGAGGCGACAAGGACGGTTCCGTAGGCCAGGTTCGTGACAAAGCTCTGCACCGCCCCGAAGTTGAAGGTCGAGAGCGAGAAGGTGATGAGGTAGAGGTTCAGCGCCCCGAGCGCCGAGCCGAACACACCGGCCCGCCCGCCCGCAAGGGACGCACCGCCAAGGACCAGCGCGGTGACCGCGATCAGGGTGTAGGTAGTGCCTTGCGACGGGTCACCCGATCCGATCAAGGCGGTGAAGCAGATTGCGGCAAGTCCAGCAAAGGCCCCCGAAATCAAGTGGGCACCGATCCTGACCACCGAAATCTGCACGCCAGAGGTATAGGCAGCGCGTTCGTCCGACCCCATCAGGCGCAGGTGAGTGTAGAAGGAAGTCGCCGTAAACAGAAGCCACAGGGCCGTAGCGATCAGGACGATGATCAGCGGGGGCGAGAAAATCGTCGTACCGTAGCCCCATTCCGCCATGAAATTAGGCGCTAGGCCGCCCGGCCGTGGCAGGATCACGAGGTTGATCCCTGACAGCGCCAGATAGCCGGACAGCGATACGATGATCGGCTGGACGCGGACATAGATAATAATCAGGGCAAAGATGAACTGGTACAGCGCACCGGCGGCGATCGCATAGAGAAACACCGAGATGGGCGACGAGACGATCCCGGCGCCGTTCAACTGGATCAGCGTCACGTTGATGAAGCCGATCAGCGGGCCGATCGACAGGTCCACGGTGCCACGTCCTGCGATCACGGACGCCATGAGCGCGAAGGTGGCCAGGATCAGGGGCGAGACGACGATCACCGCAGCGCCGAGGCCGTAGCTGGTCATTAGGTTGGGCGACCGCAGCACGGCCAGCGTCAGCAGCGCGAAGAACAGCGTGATCGGCATCAACAGGAACGGGTTCGAGCGCGCGCCCTGAAGCGGGGAAGCCGCACGCACGGTCGGGGAAGCGGCAGGCTGAACGAGCTGCGCGGACACGGTTATGGCCGACCGCCGATTGCGGGGCGCCCTTCGGCGTCGAACTCGACCACGCGGATGCGGACGGCCGCCGGGGACCCATCCGTCGCGGCCACTGACACGTCGGCCTTGCGTTCACGCGCGATAGGGGTTGATCCCCCGCGCGCGCCGGCGGCCCGCAAATTGTCCGGAACCGCCACGCGCACGCGCACCCCGTCGCCTGCCACCGCCGCTTGCCCAGTTGTGCCCGTGCGTGGCCGCAGGCCCCAGGGCGCGGTCAACCCGCTACCATCGGTCTGGCCGAACATGGCTTCAAGCACCGGCCCGGTCCGCAGGCCGCGTCCGTCGAAGGCATCGAACGGGGCACCATCGCGGAACACGATCACCCGGGTGGCAAAGCCCAGGAACTCCTCGATCTCGGACGACAGATAGACGACCGACCGACCCTCGGCGGCAAATCGGTGCAGGTGCTTGTACAGCTCGGACTTCGCCCCGACGTCGATCCCGCGGGCAGGATCGTTCAGCACGATCAGGTCGGGGCGCATGGCGAAACCCCGCCCGATTAGCACCTTCTGCTGGTTTCCGCCGGACAGCGAGGTGATGCGGTCCTCCTTAGCCCCGAACTTGATCAGCAGGTTTTCCGCCTCGCGCCGGAACGTGGCGTTCAGCGTTTCCCAGTCGATGATCCCCAGAACGCCCGCCCGCCGCTTCTCGCGGTACAGCGGCATGACCATATTCTCGAAGATGGACAGTGACGCGAAGATCCCTTCGCGCTTGCGATCGCCCGAGACATAGGCAATTCGCCCGCGCACAGCTTCGGGCAGCGCGCGCACGGGCGACCACTGGCCATGCCGGTCCCGCACCTCGACGCTGCCCGACAACGCCGGCTGAACGCCCGCCAGCGCGCGGACAAAGGCATCCTGCCCCTGGCCGTCCAGCCCGGCAATTCCGACGATTTCGCCCCGGCGCAGGTCGAAGTCGAAGGACGCGCGGTTTTCCCACAGCTTCAGCCCGGAGGCGCGCAGGGCGCGTTCGGCGGTCGCGGGTTGGGCGGGCTCGTGCGCCATATGCCCTGTGCCGGGGGCCTCGCCGGTCATTAAGGCCAGAAGGTTGCGTTCGGTGATGTCCGCCCGGTGAAGAACCCCGACATCCCGCCCGTCCCGCATGACGGTCGCGCGGTCCGATATGCGGACAAGCTCGGCAATCCGGTGCGTCACGATCAGAACCGTCGTCCCCGCATCGCGCAGGGCCCGCACCTTGTCGAACAGCCGCTCGGTCGAGTCGAAATCCAGCGCCGCGGAACTTTCGTCGAGGATCAGGATGCGCGGATCGGACAGAAGCGCGCGGGCAATGGTGATCCACTGCTTCTGCGACAGGGGCAGCGTGCCGACCAGCGCGTGCGGATCGACGGGCTCGCCGGACAGTTCCTGCATCAGCTGCGCCGCGCGGGCCACCTTGTGGTCCTGCGCCATCGACTTGCTGAACAGGCGGTCGGAACCCATGAAGATGTTGTCTACCACGCTCGCCTCATCCGCGACGAGCACTTCCTGGTAGACCGTCGATATCCCCAAGGCGCGGCTTTCGGCGGGGGTTGCGGGGCTTTCCCCAAGGATCGACACCGACCCGCTGTCCACCGGCAGGATACCGGACACGACCTTGGCAAGCGTACTCTTCCCGCAGCCATTGCCGCCCACAACCGCGTGGATTTCACCCGCGCGCGCCGAAAAGTTCACACCGTCCAGGGCGCGCGTCGGTCCGAAATACTTGCGCACGTTCCGCACCGCGATCGTCTCGCGGCGCGGCTTGGACGTGGCAAGGGGGGAACCGTCGTTTTCCATCGGATCCGGGTGAGAGAATGGGAAAGGGACGGGGCCGCGCCTCATCGCGCGGCCCCGTCGATGCTGCCCGGGTTCAGGGCGTGAAGGCGCGCGGGTCAGCCGGGCGCAGGAAGAACTGGTCCAGATAGGCCGGATCCTGGCCCCAGCGGTTTGGACCGACGGCCAGCCAGTTCGGGCTGTTCTCGTCGCAATCCTCGCCCATGACCTCGGCCAGGTCCGCGTGGCTGAACTTCACCGGGTCGACAAGCACGGACTGGATCTTCGGGCCCTGCCCCTGCAGCGTCCGCATCATGATGTTCCAGATCAGCTGGATTTCATCCGCGGGCGGCCAGACCTGATAGGCGGCCGTGATGTAGTCGGGGTTCTTGCGCCAGTAGCACAACGCCCCAAGCTCACCGCCGATAGCCACCGGAATATTGCCTCGGCCCGACTGCTGCACGGCGCGCAGCACACCCATCTCGGCCGCCGATTGTACGATGATCGCATCCAACTGGCCCGGGTTGGTGGCAAGCCAACGTTGTACTTCGCCCTGAGCGACTTGGTCGGTCCACATACCGGCGACAGTGCCAACCACCCTGATGTCGGGCGAGCTTTCCAGTCCGGCAAGCACGCCGCGATGCTGGCTGTCCGACCCTGATGTCCCTGGAATCCCCTCGACCACCGAGACGTTGCCTCCGCCGCCTAGTTGTTCGACCATTTCGCGGGCAATCTCAAAGCCGCCGACTTGATAATTGACCGACGAGTTGATCGAGTATTCAGATGTCAGGTAGCCCGTCAGCGAGAACACTGGCACACCGCGGTCCGCTGCATACTTCACTGTTGCGTTAAGAGCGGTCGGGTTCGAGCAGCACACAATGATCGCGTCTACACCCTGATCGACTAGCTGACGCATCTGCTGAATCTGCGTCGCGTCGTTTAGATTAGACTGGGTGATGACGACCTCTGACAGAAGTCCAAGTGACTGCCATTCGGGGATGATGGTATTCTGCAACTCGTCCATGACCGCGGCCCGCCAGGTGTTACCGGCGTAGGACGAGGCATAGCCGATCTTCCACGGCGGCGGATTTTTTGCCACGAAATCGCGCCAGGCGCTAGGTCCGACGGGCTGCATTGGATCCAGCATCGCGGGGTTGTAAAGTCGTTCCACTACCAAGGGGTCGAGTTCGTCAAGCCCCTCAGCAAGGCCCGACGTGGCCATAACGGCCAGCAAAGCTGCCGCAAGACCAAGTTGTCCTTTTAGTTTCATGGTGTCCTCCTCCTCTTTCTTGTTCCGGCCCGGTCGGGCCCTCAGTCGTAGAAATCCAGCGGCGCCTTGCGGAACGCGGCCCAGCCCTCGGGATCGTGCCCGGTGACGACCAGCGCGCCGGTGTCCTTTGCGATGCGGCGCAGTTTCTGGACGGAACGCGCGGCATCGGCGGCCGAGTGGATCAGGCCCGGCAGCGCGCGGTCTTCCCAGTGATCCCTAGTGTAGGCCGCGTCGATCGCCAGAAGGACGGGGCCGGTCTGCGGCAGCGTGACAAGGAAGGACATGTGCCCCGGCGAATGGCCCGGGGTGAAGATCATCCGCACGGTGCCGTCGCCGAAGAGGTCGTAGTTGTCGGTATAGTCCCCGCCAAGGAACTTCCAGTCGAGGCCGGGGCGGTCGAAGTCGGCGCGGATGTAGGCCCCTTGCGCGAACCATTGGGGTGCAAAGGCGTAGTCGTATTCGGCGCGCTGCACGACATGCGTGGCCTTCGGAAACCGCCCGATCGCGCCGGTGTGATCGAGGTGCAGGTGCGATTGCAGCACATAGCGCACCGAGTGGGGCGCCACGTCCACAAGCTTCAGTTGTTCGACGCAGTTCTCGGCCAGACCCATCAACGGGTCATAGGCGTCGACCACCTTGCCCCAATGCGCGCGTTTGTCGATGGCGACCTCGGCGGCGTTGCCGCCATCGATCACCAGATTGCCCCTCGGGTGCCGGATCAGGAACCACGGCACGGGGATCTCGAAGTCCCCCTCGCCCTGGTTCATCTTGATGTACTTGAGCTTTGTGCGCAGCGTCCCGGTCTGGAACATGTGCAGTTCCAGCCCCCCCGACTTGCGACGCCGGGCGGGCGCCGCTGCGGCCTGCGGCGCCTGCGCGAAGCTGGGACGCGGCGCCAGCGCCGAGGCATCGCGCCGTGCGACCGGCTTCTCGGTGGCGCCATCGATCTCGATCTGGCGGCCCTTGTCATCGAACTGGACGATCTTCATCGGGCGGCCCCCGGCGTGCCGTCCCGGTTCATGTCCGGTCCTCGATGATGCGCAGGGCCTCCTTCAGGTAGACCGCGAACAGGGGGTAGTTCTCGGACATCGGGAAGTGTCCGATGTCCTCCATCTCGATGTAGATGCCGCCCGGGATCTGCCGGGCGGTGTTCTCGGTCGCCTCGGGCGGGGTCAGGTAGTCGTAGGTGCCCGTCATCATGATGACCGGGCAACGCTTGGTGTCGATGTTTCCCAGTTGGCCGCGCAGGTCGTGATCGACCGAGTAGAAGTAAAGATCGCCTTTGAACACCTCGGCGCCTTGCGTGTAGTAGTGCCAGGTCAGCCAGCGATCCATTTCGGGCGACTGCGGTGCCATCAGGTCCCATACGCCCGAGGCACAGACCTGCGCGGCGTTCGCATGGGGGTGCCGCCACCAGTCCAGGAAGAACCCCGGCGCGTGTTCGGCCGCTTCGACCGGGATCACGGCGCGGAAGCGGTCGGGGTAGTGCAGGGCCAGTTGCAGGGCCACGTTTCCGCCAAAGGACGACCCCATGAAGATCGGGTTCTTCAGTTCCAGCGCATCGCACAGCGTGACAATGAACTTCATGTAGTGGTCTGCGGTCAGAAGGTACTCTTCCTTCCACCACTCGCGGTTGTGGGGAGGATCGGACTTTCCATGCCGCGCAAGATCGTAAGCGATCACATCATAATCTCGCGTGATCTCCTCGTCCTCGAGAAGGCCGCGCCATTGGTGATTGTGGCAACCGGCAGTATGCTGGCAGACAATCGGCTGTCCTTGCCCGTTCCGCAGGTAGAACACCTTGTATTCGTGGCCGTCAACATCGATGGTCACGTAGCGACCTATGACCGGCGAGTGCTTGGCCATACCGGGGTCCTTCAATTAAGGGTTAGGGCGCGGTGTCATACGGGGACGCCAACCTTGCGCAGCAGCTCGAATTGAACGGTGAAATTGCGCAGGTTTTGCATCATCACTAGAATGTTTCCCTCGATCTTCAAGTCGCGACGAAAACTGGCAGCCCAGATGCCGTGATACATCGGTTCAGGCATCGGGCGGGCGAACTCACGCCATGTCGCGGGACTGGCGCGCAGTGCAAAGTCGTAGGCATCGAGCGGCTGCGGGTCAGTGTTGATGCGGTATACCTTGCCGTCCACCATCTCGACGATGACTTTGGCGGCCCCCATATCCCAAAGGTATTTACATGTGAAGTATCGCGCCATCGCGCCGATGGTTGCGTCACGATCCGAAGCCTCGCCAAAGCGTACAGCCCAGTCGCGCAGGCTTATAGCCATTTCTGCCCTCCGCTGTAGTCAGTCCAACTATAGCAACAACGGACCACCGCGAACCGGGTTCCGTTGAAAGATTATAGTTCAACATACTGAACTGTTGTCCATAGACTGAACGCTAGTGCTGTGTTACATCCGTGTCAAGGAGAATTGAGTCGCCGCAGTGCCTTGGGTTTCGAGATCATGGGAGCGCCGCGGCATGGAGATCATGTCAAGAGGTGAAGATGGCCGACGACGACACAACTAGCCGTCTGGTGCCTGCTCTAGAGAGGGGTGTCCGGATCCTCGACTACGTTGCGAGGTCGCGTTCAACGCCCACGTTGACGGAGATCGCACGAGACCTGGCCATTGCGAAAAGCTCCGCGCACACGCTGTGCAATACTCTCACCGAACTTGAGCTGTTGATCCGCCGAACGGACCAGACGTTCCGGATCGGTCCCTATGTCATGCGCTGGGCTAATGCCTTTGTGCAGCAGTCGGACGTTGCGGCCGAGTTCGCCACGCTTTGGGACGAAGAGACGGAACTTCCTGGTGCGACCATTACCCTCACTGTGCTAGAGGACGGCGAAGTCGTCTACATTGCCGCGCGAAACTCCGCAGTCTCGCACTCGTTAATCGAATTTCGCGCTGGAATGCGGCTGCCGGCGTGCTTTACGGCAACAGGCAAGGCTTTTCTCAGCTGCATGAGCGAATTTGAGGTCCGAAGGCTCTATCGGGATGGGCTTCCATCGCCGCTGACACCGTATAGCGTCAGAGATGTCGATGCACTGCTGGAAGAGATTACCGCTGTTCGGCTGAATGGATTTTCAGTCGACAATCAGCAGGTGGCCGAGGGTATCATCTGTTTCGGCGCTTCGGTTCTCGATTCTCGAAACCGGCCGATAGCTGGAGTGGCCGTTAGCCTGCCAGCGGACAGGCTGGGCGAGGTGGCGCAGGAGAAGGTCATTTCCAACGTCCGACGCATCGCTGCACGCCTTTCCCACAGGATGGGAGCTGACCTTGGCTGGCATCAGCCAACGGAAACATGACCTTGTCCGTCGTCGAATGATTTGGAACAAGCGGCGGGATTTTTGTGTGCCCGAACCGGTGTCCCCGGGCGATCAGCGGCGCGCTTATGATGCGGCCCGGCCACGCACGGTCCTGCGCGACGCGCCCTCACCGATCCCGTTGGGCGAGGATCGCGTGCCGCTCATGCTCGGGCCGCCCGTTCGTCACGCCCACGCGATAGCCAAAGCAGACGAGCGGCGACATCTCGTGGCCGAAGAAGGTCTCGCTGACTGTCCCCGCGCGATACGCGCGCTCGAAGTCGAGCTTGGCGCGCAGGATGAAGCCCGGCGCCTCGGTCCTGATCCTTGTCAGGAGTGCGTCGCGCTCGACCGAAAGCTGCGCGCGATCGACGGCCGCGCGCGCGCGTGC
>Ga0169931_10007873_pt1 | contig 15694 bp, 21 predicted proteins | sample Kivu_15m_20L_FD_129675 | JGI IMG/M metagenome (GOLD analysis project Ga0169931, IMG submission 129675) | Freshwater microbial communities from Lake Kivu, Western Province, Rwanda to study Microbial Dark Matter (Phase II) - Kivu_15m_20L... | ecosystem: Environmental > Aquatic > Freshwater > Lake... | reverse complement strand
CGCAGCCTCCTGTGGATCTGAGTCTAATTTTTTCTAAATTTGGGCATTTTCAAGCTCTTGACCCATATGGATTTGGATATGTCTGTTTTTGTCTATACCAAATTAGATGCGATTACCCTGCTGCAACCCTTGAGCCAAAGAGCATTAATGGTGTTGACCAACAGCCCCGCTAGGGCCGCTAGCAGCATCGGCATACCAAGGATTTCGGGCTGGTCTAGCTGCAATCGATACACCGCTTCAACCGCCACCCAAAGGGCGATCGCCACCAGGCTAACGGCATTGACCAGCGTGACTTGGGCCTCAATTTGCCCAGCTTTGCCAGGGGTCTCCTGATGAATTGATCGGTGACCTAGCCAGGTCGCCAATAAAGTAAGCCCGATGGCAGCGGCGTCCATCACAACATGCCCAGAATCCGCCAAAAGCGATAGACTGTGGCTCCAATAGCCAATGCCTAACTCCACAAAAAACAGCCCAGATAGCGTTCCTAGGGCCAGCAATAAACGCCTATGAGTCTGATTATGAGGGCACGACGAAACAGGTTCTATAGCCCAATGTAACGGAGGTAGAACCAAATCAGAATTCAGGAATCCAGCTTGCATTACATTACAAATCTCCAAAGATTGACGGAAATTCAGATTTTTCAAGAAGCCAAGCGATCACACTAGAGCAACGTAAGAATCTATAGCAATTTGAATTGATCCATGGAGGTAGGCTGAGCATATTGCCCGTGCAGACGAGATGCCTACCCTACGGATTTTAACGATTCACGCAGGGTCGCCATAGTCTTTTTATTGCCATTCTGCTCAAGCTAAGCAGGTAGGTCTAATTAATGGTGAAAAATTGAAATTGAGGCTCTTATCGCCAAAATCAACAAAAAAGCTGCTTTAAAGAAATGAAGATTAGACCCTATTTAAGGTTACATACTTGATATAAAAATCTCAGTAAAGCCGACTACAATTGCCCTCTCAAACCCGTCAGCGTTTAGCCATTTGGCAATGGGCTCGACTTGTAAAACCCTCACAAAAAAAACACGCTAGGCCAAAACCTAGCGTGAACTTTATCCTTGATGGCAAGACTAAAAACAAGCTTCAGTAGCCATCATCAGCATCGGTGTTAAACCACAGGTCGGCGTCTAGCTCCACCAAATCGAGCAGCGCCTCGTGGATGGTAGCGGCGCGACCCTCGATCGCCAGATCAAACCAGCCATCTTCCTGTCCATTGGTTCCGAGCAACGCGCCCAGAATATTCACCTTGAGGCCATAGCGGTTGATCAGGTTAGAGATCACCGGGTCGGGATGCCGCGCTTTGGGAATACGGATTTTGACCTGGGTTTGCACCAGGCTTTCAGGTTCCTTGAGGTGCAGCGCCTCAAGGCCATAGTCGGGAGAAATGGATGCCATAACAAACCTCCTTAGTGACCTTTGCTCTGAATGCCAGCGCTGCGTTCTAGCAGATACTTCAGCACCAGGGTAACCACCGCCAAACAGGCGAGTAGTAGGGAGGCCGTGTAGGCTGCCTGGGTGTTGTACTGCACGTGGGCCTCTTCAATGAACAGGGGCAGCGTCTGGGTTTTGCCCACAATGTTGCCTGACACTACCGCCACCGCGCCAAACTCTCCCATCGCCCGTGCGTTACAGAGAATCAGGCCGTAGAGCAAACTCCACTTGATCGACGGCAACGTCACCCGCCAAAAGGTCTGCCAGGGGGTCGCCCCCAAGGTAGCGGCAGCCTCTTCTTGCTGGGTGCCGTTTTCTTCGAGGGCGGGCAGCACCTCGCGGGCAATAAACGGCATGGTGACAAAGATGGTGGCCATGACAATGCCAGGTAGGGCAAAGATGATCTTGATAGCGTTAGCATCCAGCAAGGGCCCAAACCAGCCCCGGTTGCCAAATAGCAGTACCAGCATGAGACCCGCCACAACGGGCGAGATCGAGAAGGGCAGGTCGATGATGCTAATGAGGAGAGAGCGACCCGGAAAGTTTTTGTTGGCCAGCGACAGTGCCGCACACAGCCCAAACACCGTGTTCAGTGGCACCGTAATCGCCGTCGCAATCACCGTCAGCTTTACCGCATTCACAAAGGATTTACTGGTAAAGGTATCCACCAAGCCGGGCAGCCCCCCCTTAAGCGCTTGAATAAAAACGTTGAGGGCTGGCACCAGCAAAATTAGCGCCAGGTAGCCAAAGACAAAGGCCACCAGCAGCCACTTGCCCCACTGAAACCCTGAAGTCGCCCCCTGGGGCTTGGGTGCAGCGGCAGCAATGGGTTGTTTTAAAGACGAATCAGCCATAGAAGCGCCTCCCGCGGGCTTGAATCAGATTGATCACCAACAACACCGCGAGGGAAATCAGCAGTAGCACCGTGCCCACTACAGTAGCCCCAGCGTAGTCAAACTGTTCCAAGCGCTGAATAATCAGTACCGGCGCAATTAAATCTTGAAAGGGAATATTGCCCGCAATAATCACCACCGAGCCGTACTCGCCCACTGCTCGTGAAAAGCCCATGGCCACCCCAGTGAGAATGGCGGGCATCAGCGGTGGTGAAATCACCCGCCAAAAAGTCTGCCACTGGGACGCCCCCATCGACCAGGCGGCCTCTTCCGCTTCCGCTTCCAGGTCTTGCAGCACCGGCTGCACCGTGCGCACTGCAAAGGGCAGCGAGATAAAGATCATCGCCACTAGCACCCCCAGGCGGGTGAACGATACCTTGATGCCAAAGGGCTCTAGAAACCCACCAATCCAGCCGTTGGTGCTGTAGATAGTGGATAGGGTTAAACCAGCCACCGCCGTCGGTAGGGCAAAGGGCAGGTCGATAATGGCATCTAAAAACCGCTTCCCCGGAAACTCGTAGCGCACCAGCACCCAGGCAATAATCAGCCCAGCAAAGCCGTTAATGATACCGGCGACTAAAGCCGTAAAAAAGGTGACGTTGTAGGTGGAGATGGCCACCGGGTCGGTGGCAATGCGCCAGATTTCTGCCGGGTTGAGGGTCAGCGCCTTCAGCAGGAGTGCTGCGATCGGCAAAAACAAAAATAGGGTGAGATAGAGCCAGGTCACCCGCCAGGGCCAAGAGGCATGGAGAATCTGGTGCCAGAAGCCTTGGGATGAAGACGGTGGGAAGGAGGTCATGGTTTTACAAAAGGGTAGCCAAGCTGTGGAAACTTTGAAACGTTTGCAGGTTCAAACGTTTCAAAGTGTTTATCAACTTACTTGCCGATCTTTGCCTGAACTTGGTCGAAGATCGCCCCATCGGCAAAAAATTTCTTGTCGATTGCTTCCCAGCCACCCAAGTCGGCGATGGTAAACAGGGTGTCAATTTTGGGGAACTGATCGGCAAATTTTTCGCCCACTGTGGGATCTACCGGGCGGAAGCCCACCTTAGCGAACTCTTCCTGGGCCTCTGGGGTAAACAGAAATTCCACAAAGGCCTCGGCCACCTCGCGGGTGCCGTGCTTATCGACATTAGCATCGACCACGGCAACGGGGTTATCGATGGAAATATTCACATCGGGAACGATAAAGGGCAGCTTCTCGCCTTTTGCCGCCGCCAGAAGTACCTCGTTTTCGTAGTTAATCAGCACATCGCCCTGGCCACGGGTAAAAAACACGTCGGTGGATTCGCGAGCATCCTTAGGCAGCACCGGCACGTTTTTGTAGATTTTGGTGACAAAGTCTAGGGCAGCGGCGTCATCGCTGCCGGTTTGGGTCTTGAAGCCCCAGGCCCCTAAAAAGTTCCACTTGGCACCGCCAGAGGTTTTGGGGTTGGCGGTGACCACGGCCACATCGTCGCGGGCTAGGTCTTCCCAACCTTGAATATTTTTAGGGTTGCCCTCGCGGGTCACAAGCACGGCCACAGATTTGTGCACAATCGCGTTGTTGGGCGCTTCGCTTTCCCAGCCGGGTTCAATCAGGCCGCCTTTTTCAATTTTTTTGGTGTCTCCGGCCAGGGCCAGGGCGACGACATCGGCCTCCAGGCCATCGAGCACGGCCCGGGTTTGGGAGCCAGAGCCACCGTAGCTCTGGTTAAAGGTGACTTCCTGGCCGGTTTCGGCCTTCCACTTCTCGGCAAACTTAGGAATGATCTGCTCGTAGGCGGCCTGGGTCACGGCGTAGGTAACCAGAGTCAGTTCTACGGGGCCAGCGGCGGCGGTGGTCGATGCGCCCGTGCTGGCCTCTGGGGTGGATGGGGTGCTACCGCAGGCGGCCAGGGTTCCCGCTAGGCCCAGCCCAGCCATAAATAAAACTGCCGACCGCCGCGAAATATAACGTTGAGGTGATGTCATGGGTAGCTCTCCAAAGAATCTCCGGTATCTCGATAGGGTTTCGAGGATTACGTTTATGTACTGTATCACAAAAATTTCAGATAGAATTGGCATTCATTTGAGATTAATGTGAACATTTTCCAGATCTCATCTATATCCTGTTTTGGGGTGGCTTGCATTCAGGCTGTGAGTAAGGTAGGTTTGTTTCACATGGCGGTAGCTCCCATGACGGCAGGTCTGGATTTGTGGCTGCTGCATGGCGCTTTGAGTGGCGCTGACGTATGTCTGGCTGAGTTGATTGAGCACCTACTGAGGCGCACCGTAGAGTTTTGGAGATTACCCGTGGGAATTCGAGTCGAAAACGTTTCTAAGCGGTTTGGGGAATTTCAGGCCCTGGAGCCGATTAATCTCGACATCAAGAGCGGTTCGCTGGTGGCGCTGCTGGGGCCATCGGGGTCGGGCAAGTCTACCCTGTTGCGAGTAATTGCGGGCCTAGAGCAGCCCGACACTGGCAGAATCTATATCTCGGCCCAAGATGCCACCACTAAGTCGGTGCAGGATCGCCAGGTGGGCTTTGTGTTTCAGCACTACGCCTTGTTTAAGCACCTGACGGTGCGCAAAAATGTGGCCTTTGCCCTGGAGCTACAAAAGTGGCCAACGGATCGCATCAAACACCGGGTCGATACCTTGCTGGAGCTGGTGCAGCTGCATGGGTTGGGCGATCGCTACCCCTCCCAACTCTCGGGTGGGCAGCGCCAGCGGGTGGCCCTAGCCCGCGCCCTAGCGATTGAGCCCCAGGTACTACTACTCGATGAGCCCTTTGGTGCCCTCGATGCCAAGGTGCGCAAAGACCTGCGCGACTGGCTGCGTCACCTTCACGATGAGGTGCATGTCACCACGGTCTTTGTCACCCACGACCAGGAAGAGGCGATGGAAATCTCCGATGAGATTGTGGTGATGAGCAATGGTCGAGTGGAGCAGGTTGGTTCTTCGGCTGAAATATACGAAAATCCTGCTACTCCCTTTGTGATGAGTTTCATTGGTGCGGTCAACGTGCTATCGCCTGACAGCACCTGGAAGTCGCTCCACCGCGATGCACCAACCCACGGTGAGGTGTTTTTGCGACCCCACGATATTGAAATCTTCACCACTCACTACGATGGCAGTGTGGCGGCAACGGTGAACCATATCATTCACCTGGGTTGGACAATTCGCATCGAGCTCACCCTTGAGAATGGTCATCCCATTACCGCCCACATCAACCGCGAGCAGTATCGCGACCTGGGCATTGAGACGGGGCAAACGGTGTATCTACGGGCCAAGCTCATCCATAGCTTTGCCGATTCTCCCAGCTACTCTCAAGCGATCGCTTAGGGGTTGATCAGCCCTAGCTTCAATCAGCACTGAGACATATTTTCAGCACATTATCCCAGGCTTTCTCACCACCAGAGAAAGCCTATTTTTTTATATGAGTGCCGTTGTAACTCGGGCAACTGACTATTTCAAAATAGGAGTTGTAAGTAAGTAGGCCTAATTAATTGTAAGAAGGGGTTTGGGGGCTGCGCCCCCAGGCAGGGGGTTTCACCGTTCGGCTGAGCTCACGACGAAGCCCCCTCCACCCCCACCAGCATCTTTAGTTTAATTACGCCCAGCTACTTACAACCAGTCAGGCAGCCAGGTGATGACGGTGCAAGAAAAGGTCAAAACTCCCGTGGAGCTGATTACCGATGTGGTGGTGACCCACGTTACCCATCCACCCTCGACCCAAGCCCCAGGGTCGTTTTAATGGCGCTCAACTCCCTGCTTCGGCGCAGCCAGCGCAGCCAGCGCAGCCACTGGCGACCGGGGGCATCCAAGCAGGTAAAGATATCCCCATAGGCGATGCTGGTTCGTTGGTGATGTAGCCAGTGTTGCTCGGGGGTGACAATGCCGGTGCGATCGCACCAATCTCTCACCACCTCAGGGGTTTGCCAGCCCAGGGCGTTAGTATGCCGCCACCACACGTGGGCCTGACCTAGGACAAGCCCCAGAACGACGCCCAGTGGAGAGATTATCCCCAACAGCGGAGCCAAAAGAATGTAGGGGAGTGCACCAGACAGTCCATCCAACAGCACACTGGTACTGGGGCTGAGCACGGCGTAGTGGCGAAAGCTTTGCTGCCCAGCGTGGTGGGTGCTGAGGTGCAGCTTGCCAAACACATGCTCAGGAATGTGGTAGAAAAATGTTGAGAAAAAATCGCCTAAAAACAGTAGTAACAGCGCAATGGCTACAATTTCCATGGTTTTGTAGGATAGTTTTGGCAGTGATCAAAACTTAAAACGGACAAGACTCCCATCGCAGACTATTCAGATGCCCGCACCGTCGAGAAACGCTTCAATCAGCTGATCAGAGCGCACCCGATCGCGGCCTAAAGAGGCCGAAACCGCAGCAGTAAGCTGTTGAGCATCTAAATTGCATGTTGGTTTCTGCGAAGCCCTTGCAGCAAGGCTTTTGTGGCGATTGTACTAGTGTAGTTTGAATGACTAACAGCTTATGAGAGGTTTTTAGCTCCTGCACCTGGGTTTCTAAGTCTTGCAGACGGCTAAACAGCTGCTGAATAACCTGGGCCTCTAAGTCGGGCTGCCAATCTTCCAAGGGTTCTAGACTCTGCCGCGCGGCCCTTGGGACTTGGCGCCCTGGAATGCCCACCACCGTGGCATGGGCAGGGGCACTACGCAGCACGATCGCCCCTGCCCCAAGGCGGGCATGGGCGCCAATGTGAATGTTGCCCAGCACCTTGGCCCCAGGTCCCACGACTACTCCTTGGCCCAGGGTGGGGTGGCGCTTGCCCTGCTCCTTGCCAGTGCCACCCAGGGTTACCTCCTGGTGAATCACGCTGCCGTCACCGACGATCGCCGTTTCGCCGATCACCACCCCGTAGCCGTGGCGAATCATCACACCAACGCCAATCTGCGCACCGGGGTGAATTTCGGTGCCGGTCAAGAACCGCCCCAGGTGAGACAGCAGCCGGGGCACCAGGGGGATCTGTCGGTGATACAGGCTGTGGGCAACTCGGTGAAGGCCTAGCACTAGCCAGCCGGGGAAGAAGAGCGCGGTACGACTGGGTTTCACTAGCACGGTGTCAACCCCGTCCTCCGGCCCAGTCAAACATCGATCGTTGGGGTTAGCGTGGGTCGCCGCCTCTACCCACAGGTCAGAGGCGCGAGCAGGGAAGGAATCCTTAGCGTGCTCCATTATCTTCTGGGTGTGAAGGGCAAGACGGACAAGACAACCGCAACCATCAGCCAGGCGCAGATCATGCAAACCGAAAGAGGCCTGAATCGAAAAACAATTGTGAGCGTACTGGGATTGTGGCATACTTTTCCTAGAGATACACCGGTAAACCGGTAGGATTTTGGGAGTATCGGTTGGATTCGGAGTTGCTATGCAGGCGGTATCGGCGGTAGACAATCTTTCAGCCCTGGGCGGATTAAGGCTTTCGCTCTGGGCGCTGGTGGTGCTGGCCGGAGTCTTTTTCCTCACCAGTGCGGTCAGCATGGTGACCGGCAGCACCTCGCTGATTACGGTGCCAGCGCTGTTGCAGGCGGGGGTAGAGCCTCAGATGGCGATCGCCACCAACATGGCCGCCCTCACCCTGATGAGCCTTGGCGCGTTTCTGGGTGGTCGAGTGGTGCTGCGCCTGTCCAACCGCTGGCTGCGCCGCATCTATGGGATCACCGTCATTGCCCTGGCCCTAAATCTTCTGTTAAGACCATGATTGAGATCAACATTCCCGGCTTTTGTCACCTACAGTTGGCTCATCTGGTGCTCGACTACAACGGCACCCTGGCCATCGATGGCCATCTCATTCCCCAGGTAGGCAAAAAACTGACTAAACTCTCCCATGATTTACATATCCATGTGTTGACGGCCGACACCTTTGGGCTAGCTAAAACTGGACTCGCGGGGCTCCCCCTCGACCTGACCATTGCCCCCCCCGAAGATCAGGCCGAAACGAAGCGGGCCTTTGTCAGCGATCTGGGTGTGGAACAGGTGGTCGCCATTGGCAATGGCCGCAACGATGGCCCTATGCTCAAAGCTGCCGCCCTGGGCATTGCCTTAGTGCAGCAAGAAGGTGGCGCGGTGGAAACGCTGTTCTCCGCCGATATCGTCTCCACAAGCCTCCTCGATGCCCTCGATTTGTTCAGCCACCCGAAGCGACTGGTCGCTACCCTGCGAGCCTAGGCTGCTCTGTCCACCAGCACCCCTTTATTCCCCAAAAAAATCAACTACTTATTAAGGATGGCTCCCTTGCAACTCACCGAAACACAGATCAAGCTAGACACCCCAGCAAACACTGTCCCCTCGGCGGAAAATGATCCCCAACCTACCGGATCCCTGCTGCGACGACTGTGGGGCAGCACCCTGGTGGTAGTGGGCTACCTACTCTCGCCCCTCTGCTGGTGGAACGACCTGGTGATCAACCTGCCCCTGGCCCTGGCCTTTGGCTATCTCTTCAGCCGTCCTTGGCCCGATGCTTTGGTGCCGATGACCGGGGTAGGCTATTGGCTGACCAATGTGGTGGGCTTTGTGCTGATGCAGCAGGGGGCCGTCACCGCATTACAAAAAGAAGGGCAGGGATCGAAAAGCCAATCTCTACGCAATGGGTTGATCACTTCGACGGTCTATACGGTGGCGATCGTGGTGCTGATTCAGTTTCATATTCTAGAGATGCCCGACTTTCTCAACGGTGACCTGTTCGCCACTCTCGATGCGGTGCTGCCTGACTGGCTAATGGCCTGGATGTCGGTCTAGCGAGTAAGCAGGCTACTGTATTCGATCCCAAACTCAGGTGTGACACGTCTAAGGTCTGCCTATGGATGGCATCACCTCTCACCCTAATGCTCTCTGTCTCCTACCTCTCCCCCAACCTACTCTGGCTGTATCGCTCCATCGGGGACTACCTGGGGCATCACCTGGGCTGCTCGGTGAATATCGTGCAGGGAGGATTTGATCCGCTGGATGATCCAGATCTGGCAGGCGATCGCTGGGATCTGCTCTTCATCTGCGGCCTACCCCTGATGCGCTACGGGCAGCGGATGCCCCATCAGCTGCGTCCCCTGGTGGCTCCGGTGATGGGCGCGGCTCGCTACGGGGGGCAACCAGGGTACTTTTCAGATGTGGTAGTGCGGGCCGACAGCGATCGCCATAGCTGGCAGGACTTGGCCCAGAGCGTATTTTGCTACAACGATCGCGGCTCCCACAGCGGCTACAGTCGGGTGGGCTATGAGCTGAGCCAGCGGGGGCTGAACTGGGGATTTTTTGGACAGAAGATGGAATCGGGGGGGCATCTGCGATCGCTTCACGCCATCCTCACTGGTGAAGCTGACTGTGCGGCGATCGACAGCACCGTACTCGACCAGGCATTGCGAGACGATCCTACGCTTGGCCAAAAACTTCGCATTATTACCAGCCTCGGCCCCTCCCCCATGCCGCCCATTGCCGTCTCCCAGCGGCTGGGCCAAGACTTGATTAGAACCTTGCAGCAAGCTCTCCATCAACCCGACGCCATGCTGCAACAGCAACTTACCCAAGCCGGAATCTCGCATTTTGTAGCGGTAGACCATGCTACCTATGAGCCGGTTTTGGCAATGTATGAGGAGAGTGAAGGGGTAGGAGGTGGGGAGTTTTTGGTTAGAGTGTAGGTGGGCTATTTACATTGGCGATTTCTACGCACTGACTGTCCTATGACCCAAGAACTGGTGGAGCTAAGACATAGCCTTTTAGAAGGTCGCTACGATGACGCCCTGGTGCTGGTAGACGAGCTAGAAGGCATGGGTAAACAAGCCATTCTGCGCAACATTGAGTCTTTTTTGGTGCGGCTGCTGGTGCACCTAATCAAAAATCAGGTCGAGCAGCGCCTAACCCACTCCTGGCTGGTTTCGATTTCTGATTCAATCTTGCAAATCAGCAAGCTGAACCTAAAAGATAACCAGACCAGCCACTACATTAAGGCCAACGACTGGGACAGTTACCTGGAAGAAGCCCTCGAAGAAGCAATTTTACCCGCCAGCTTGGAAACATTGGCAGGCAAGCTCAAACCAAAGCAACTGGCCACCCGCATTGATCGTGCCGCACTGCTCACCTCAGCAGTACAGCTCTTGCAGCTGACCTACACCACCCCTCGCAAAGCGCTCCCGGCGTGTATTAATGACATCCTGGCCACGCTGCCCGGTGGAGCTGAGTGGTTTGAGGAAGGGTGAGGAGTAGGGAGTAAGGGGAGAGGAGCAGGGAGTGCCTGCATGAAGCCCCAGCCTAGGCAATAAGAACGAAACTTACCCCCTACCCTTCTGCCCCCCTCGCTCGCCACGCCAAAAACGACTCCAGCGTCGGAAAGTAGCGAATCACCTCATCTAGGCCCAGCGGTCTACCAGAACGATAGCCATCCCAGTAGGCCGAGTCGGTGCTGCGGGGCAATAGACCGGCATCGCGATCGCGGCACCCCCGCTGAAAAAACTCCTCTCGTCTAGATCTAGTTCCCATGGCAACCTCCAAAATTATGAAAAAGGCAGAAGGCCATCCCTCCCTACCCATTCCCCCTCCTTCCTCACCTCTCCAGCTCCGCTCGCTTCGAAAAGCCCCAGGCAAACAGGGCCGCAATCCCCCGCCAGCACCATCGACTGGGGGGGCACCAGGGCCGGGTGCACCACTTTGCAGAGCAACTGTACACCCACGCCCAGCACCGCCAAGTAGGCGGCATCTTGCAGGTAGATAAATTCTTCTAGGCAGCGCACAAACAGACCCGCCAAACAACGCAGGGTGATGACGCCGATGGCGCAGCCGGTGATCACTAACCAGAGCTGATCGGAAAGAGCGATCGCTGTGGTCACGCTATCCAAGGAAAAGGCCAAATCTGTCAAGGCAATCAGACCAATCACCCGCATGAGCGAACAGGTAACGGGGTTAGTGGCATTCTCTGTTGCCCGCTCTTCACCCATGATCTGGGGCCAGAAATGCTTGCCCCCCAGCCACAGCAGATAGCCCGCCCCTAGCAGTTCCACCGGCCAGAACTGCACCACCCAAGTGGCCGTCAGCAGCAGCCCCCACCCGCAGGACAAAGGCGATTACCAGCCCCCAGTTCAGCACCTGCTGACGCTGGCAGGGGTCTTGGATAGGCTGGGCCAGAGCTGCCAGGGCCACGGCATTGTCCGCCGATAGCACTGTTTCCATTGCCACCAGGGTAACCAGCATAAATATCGTATCGAGGGAAAACTCTATTCCAGCCAGTGCCATCGCTATCTCCATCCATGAATTACGCTAAAGAGACCCTGCCAGGGCGATTTCGCCAGATAATAAAAACAGGGTCGATAACCCTGTGAAAGGAGGGGAATGTCTCTACCTGGCTGGGTTTTATGCTTATAAATAGATCCTACGAAGATGCACTCATAAGAGCAAACAGTCTTCTTTTTGAAATCAATCAATTTTGGTGATGATGCAATTGATACCCACTGTTCCAGCGGCCACCCCTGGATTGATCGCCCCTGGATTGATGGGGCAGTTGGCGTCCCCTGGGCCAGTGGCCTTTGAACTAGGGCCAATCACCTTTCGCTGGTATGGGCTGCTGATTACGGCGGCGCTGCTGTTGGGCATTACCCTGGCCCAGCAGCTAGCTCAACAGCGGGGGCTGGATCCCGACAAAATTGGCGATTTAGCCATCTGGCTCGTGTTGGGGGCGCTGCCGGGCGCACGGCTCTACTACGTCGCCTTTGAGTGGGAGCGCTATGCCGATCGCCCCCTCAATGCCCTGGCCATCTGGCAGGGGGGCATTGCCATCCACGGGGCAATTTTGGGCGGGGCGATCGCCGCCTTGCTCTTTGCCCGCCGTCACCAGCTTTCCTTCTGGCAACTGGCCGATGTGGTGGCTCCGGCCCTGGTGCTGGGACAGGCCATTGGCCGCTGGGGCAACTTCTTCAACTCCGAAGCCTTTGGGCGCCCTACGGATCTGCCCTGGCGGCTCTATATTCCCCTAGCTCAGCGTCCCCCTGGGCTGGCCGATGTCACCGACTACCATCCCACCTTTCTCTACGAATCGCTGTGGAACCTGGGGGTGTTTGTCCTGGTGCTATGGCTCTTTGGCTGGGGGCTGCGTCACCCCGGACGCCTCCGGCCTGGTACGGTCTTTCTGGTGTACTTTGCCGCCTACAGTCTGGGCCGCCTGTGGATCGAAGGGCTGCGGCTTGACAGTCTGATGCTGGGACCGTTGAAGATTGCCCAGGTGGTCAGCCTGGCGGGCATTGCCCTAGGGGTGGCGGGGCTGGTTTGGGTGTATGGGCTGGGGCAGAGGTTGCCGGATGGGGTGGATGAGTGAGGGGGTAAGGGGGTTAGATTTGGTTGTTGGTTGCAGTGGTTGGATCTTCATTCAGACACTCCCCACTCCCCTCACGCCATCGCCGGCCGCCTTGGCTGCTCCGCCGCGTGGTGATAGACCGCTCGAAAGAGCGCCTGCTGGGTGTGGCTGCCGCCAAGGGGATAGAGATGGGGTAGCACCGGGTGCAGATGGGCGATCGCGCGCTCCCAATCCCCCTGGGCGTGGGCCACCAGCCCTTTGGCCGCAGGCACCGCCAGCTTCAGCCAGAGGTGCTGATTGGGCTTATTCAAGCTATGGCCGTGGCTCACCATGTTCTCAATCATGGTGTGGGCGGCATCGATGTTTCCAGCGCGGGCCAGGGCGTAGACGTAGTGCAAATCTTGGAAGGGCAGGGCCTGTTCTGCCAGGCGAAGCTGGAGGGGGCGGGCCAGCGATCGCCAGCGCGACCCGACCTCTACCCCAGCCAGTTCTAGCCGCAGCAGCAGCGAGATCGCTCCCACCTGGTCTTTGGGGGTGTGCTTTCGGGCGCGGCCCCACACGTGACTGTCGTAGAGCCTGAGTACCGTCGCCGTTTCGCCCAGGGCCAGGTAGGCCAGGGCCACGTGCCACCAGTTGTGGGTGAAGAGCATCGAGTTGCAGTCGCCCCAGGTGTCGGCGTAGGTCGTCATCCAGGCCACGGCTTCCGGGTGGCGGCCCTGGGCATCGAGCACGTGGGCCACGGCGTGGTGCGCCCAGGGGTTGTGGCGGCGCAGTTCTGTTGCCCGTCGTCCCAGCGCCTCGGCCCGGCTAAACTGGTGGCACTGCTCTAGGCCAAAGGCCAGCAGGCTGTCGTGCAACGGGGTTTGGTAGAGCATGGGCTGGGCCGCCAGGGCCACGTTCAATAGCCCCTGACTGTCGCCCTGGTAGAAATAGTGGTACTGGGCCTGCTGCACCGCCAGCAAATCTTGAGGAAACTCTTGCACCAGGGCAACGTGGTAGCCAATCGCTCGCTCAATCTGGCCCTGCCCCCAGACGTGGATGCCTTGGATATAGAGCTGCTCCCGGCGAGAGACCCGCGCCACTCCGGCCAGCGCCTTTTTGAGATAGGGCTTGGCCCGTACCTGGCCAGCCCAATTTTCTTGGCTGAGGTAGTAGGCGGCGGCATAGGCCTGGGCGATCGCACAGTCTTCATCGACGTCAATCGCCTTGAGAATGGTAGCTTCAGCCTCGCATCCGTAGGTGAGCGCCTGGTCGATGAACTGGTTAATGACCTCTACAGCCTGGGGAGAGTCGGTGGTGACAGCAAGCCCTTGAGCATCTTGAATCATGGTTGAAATAGCCGCCTACTACTAAGAGGTGCTACCACTATCCATGAATTCAGTCGAAATTGAAGTTAACTGGAAAACAATTGAAAATATTTTTGAATTTACAACCCTCCGGATCAACCTTTTCAATGCCTCGGCGCTGCCCACCAGCGCGAGCGCTGGGGCTACTCAAACATTGCCCCCGTGATTAGCATCGGGGCGGTGAAGACGTAGTAGATAATGCCTGTACCCAAGAAAAGAACGGCCATGCTGAAGAGGGCTACCCAGCGATCGCCCGACTCGTAGGTCTCGGCATCAATGGCGCGGCGCACTCCGTAATAGTGCTGGGTGGACAGCAGCACCGTCAGCAGGCCAATGATAGAAAACGCCAGTCCCAGCTTCCAAGTCACCCCGGTGGAAGGCACCAGCGGCGGCTGAAACATGCGAATGCGCACAATCACCAAACCAAAACCAATCAGCGAAATGGCGCTCCGCATCCAGGCCAGGTAGGTGCGCTCGTTGGCCAGGTGCTCCCGGACGCGATCAGTGCGGTGACCTTTGACAGCGGTTTGTTCGACCGGGGTTGTATCAGTGCTGAGGGGATCGATCCTAATCTGCATTGCAGGGGCCTTTGGGGTAATTGTAGTTCAATCGATTTTGGCTTGTTATAGTTTCGACTTAGAAAACAATCTTAGGCCAAGCAGGCAGAATTTTTTGTTGGATGGATAACGTTAGGCAGTGGGAAGGAGGAATGGATGGTTGAGGGGGAGGAAGAAATCAGGGGTGTCAGAGGCGAGGGGCCAGGGCGTAGAATAGTTGATAGCTGCCGTTTTCGAGCACAATCGAAGAGCCCAGCCAGATCAACACAAAGGGGAAGGCGCGGCGCACGTAGCGGCTCATAATCACCGCCGTCATCGGCTGGCGGTTGAGGCTATAGGAGACAAACAGCCAGAGGCCAATGGCCGCGTAGCACACCGCTAGAATAATGCTGAGGCGCGGCAGGGTGCTGCTGGCAAATAGGGGAATGTAAATGGCAATGTTGTTACCGCCGTTGGCCAGCGTCACCGCCGACACACGATAGGTTTGGGGGTCGCGCAGAGTGTGCCACAGCGATGTGCGGCGTACCTGGCGGTAGTGGGGGTTGGTGGGGTTCGCCACTGACACATCCACCGTGTCGTCTTCTTCGATGGTTTGGCGGCTGAGCAGGGCGTTGACGCCAATGGCAATGGGCAAAAAGCCCAGCAGCCCAATCCAAATGTGGGGAATCATCAGCCCGGCGAAGTAGCCAATCAGGCTAATGCCCACCAGCCCAGTGAAACCGACAAACTCGCCCACGACGATGTGGCGGGGCCGAAAGGTGCGGTTGGTCTTGCTGAAGAATAGCGTCAGGTAAATGTTGTCGTCGAAGGTGGTGGCCGTAGCGGTGGCCGCCCCTAGCATGACGGTTGGTACAATCCAGTCCATGGGAATACTCCTGAAGGAAGAGCACCCTCAATTTACGGGGAGTAAAAAATAAGAGCAAATGCTCTTTTTTGTGGAAACGATAAATTGCAGTTATGGATGCAGGGCGAAGGCTGAAGTCTTTGTCTGGCAATGGCTTCAGCATAAGAAAGATATTTGACATTCCTACAATGAGGTATTTTTAGGACACAAAATTCATCAGCTTCAGCAGTATCAAATTCGATAAGCTGTTGTGCATTTAAAATGCATCCACAGCATTTCCCTTATTCTTAATATTACGCCCCCAATTTATTACAAGCTCCCCCTCATTTAACAGTTTATTGACAAGTGCTTCTAGCTCTT
>Ga0169931_10007868_pt1 | contig 15700 bp, 13 predicted proteins | sample Kivu_15m_20L_FD_129675 | JGI IMG/M metagenome (GOLD analysis project Ga0169931, IMG submission 129675) | Freshwater microbial communities from Lake Kivu, Western Province, Rwanda to study Microbial Dark Matter (Phase II) - Kivu_15m_20L... | ecosystem: Environmental > Aquatic > Freshwater > Lake... | reverse complement strand
TTCACCCTTCATCCTTTACCCTTCACCCTCAACTGAGCATACTCTTTCGCAAAATAGGTGAGTATAACATCAGCTCCTGCCCGCTTAATGCTCAGCAGCATTTCAGGCATTGCGCGATCGTAGTTTATCCAACCTTTTTCACCGGCAGCTTTGAGCATGGCGTATTCGCCACTGACGTTATAGGCAGCAATGGGAAGGTTAGAGTTTTCTTTTAATGTTTGAATGACATCGAGGTAACAAAGCGCCGGTTTCACCATAAGGTAATCGGCCCCTTCTGCCTCGTCGAGTACGGCTTCGCGAAGGGCTTCGCGCTTATTGGCCGGATCCATCTGATAGGTTTTCTTGTCACCGAACTTAGGTGCAGAATCCAATGCGTCACGAAATGGTCCGTAGTAGGCGCTTGCATATTTAGCGGTATACGACATGATGGCCGTGTCACTGAACCCGGCTGAATCTAAAGCTTCTCGAATATGCAGGACTCTTCCATCCATCATGTCGGAAGGTCCAACGATGTCAATGCCCGCTTCGGCTTGATGAACAGCCATGCGGCCCAGAATAGGAAGTGTGCGGTCGTTGTCAATTCTACCATCTATAACATAGCCATCGTGTCCATCACTGCTGTAAGGGTCCATGGCCACATCACTCATTAAGCAGACATCCGGGAATCGTTGTTTGATAGCGCGTACTGCGCGCAAATAGAAGTTGTCGCTACGCATGGCGTAGCTGGCTTCTTTATCTTTCAACCGGTCTTCAACTGCCGGGAAAATGACAAAACTGTTGAGTCCAAGCGAAACACATTCTTCAATTTCCCGGAGCATTAAATCTTCGGAAAAGCGGGATATGCCGGGCATAGATGCGATTGGTACTTCAATTCCATTTCCGTCAACTAAGAAAAGAGGATAAATGAAGTCGCTGACATGAAGTTCGGTTTCGCGAACCATGTCGCGTATTACGCTGGTTTTACGGTTGCGGCGGGGACGTTCGTTCATAGGTTGTGTTTCTAATTAAATCTGAAATGCCTGATTCTAGAATGGTCAAGGTATCACCATAGGCAGTCAACGCTTGGAGTATGCCTGCATCTCCTGCAGTGTCGCCAAATGGATTGCGCGCTCCGCGGGCAATTTCCTCGCGCGATGGCAGCAGAATAAGTTGATCTCTCCACCGGTGCAATTCTGCTTGTTTCATTTCGATCCGAATTACTGATTCTTTGAGATAGGAATAGCGGAGGCGAAGCAGACTATCGATTGCCAGCATCGTATCTGTGCTCAAGGCTATTGATTGCCCCTGTAATGAAACTACATGTTCTTGAAGTGATGAATCAAGGGATGAAGTGCGCCGAATCAGATTCTCTTGAACCACTCTGCACTCTTTGAGTGTTGGACTCTCTGCGCTGTCGCAGCCCATAATCAACAAGGAAATGATAAGGAGATATCGATTCATATTTTAATCATGTTTTTTCCTCGGAACGGGATCATATCCGAAGCCTCCCCATGGATGGCAACGGGCTATTCTGCGCATTCCCAGCCAGATTCCTTTAAGCACACCCCATTCTTGAATAGACTGTGCGGTATAATGAGAACACGTGGGTTCGAAGCGACAATTCCTTCCCAACAACGGCGACAAATACCGTTGATAAAGGCGAATCGGAAAAATAAATATCTGCTTCAAAAAGGGTTATTTCTGCAAAAGTAGCGCACAGTCAGCCCGGAAACTTGTCGATTGTTAATGCCAAGGCCAGCAATAGGGAAAGACCGGCAACTACTCTTGGGAGTTTTCCTTTGGTCGAAGGAATTGCGAGCGTTATAACTGCAATGATGGATAAAATGCCGGTCACGATAAGTAATTGTCCCGTTTCAACACCCAGATTGAATAACAGTAATTGTTGTGTAAAGCTACCGTCATCACTCGAAATCATGCGGAAGAAACTGGAGAAACCCATGCCATGTATAATTCCAAATATGGCGGCTGAAGCATAGCGATAAATGGTAACGTGCGATGATGTCTTTACAATGAAATTGAATGTTGCAGTAATTAGAATAGTAACCGGAATCAGAAATTCGATGAGGTCGGATGAAAACCGAATGATGTCCGATGCAGCCAGCGCAAGACTAATGCTGTGACCTAGCGTAAACGCCGTTGCTAAAATGGCAACCGGTTTCCAGTCCTTGAATGTAAAGGGCGCACACATTGCTAATAAAAAGAGCATGTGATCATATCCCTCAACATCGGTAATATGCAAAAGGCCATCTATGAAAAAGCTTCCGGACATTAATCAGAACCCAATTGATATTCCTGACCGTTCACAGTTACGGTGAAGCCGCTGTCGCATGCGCCATCACCAAAATCGATGAAGCGGGTTGCGTAGTCTTCAGGTTGTATGGTAAACTTTCCGCTTACAAGCCATGGGCATCCTATTTCGGCTCTGAGTGCCTGTGTGATGGTGGTGGTGTACGGCACACCGTTTCGATTAACACCCGAACCATTACCCGAAATCTCATAAACATCGTCCCATACAGAGGCTGTGTTTTGGCCTTCTAACCATGTGCGTATTCGGTTGGCAGTCCAGCTGATAGTCCAGGCGTTTCCGGGTGCAGTCACAGTTCCACTCACTGCAATGGAGTAGTGTAATTGCCCGTTGTTATTGAGCCCAAGATTTTCGATTGTTTTTTGTCCTTCAATGAGGTTGTCATTAACGCTGTAATTCTCGGGTATTATGGTAATAACAGTGCCCGCCTCGCGGTAACGCCCGGTGTAGGTAATGTGTAATATACCCTTTCGAACGCGGCCATCATTTCCTGTGCATTCATTTGTTCCGAAATCAATAAGGACTGTTTTTGGATTGCTCGTAGTGTCCACAATGATGGTATCGATACACCCTATGATGTCTTCGCGAATTCCCGCGGTATTCATGGATACGTCATCTACGACTTTGAACATATCAGAAAAGAGATTTTCCGCCGTGTTGTTGTCTGTAGAAATTGACGAGCCCAGCGTGTCTCGTCTTTCTTTTCGGCAAGAAATTGCGAATATCGATAGGGCAAAAAATAGTATGAGAAACTTGTTTTTCATGATGTAAATTTAAGCCTTAGACTATGCCTGAAGTGTTAAGGTTTAAATGACGAATTACTTTTTTGTGTAATGCAGAATTTTCCCGGAGAACTCATTGTGTTCATCTGCTGTGAAGGAAGAAATTTCACGGATTATCCATTGCTTTTCCTCAATGAACGGAAAGAACACATCTGCATCCGGGAAGGACGCATCTACATGAGTGAGGTACATTTCATCCATCAAATTTTCTCGCACAGCTTGACTGTAGATTTGAGCGCCTCCTATGATAAATATGCATTCAGCTCCCGATACTCGTGACTGACGAATGGCGGATATTAGATCTGAGAAAACCTGAGCACCATCGGTTATTAACTCAGCATTGCGCGTTATTACACAATTCACTCGATTGGGCAGAGGGCGAAATTTGGGCGGCAAACTTTCCCAACTTTTCCGGCCCATAAGCACCCAATGTCCCGTTGTTGTTGTTTTGAAGAAATTCATATCGCTCTTGAGTCGCCACAAGAGGTCATTGTTTCTTCCAAGCTCATGGTTATTACCAATGGCTGCAATGAGTATAACGGGGATATTCTTTTGCACCGTTTTCTTTCCTGTTATTAGACAGCCACGGCTGCTTTAATGTGTGGATGGGGGTCGTAATTCTCGAGAGTGAAATCGTCATACACAAACGAGAATAAGTCTTTCACATTCGGATTGATCTTCAATGTGGGTAATGTTCTGAATTCTCGTGTAAGCTGTAATTGCGCTTGTTCGATATGGTTCGAATACAAATGCACGTCACCGCCTGTCCAGACAAATTCGCCCGGTTGAAGGTCACATACCTGAGCCATCATGAGTGTGAGAAGGGCATAGCTGGCTATGTTGAAAGGCACACCCAGAAATGTGTCGCAACTGCGCTGATACAGTTGACACGACAACTTCCCTTCTGCCACGTAAAACTGAAATAGGCAGTGGCAAGGGGGTAAAGCCATTTGATCGATGAACGATGGATTCCAGGCACTCACTATATGTCTGCGCCCATCCGGATTTTTCTTTAAGCCTTCAATCAGTTTGGTGATTTGATCTGTATGCGTACCGTCCGGATTTGGCCAAGAACGCCACTGGTATCCATATACAGGACCAAGATTTCCATTTTCATCAGCCCATTCATCCCAGATGGAAACTCCATTTTCCTTGAGATACGCAATGTTGGTGTCGCCTTTTAAAAACCACAGTAGTTCATGAATAATCGACTTAGTGTGTAGCTTCTTGGTGGTAAGTAATGGGAAGCCTTCTTGAAGATTGAAACGCATTTGATAGCCAAATACACTTAATGTTCCTGTTCCGGTGCGATCACTTTTCTTGACTCCGGTTTCCAACAAATGTTTGAGTAAGTCGTGGTACTGCTTCATGCCACGAAATTAGGACGCGCCTTTGCATTTGCCCCGAATAGAATCGTTCGTTTTGTTCACGATTGTTTAACAGCTCTCGACTTTGACAAGATTCAAGATAGCTCTTGCCCTTTCTTGTGCATCAGCCAAATAGGGGTCTGTTACGGTTACGTGACCCATTTTTCGGAAGGGTTTCGTCGTTGGCTTGCCGTAGATGTGAATATGCACACCGGGCATCTTTAGGGCTTCTTCAAGCCCTTTGTACTGAACGGCGCCTTCGTGCCCTGCTGCGCCCAGCAAGTTAATCATGACAGCAGGTTGGATCAGGTTTGTTTTGCCCAATGGCAGAGAAAGAATGGCTCTTAAATGCTGCTCGTATTGTGATGTGGTGCAGGCTTCTATCGTATGGTGACCACTGTTATGCGGACGAGGCGCCATTTCATTCACGAGCAGCGTACCGTCCTTCGTCAGGAAGAGTTCTACGGCAAGTAGACCAACGAAGTCGGCTGCTTCCACGATTTTCCTCGCTATGGCTTGTGCTTCATGTTCAATGGCATGTTCAACCTGCGCCGGACTAAACAGGAACTCCACCAGATTCGCTTCCGGGTTGAACTCCATTTCAACAAGCGGGAAGGTACTTATTTCTCCTTGTTTGTTCCGCGCGATCAGAACGGATAGTTCTTTCTCGAAGGGCACAAGTTCTTCTACCACGCACGGTCCGTCGAAGGTGCTTTTTAGATCTTCCTCCTTGCGAATGATTTGCACTCCTTTTCCATCATATCCGCCTGTGCGAGATTTCAAGACGAAAGGAAAGGGTGTGTCGGAGGATTGCAATTCCGAGACGCTTTTAATAAGTCGATAGGATGCAGTTGGAATAGAATGATTGCTGTAAAATTCTTTTTGCAATCCCTTGTCTTGAACCATGCGCAGAAAAGCGGGCTTTGGATATACAGCCACTCCTGACTTTTCAAGTGTTTCAAGAGCATCCGTATTTACATGCTCGATTTCAACTGTTATGACATCTTTTCCCTCACCAAATGCAATTACGGTATCGTAATCCTGGAAAGAACCGCGGACGAATTCATGGCAAATTTTACTGCAGGGAGCGTCCGCAGTGGGGTCGAGCACAGCAACACGCACATCATAGTTTGCGGCTTCTTGTATGAGCATACGCCCAAGTTGCCCGCCGCCCAATATTCCTAGTCGAAATGTATCGGAGTAGAAAAATTTCACCCCGCGAAGATACTTCTTACGGATGACCCCGCAAGATGTGCTTTTATTTCAGCAACTCTTCAATCATACTGCGCATCGCAGTCTCATCCTGAAAGCCGTTTACACGCTTGATTTCCTGACCGTTTTTGAAAGTCGAGACAACGGGTATGTTGTCGATTTTTTGAGCTTTAACCAAGGTGGCAGCCTCATCAACATTGATACGGACTATTTCTACCTTACCGGCAAATTCTGTAGCCAGCGCTTGGAGGATGGGCTCCATTTTCTTGCAGGGGCCACACCAGGGCGCGTAGTAATCGATTAGAATGGGTGTTCCTGAGGAGATAAGTTTTTCAAAGTCTGCTTGGGTGAATTTCTCTTCCTGAATGCGCTCTGCCTTGGTTGTTTCCATACCGGCTGAACTCCAAGCCATGTAGCCACCTTTCATATCATAGATGGTTGTGAACCCCATGCCCTTCATCTTCTCAACAGCATCGGCACTTCGACCTCCAACTTTGCAATACACAAATACAGGTTGTGTTTTGTCCAGCTTACTTAACTGCGATTGAAATTCAGGACCAAGCACATTGAAGTTAACCGCATCCTTTAAATGTCCGCCCTGAAACTCTTCCGGTGTGCGCACATCAACAATTGTTGCATTGGGTGTGGCTTTCAAGGCTTCTGAAAATGCCTGCACACTGACTAATTGCACACCTTGCTTTTGTTGCGAATGATTCGTGCAGGAAAAGAACAGAAGAAGTAAGGTACTGAGAAGGATGGATTTCATGGGATTTTCTATTACCGCCGCGAAGGTAGTGTTATGAATCGCCGACTCATTGTGACAAAAGTTACAGGATGCTTAGGCCGCCTTAGCAGGGGCTTTCTTACCCAATCGTATAAAGAATTTCTCGAAAGTGTGATACACAAAATAGCTCACCACGAGTGTCAGCACAATTGCCAGTAAAAAGCGCACCGACTCAGGGATGGCGAAAAAGTGTTTGCGGATGTATTCAATCGGATAAAGAATCAGGCGATGAATAATAGGATGAAGCATGTATACCGAATAACTGATTTCTCCCAAGGTGCGCAATGGCCAGCTTACGATCGATGGTAGCTGAGCGCTGAACTTGTAAAACCCGATACAAATAAGGAAGCAGCTTGCGGTAAGTGCCATGCGCGTGGTGCCGCCGATAAGCCGCACACGATCTCCACTCTCCGGCCAGAGGGTGAACAAGAATATTCCGGCAGCAATAAGCAGTAACGAAACGGTGAGCTGAATGCGCGAATGTTCGAGCAAGACACCAAGTAAGTAACCTCCTAAGAACAGAAATACTTGGTTGAGTGGATTGCAATAGTAGGAGCGCTGGTGCTCATCTGATAGTGATGATTCAATGTCGATGAGTGAATAAGCGAAATAAATAAACAAGGCAAAAACGGCGAAACTGAATAGTCCCAATCCCCATTTACTTCTGTGATAGAGCCAAACGAAGAAAGGAAAGAAAACATAGAACACTAACTCATTGCCGATGGACCATGATCCGATTGCAATTCCATTAGGCCAATCAACAAAACCGAAGAGTCCCGTGAGGTTCAGAAAGACTTCCGATGCATTCGCTTCTCCGCCATCGAAAATGAATATAGATGCGATGGTTGTTATCCAAAGTAATGGGTAAATACGCAGCACTCTGCGTTTGAAAAAAAGCCCAACTTCAGAGAAGTTTTTTGCAAGCGAATGGTTGTATACATGATAAAGAGTAAGTCCGCTCAAGATGTAGAATATCGAAACTCCGTATATCCCAACACGGCCCACAACGCTCTCCGATGAGAATTCACCAAATGTCCAGGAAAGGTAATGAAACATCATGATGCCGGCGGCTGCCAGTCCTCTCAGATAATCTAATTCATGCAACCTCTTCATAGGATTCATTTTGGGGCAAAATACATGATTAAGAGATGTAAAAAAAATCCCGGCTAAGGCCGGGATTTTCAATCAAATAAAATCTTATTTCTGGAAACCTTACTTTACAATTTGAATCGGAATACGTTGTAATCCGTTTTCTGTCTCAGCAATCAAAAGGTAAGAACCCGCTGCAATGGATGTCAATGGCCAAAACAGCTGTTTGTGATTGCCGACAATCGCAATCTTTTCAACGATTCGTCCACTCATATCCAAGCAGTGCACTGCTTTCAATGTTTCTGACGAACGAATAACGATTTGTTCGTTAGCGGGATTAGGATAAACCAAGATGGACGATTCATCTGCATTCAGCACGCCTGTGTTCTCCGTGATGGTAATTGTTTGAGTGGGAACAGTGAAGTATACGTTTGCATTTGCAGTCATGTCGAGTATGATTGATTCATCACCTTCCACTACAGCATCACCAAGAATCACAATGGAGAATGACAAGTCATTAGTTCCCACAGGCACCATGAATGAAATTGGGAAGCCGGCACTGAAGTCAGTATTCGCTGTTGCTGTTCCCGTGGCATTTACTATTAACTGGAAGGGGGTCTGAACATTTTCTGCGTGAATAGTCACAGTAACGACCGTTGAGTCAATTTCCGGAACAATTTGCGTGTCAGTTGTGAATCCCACTACTGCTATCGGCGAGTTGCCGCAGTCGTTACCTGTGTGGCTTCCGAGATGAGAGTAATCGGTTGGGTCAAACGAAATCCATTGTCCTGAAACGATGTTCCAGTCAGCATCAGGCGATGTTACCTCGGGGCGGCGCACAAGCACATGGTTAGCTGTAGAAGAATTGCCAAATGTCCAGCCGTTGCCACCGGGATCATCACCAACAATTCCAATTACATCGATGGCCACACCCTGGAATAATAGCTCAATGGCATCATTACCGGTGAAAACGCTTACGTCGCTTGTGATGTCCGTAACATCAACTATAGCCTGGTCTGTCGGATTTTGTCCGTTCGGTGTAGAAGCAATCACGTAAACATCGTTCGCGGCAAGTGTACCCGATAAGGTTAAAGTAGCCGTTGGAGCAGCAGCACCATTTGTGTACAAGTTGATGCTGTAATTACTTAAATCGACCGGAAGTGGAGATGGATTGTAAAGCTCTAGCGCCTTATTCGATTGCGAGTCTTCAATCACTTCTGAGAAGAAAAGCTGAGAACAGGGTGCCGGTCCGGTGCAGTTATAAACGACTGCCTCAACGAAATTGCTCGACAATTCTACACAATCGTCTGCAGCTATTCCTGAAATAGGCAATCCGATTTGAATCGTGCTGTCAATAAGGGTATTTAAATAAGACACACCGTAGATGTAATAGGTGCCCGGTTGTGAAGAGGCTGCGTTCCATATACCTTCATTCTGACTTATAATATTTCCATTACTATCTGTAATGAAGTATGTATAGTCGGCATCTACTGACTGCCCTGTATTGGTCATAATCACATCAATGTGAACATCGCCATTGCATATGGTGATGAAATCTGCTCCGTCTTCAATGAATACTTCTCCTGCGTCACAACCGGTTATGATACAAGGAGTGCGCACTACTTCTGCAAAATTGTTGGACACCTCTGCACATTGATCCGCGTTAATACCGGCGATGGGTGAGCCGACACCCATGGTTTCCATGTCCAGATTTCCGGTATAGGAAAGGCCCCACACGTGAAATATACCTTCACCGTAGCCATCGAGATCAATAGGCGAAGCAGCAACGACTTCAAGAATGTTGTCATTTGCATCTGTTATTATGAAAACGTAATTGGCATTGGGCTCATTCGTATTTGCAGTCAGAGTAAGTGGTGTGTTTGGAAGATCTGAACACTGGCTAATAGGGCCTTGACCTGCTCCTTGCAAAAACCCTCCATCGCAATTGGGATCGCTCTGGTTGATCGTAATAGTCATGGTTTGTTGTAACCACGTAAAGGTACTATCGCTTTCAAGTGTCAAGATGATGGTTTCAGCTCCTTCGGCATTACCGTCATTTGTAATGGTTAATACGAAATTTTGCAGTGCCGTTACATCATCAAACACCAATGTGTCGGGAAGTATTGCCGTGAAGTCTGCATTATCTGCCGTTCCACCAACAACGCTAGCGATGAGTGTAATGGGGCCATTCGCATTCAAGCATTGAACATTAATGGTAATGTTACCCACGTTTTCTGCGACGTTGATGTCGCCATTGACAAAACCTGCCAGTGTTTCGTCGGTGCATGGTTGGAAGAAATGATTACCCAGATGACTGTAATCGGTATTTCCAAATAGGTTCCATTGGCTTGCCGAAATTGCCCAAATAGGCATGGGCGACTGAATGTCGAACTCACGAACCATGTCAACATCGAAGGTCGTTCCGGCGCCTACAGCCCATCCGTTGCCGGTTCCGGGATTATCACCTACAATTCCAATCACGTCGATGATGGTGTCGTTGTGGCGCAGTTCAAGTGCGTCGTTACCATTGAAATTGGCTATTTGATCTACCAAGTCGGCAAGGCCTAGAACTGTTTGACTTGCAGCACCACCTCCGCCTCCTGTCCCGGGGTTGGCAATTACGTAGGTGCCAAAAGGAGCGAGTGTTCCTGAGAGATTCAATATATCGGTAGGTGCTGTTACGCCATTTGCATATTGTAAAATGCTGTATTCGCTGAGGTCGATAGAAGTCAAAGAAGGATTGAATAATTCCAGGGCTTTTGTACCATTGGTTCCCTCTAGATATTCAGAAAAGAAAAGCTTTGTACAAGGTGTGTTCGCCAAACAATCGAATACGTTAAATTCTATGGTGTTAGATGAAAAATCAAGACAAATCGAAGAAGTCGCGGATGTCAAAGGACTACCAACTGTAATTCCGGAAATAAACCCTTGATAGGAAATTCCCGCAATAGTGTAGGCTCCTGCCGACAAGCCTTGTGTGACAATATCTGAAGTGCTTGTTGTTATGACAACGCCGGCTGCATCTGTCAAAACGTAGATGTAGTTGTCATCGAGCGAAGTACTTGTATTAATGAGTTGCAGCGGTGCCTCTGTTGAGTTGCAGAGCTGCGTGTTACCTTCTGTGATTGAAATGCTGCCTCCAATACAGCCGGAGCACGGCACGATTTCAACAACAAGGAAATTTTCACTGATCGAAACACAGTTGCCAGCAGTCATGCCATTGATGTTGAGGCCTACTTCAGCCGTTGTAGAATCAAGTGCGCCATTGTAATACACACTGTAAACGCGGTAGGAGCCTAGCGGGAATTCAGTGAATTCGTAACTCGATTCGTTGGTAAGTGCGAGGATTAAATCATTGTTATCGGTTACAACAAATGATTGCTGATCACCATAACCAAATGATGATGTGGACCATTGCGCAATCGCAGGCGCATCAGTGTCGCAGAAAACACTTGAAACGTTGGCAAAAATGCTGTCGGCCACACATTGTGGTACGTTCCAAGTTCCTGGAGTGATTTCTTGCAAGATATAAGGCTCAAAGAAAAATGGCTGTCCTCCATCGGGTACTCGTGACAGTGAGAAGTCCGGAAGGTTTTGTTGAAACGTTTCGTCGAGTTGAGTATAACCGGGCACAACTACATCCAAGCCGAGTGCTGTGATCAGCGCAGCGTCTGTTGGGTCACCGGTCTCATACACGGCCGCTTCGATTAGATTGAATGTAGTTGGTGCTGTTCCATCGGGGAAATCAATATCGTTTCCGATATAGAGCCCTAATCCATCCGCACCATTTGAAATAGTAGCATCGGGAATGATAAAATCCACATTCACGGTTGCTGCATTTCCAATCACAAAGAAACCATTCTCATCCAGACTGTATCCGTCTAAATCAAACGCCCCATAGCTGTCATCGGTGTCACCTTCGAATAAAACCAATACAAGCCCATCCAATGAAGCACCCGGAGTGCCATAGAGTTCAATGAACTCAGCTGTATCTCCTCCTCCCGGATTATCGATGTTCAATTCATTGAAGACTACGATTGGTGTGGACTGCGAAAATCCTAAAAAGGATAGGGCCACCGCCATAGTGGTTAAAAAGGTTCTCATTGCAAGTTTTTTCTATTACTGGTGCTTAATACAAACCAAAGTTTGAAATCCTTGGTAAGGCCATTAATTTTTAGCGAATGTCGGCAGCCTAACTGCATATTTGCACCAAACCTTTTGTCAAAATGAAATTCCTGATTGCCTCCTTTTTATGTTGTTTTCTGGTCCCATATGCTATTTCTCAAACTTTATCAGACATAGAGTCAGCTGAATTTGATCCCATAAATCACCGCTTTTTGGTCAGTAATGGCAGCAGCGTAATGGAGGTAAACGCAGCAGGACAAGCTATTGGTGAAATTGGTGGTGGAACTCCACAATGCTCTTACGGTATGGAAGTAATCGGTAACACTTTATTTACGATTGTGAGTTCCTCTGTTAGAGCCTATGATTTAACAACGGGTAGCCTCATTTCTTCCATTGTAATTTCCGGTGCAAACTTCCTGAATGGTATGGCATCCGATGGTGTGAATCGTGTATGGGTGACCGACTTCGGATCAAATAAAATTCAGGAGATTGATTATTCTGATTTGCAAAACCCATCGTATTCCACAGTAGTAAATAATACTGTCGTTACACCCAATGGTATTTGTTTCGACGAGGTGAATAACCGATTGGTTTTTGTTGCCTGGAGTGGAAGCACCTCTGATGTTACCCAGGTCTCTTTAGCTGATTATAGCCTGACGACGCTAGTAGCCAACGCTTCCCTGAACAGTATTGACGGTATTGATAATGATAGCGATGGAAATTATTATCTGGCCTCTTGGACTCCACAGCGTATTACCAAGTATAATCCTGACTTCACAGTAAGCGAAGTAATTACAGTTCCCGGAGGACTTAACAATGCTGCTGATATTGCCTATGCAGAAGAAATCGATACGCTGATAATTCCGAATTCAGGAAACAACACAGTTCGCTTTGTTGGCTTTCAACCTGTGAATTCGGTTGGCGAATCGGCTATCGATGCTATTGAACCGGCCTGCTATCCAAACCCAATTCAAGTTGAATCGGTCATTACATTCTATCATAAATACGCAGGTAAGGTTCGAATCGAAGCCATCGATATGCAGGGAAAAGTTGCGATCTTGTTGCTCGAGGAACAGTTGCCACGTGCTTTACAGCGAGTAGTGGTAGGCGATGTAAATCTTCCCGGCGGTAAGTACTTCTGGCGCATTCAAACAGAGGGTGAAACGCTTACTGTGCCTTTTATTAAGCAGTAAATCCTTTACTGAAACTGAAGCTCAAATAGCTTTCGATAGATGCCATTCTGCGCTAAGAGTTCTTGATGAGATCCTGACTCCGCTATTCGTCCTTTTTCAATGACGTAAATGGTATCCGCTCTTTGAACAGTAGAAAGACGATGCGCTATAACAATGCTCGTTCGATTGGAGGTAATTCGCTCAGTGGCCTTCTGTATTAGTAATTCAGATTCAGTATCGATGCTTGACGTTGCTTCATCCAGAACAAGAATTGACGGATTGCGCACGTATGCCCTCACAAATGAAATGAGCTGGCGCTGGCCAACACTGAGCATTCCGCCCCGCTCCCGAACATTATAATCATAACCTCCCGGAAGCCTTTCAATGAAGTCGTGTGCTCCAATTTCTTTGCTGGCGGTAACTACAGATTCAAAGGAAATGCTGTCATCGCGTAAAGTAATGTTGTGAAGTATGCTGTCATTGAAGAGAAACACATCTTGTGATACCAATGCGACGTGCTTTCTCAGTGAATCAAGTCGAATAGATCGAATATCGGTAGAATCAATTTCAATTTCGCCTTCCTGAAAATCGTAGTAACGGTTCAATAGACCCGCAATGCTGCTTTTACCCGCACCAGTGGCTCCTACAAAGGCTACCATCGTTCCGGCTGCTATCTCCAAACTGATATCATTCAACACCGGCTGACCTTCCACATATTCAAAATGAACATGCTTGAATGCAATCTGACCTTTCAGGGTTTCGGCGTCGATAGTGCCATTATCAATTTGCGAGGCATCAGTATTAAGCAATTTGAAAACACGTTCCGCATTCACCACACCCATCTGCAATACGTTGAAATTATCAGCCATTTGGCGTATAGGGCGATACATCATCGTAATGAAAGTTGAAAACTCCAACAATAATCCGGGCGTCATCTCACCGCTGAGAGAGCCACGCAGCCCCCACCAGATCATCAGCGAAACACTTCCGGCACTTAATAATTCTACCACAGGAAAAAAAATGGAGTAAGCCCAGATGCCACGAATATGAGCGTCTCTGTGTTCGCGATTGATTTGATGAAATCGTTGTTCCTCCTGCTTTTCACGGTTAAAAATCTGAACGATATGCATCCCGCTTACGTGTTCTTGTATGAACACATTTATCCGGGCTACCTGATCGCGCACATCATTAAACGAGCTTTTAACCGCTTGCTGAAATAGCCGTGTGGCATAAAATAAGATGGGTATGGGAATCAAAATAATTAAGGTCATCTGCCAGTCAAGCCAGAACATGAAGCCGATGATGAAAACGAGTTTCAGTAAGTCTCTGAAAATATCAAGTATGCCGGCTGAAAACACATCTGCTATTCCATCCACATCTGAAATAACGCGTGTGACGACTTGTCCTACCGGAGTTTTGTCAAAATAACTCAAGCGAAATTTTACCACATGAGCATAGATATCGGAGCGTAAGTCGAAAGTGATGGATTGCGCAACGCGGTTCGCCAACTGTGTTTGAATGTATTGAATCAGCGCTTCGAAGATGAGCATCGCTATAAAGGCAATACCGATTTGTACAACCCGATTACTGTCGCCGGCCGGAACAGCCTCGTCCAGAATCATTCGCATTTGCTCCGGCCTAATCCAAACTACACCCGCAAGAGCAAGCACTAAGATCATGGTCATAAAAAAAGGCAACCTGTAGGGCTTGCCTCTTTTATAGAGTCGTAAGAAAATGGCAAAATCAAATGCCTTTCCGCTTCGTTTGCTCAAGTGTTAGTTCTTAAAGGTGAAGCTATCCATGATGCGAATAGCTGTTTCATCCCACTTTTCGAATGCTTGTTGTTCTGCTGTGAACGTAAGAGAGTAAGCTTTTTCATTTTCGAACCAAATGTATTGGCGAATAGCCAGCGGGAACTCGCTCATTAAGCCCGCATAAGTCATCACGTAGCAGTCCTTATTTCCCTTTTTATCTTTTTTGTTTTCACGTATGATAGCCTTTTGATAAAAGAAGGGTATGTCACGCGAAACTTCTAAAGCATAGCTGTCGAGTGTTTTGTTCAATCCGGGCAATGGAAGTATGGTAAGATTAACGAAGTCATTATACATGTCTTCTTCGTCGCTAAAAGGGGATGATATGATAAAATCCATTCCTGAATTTCCACTGACGTCCACCGCCCAGTCTGCAGGATGACTTATAGTATAGTCACCCCGATCCAGAGTTTTCCATTCAGTTGCGCGCGCAGTGTCGCTTACTGTGGGGGTCGAAAAGAAAGTGCTGAAAACGATTAATAGGCTGGTTAACATGACTGGTAATTTTTTGTTTGAGTTGCAAATATGCGTGAAAATACACCAGAGAGTTTCAAAAGAATGTTACACGCGCTGAAAATTCAATTATCCACGGCTCGAATTTTTTCTTCGGGATACCGAATCTTGGTGAGATGCAGCCCTTGCGCCGGAACGCTTTCCCCCGCTTGCATGCGCTTTCCTCCTTCGATGATGGCTCTAAATTGTTCAATGCTCATTTTTCCTCTGCCTACTTCGATTAAGGTACCAACAACCGCACGAACCATGTTGCGCAGAAAGCGGTCGGCTGTTATGTGAAATACAAGTTTGTAATCGTCTTGAACCCATATGGCTTTTCGCAAGTCACACAGGGTCGTCTTTTGTCCGCCTCCGCTCTTACAAAATGCGGCAAAATCTTTATACTCGAGAAGGATGCTTGCGGCTTCGTTCATTCTCGAAACATCCAACGACCACGGATAAAACGTAGAGAAGCGTTGAACAAATGGATCTCGCTTTTGATGTATATGATACTCATAACTGCGTTCAATGGCATCGAAGCGCGCATGTGTCAGGTAGTCC
>Ga0169931_10007867_pt1 | contig 15701 bp, 11 predicted proteins | sample Kivu_15m_20L_FD_129675 | JGI IMG/M metagenome (GOLD analysis project Ga0169931, IMG submission 129675) | Freshwater microbial communities from Lake Kivu, Western Province, Rwanda to study Microbial Dark Matter (Phase II) - Kivu_15m_20L... | ecosystem: Environmental > Aquatic > Freshwater > Lake... | reverse complement strand
GGGGAGCCGGAGCCGGAGCCGGAGCCGGGGGCGGCGGCGGCGCCACAACTGGGGCGGGCGCAGGCGCAGGCGCGGGCGGGGGCGGCGGCGGGGCGACGCGCGGTGCCGGCGCAGGTGCCCGAGGCGGCGGAGGCGCCACCACGGGCGGCGGCGCCGGAGGCGCAGGCGGCTTCACGGCGCCGTCGCAGCGAGGATCGGCGGTAGCGGGCGTCCAGAAGCCACTGCGCCAGCAGTGCTCCTGGGTGCCGTTACGCCAGACGTTACCGTCCGCGCTGCGCCAGTTCTGGATGTTTGCGGGCTGCGCCCATGTGGCCATCGGGACAGCCAGCGCGGCCGTCGCGAACAGCGCAGCCACTTTGTTCAACTTCATCGTCGATCTCCTCTAGAACTGGGCCAGTGACGCCTCTGGCGTTGTCGCCAGCCCGGATGCTGGGCGAAAAGCCTACGCGCGGACAAGGTTTTTTTCCCTGACAACCCGATTCTGCCATGGCCCCCTGCTGCCCGGCACCCTGAAGTCACCTCCGTTCCGGCAGGGCTGTTGGCCGCGGGAGCGGCACCGCCGCGGCACCGAGACGATGGTGCGCCGCCGCCTAGAATCGTCGGTTCGCCCGTGTATCGGGCTCGCCGCGTGGCCCATGCGGCGCACCTTGTCCCACCGGCTGCACCGCATGACTTCGTTTGCCAAGGAAACCCTGCCCATCAGCCTCGAAGAGGAGATGCGGCGGTCCTACCTCGACTACGCGATGAGCGTGATCGTCGGGCGCGCCCTGCCCGATGCGCGCGACGGCCTGAAGCCGGTGCACCGGCGGGTGCTGTTCGCGATGCACGAGCTCAACAACGACTGGAACCGGCCCTACAAGAAGTCGGCCCGCATCGTCGGCGACGTCATCGGCAAGTACCACCCGCACGGCGACACGGCGGTGTACGACACCATCGTGCGCATGGCGCAGGATTTCTCGCTGCGCCACATGCTCGTCGACGGCCAGGGCAACTTCGGCTCGGTGGACGGCGACAACGCCGCGGCGATGCGCTACACCGAGATCCGCCTGTCGAAGATCGCCCACGAGATGCTGGCCGACATCGACAAGGAGACGGTGGACTTCGGCCCCAACTACGACGGCTCCGAGAAGGAGCCCCTGGTGCTGCCCACGCGGCTGCCCAACCTGCTGGTCAACGGCTCGGCCGGCATCGCGGTGGGCATGGCCACCAACATCCCGCCGCACAACCTGAACGAGATCGTCGACGCCTGCCTGCACCTTCTGAAGGAGCCCGGGTCCACGATCGAGGAGCTGATGGAGATCGTGCCGGCGCCCGACTTCCCCACCGCCGGCATCATCTACGGGGTGAACGGCGTGCGCGAGGGCTACCGCACCGGCCGTGGCAAGGTGGTGATGCGCGCGCGCTGCCACTTCGAGGACATCGACCGCGGCCAGCGCCAGGCCATCGTCGTCGACGAACTGCCCTACCAGGTCAACAAGAAGACGCTCCAGGAGCGCATGGCCGAGCTCGTGCACGAGAAGAAGCTCGAGGGCATCAGCCACATCCAGGACGAGAGCGACAAGTCCGGCATGCGCCTGGTGATCGAGCTCAAGCGCGGAGAGGTGCCCGAGGTCGTGCTCAACAACCTCTACAAGCAGACCCAGCTTCAGGACACCTTCGGCATCAACATGGTGGCGCTGGTGGACGGCCAGCCGCGGCTGTGCAACCTCAAGCAACTGCTCGAGATCTTCCTCGAGCACCGGCGCGAGGTGGTGACGCGGCGCACGGTGTTCGAGCTGCGCAAGGCGCGCGAGCGCGGCCACGTGCTCGAGGGCCTGGCAGTGGCGCTGGCCAACATCGACGAGTTCATCGAGATCATCAAGACCTCCCCGACGCCGCCGCTGGCGCGCACGGCGCTGATGGCGCGCAGCTGGGATTCCTCCCTCGTGCGCGAGATGCTCTCCCGCGCCGAGGCCGACACCCCGGGCGGCCGCGCGGCCTACCGGCCCGAGGGCCTGGAGGCCGGCTATGGCATGCAGGCCGACGGGCTGTACCGCCTGTCCGACGAACAGGCGCAGGAAATCCTGCAGATGCGCCTGCAGCGCCTGACCGGCCTGGAGCAGGACAAGATCGTCGGCGAGTACAAGGAGGTCATGGCGCAGATCGCCGACCTGCTGGACATCCTCGCCCGCCCCGATCGCGTGACCGCCATCATCCGCGACGAGCTCACGGCGCTGCGCCAGGAGTTCGGCCAGACCAAGGTGGGCGCGCGCCGCAGCCAGGTCGAGCACAACGTGCAGGAGCTCGGCACCGAGGACCTGATCACCCCGGCCGACATGGTGGTGACGCTCAGCCACACCGGCTACATCAAGAGCCAGCCCCTGGCCGAGTACCGCGCCCAGCGCCGCGGCGGGCGCGGCAAGCAGGCGGCGCAGACCAAGGAAGACGACTGGATCGACCAGCTCTTCATCGCCAACACACACGACTGGATCCTGTGCTTCAGCGACCGCGGCCGCGTCTACTGGCTCAAGGTCTGGGAGGTGCCGCAGGGCGGCCGCGCCAGCCGCGGCAAGCCCATCGTCAACATGTTCCCTCTGCAGCCTGACGAGAAGATCACCGTCGTGCTGCCGCTGACCGGGGAGTTCCGCAGCTTCCCAGCCGACCACTACGTCTTCATGTCCACCGCGCTGGGCACGGTCAAGAAGACGGCGCTGGACGAGTTCAGCAACCCGCGCAAGGCCGGCATCATCGCCGTGGACCTGGACGAGGGCGACCACCTGATCGGCGCCGCGCTCACCGACGGCCGGCACGACGTGATGCTGTTCTCCGACGCCGGCAAGGCGGTGCGCTTCGACGAGGACGACGTGCGCCCGATGGGCCGCCAGGCCCGCGGCGTGCGCGGCATGGCGCTGGAGGACGGGCAGCGCGTGATCGCGATGCTGGTGGCCGAGGACGAGACCCAGAGCGTGCTCACCGCCACCGAGAACGGCTATGGCAAGCGCACCTCGATCGTGGAGTACACGCGCCACGGCCGCGGCACCAAGGGGATGATCGCGATCCAGCAGAGCGAGCGCAACGGCCGCGTCGTCGCCGCCACGCTGGTGCGCCCGGCCGACGAGATCATGCTGATCACCGACAAGGGTGTGCTGGTGCGCACGCGCGTGGCCGAGATCCGCGAACTCGGTCGCGCCACCCAGGGCGTGACCTTGATCGCGCTCGACCCGGGCGCGCGCCTGAGCGGCCTGCAGCGCATCGTCGAGAACGACGCCGGCGCCGACGAGGGCGAAGGAGAACCCTCGTGAGCCCGGGCGGCGATCTGTCGTCCCTGCGCACCCGGATCGACGCGGTCGACCGCGAACTGCTGGACCTGCTGAACCGCCGCGCCAGGCTGGCGCTCGAGGTGGGCGAGATCAAGCGCGCCGAGGGCTCGCCGGTGTTCCGCCCGGAGCGCGAGCGCCAGGTCATCGAGGGCCTGCAGCAGGCCAACCCCGGCCCGCTGCGGGCGGAATCGCTGGCCTCGATCTGGCGTGAGGTCATGTCGGCCTGCCGCGCGCTCGAGCAGCCCACGCGGGTGGCCTACCTCGGCCCGGCCGGCACCTTCAGCGAGCAGGCGGCCGTCGGCTACTTCGGCAGTTCGGTGCAGCGCGTGCCCTGCCCGAGCATCGACGAGGTCTTCCGCGCCAGCAGCGCCGGCGGCGCCGATTTCGGCGTCGTGCCGCTGGAGAACTCCACCGAGGGCGTGGTCGCGCGCTCGCTCGACCTGCTGCTGCAGAGCCCGCTGGCCATCGTCGGCGAGACCAGCCTGCTCGTGCGCCACAACCTGCTGCGGCTGCAGCCTTCGGCGGCGGGCATCACGGCCGTCCTCGCGCACCCGCAGGCGCTGGCGCAGTGCCAGGGCTGGCTGTCGCAGCACCTGCCCGGGGTCGAGCGCCGCCCGGTGTCGAGCAATGCCGAAGGCGCGCGCCTGGCGGCGCTGGATCCGTCGCTCGCCGGCATCGCCAGCGAGCGCGCGGCTGCCGAGTTCGGTCTGCACATCGTTCACCCCGGCATCCAGGACGACGCCCACAACCGCACGCGCTTCGCCATCGTCGCCATGCCGGAGCGCCAGGCTGCGCCGCGCCCGAGCGGGCGCGATTGCACCAGCCTCGTCGTCTCGGTGCCCAACCGGCCGGGCGCGGTGCACGACATGCTGGTGCCGCTGAAGTCGCACGGTGTGTCGATGACGCGCTTCGAGTCGCGCCCGGCGCGCTCGGGCCAGTGGGAGTACTACTTCTACATCGACCTCGCCGGCCACGCCGAGGACCCGCCCGTGGCCACCGCCCTGGCCGAGTTGAAGCAGGTGTGCGCCTTCTTCCGCCTGCTCGGCAGCTATCCGGCGGACGCCGCGGCATGAGCGCGCGCCCTGGCGGCGACGGGGTGGTCGCCGCGGCGCCCCCGGAGGCCCCGGCGCCCGCGGTCCGGCAGCTCGCCATCATCGGCTGCGGCCTGATGGGCGGCAGCTTCGCGCTCGCGCTGCGCGCGGCGGGCCGGGTGCAGCACGTCGTCGGCCACAGCCGGTCTCCCGCAAGCGCGCGACGCGCGCTCGAGCTCGGCGTGATCGATGCCGTTGCCGCCACGGCCGCCGAGGCGGCCGCAGGTGCCGACGTGGTGCTGCTGGCCGTGCCCGTGGCCTCGACCGGCGCGACCCTGATCAGCCTGCGCGACGCGCTGGCCGCGGACGCGCTGTGCATGGACGTGGGCAGCACCAAGGCCGACGTCGCCGCGGCGGCGGCGCAGGCGCTCGGCGCCCGGGCCGGCTGCTTCGTGCCCGCGCACCCGATCGCCGGCAAGGAGCGGGCAGGCGTGGAGCACGCCGACGCGCAGCTCTACCGGGGCTGCCGGGTCGTGCTCACGCCCACCGCGCTCACCGATCCGGTGCGCGCGCAGCGCGCGGCAGCGCTGTGGGCCACCCTCGGCGCGCGGGTGGAGACGATGACGCCGCAGGCGCACGACGACGCGCTGGCCGCCGTCAGCCACCTGCCCCACCTGCTGGCCTTCGCCTACTTCCAGTCGGTGGCGACACAAGCCGAAGGCGCGCGCTTCCTGGCCCTGGCCGGGCCGGGCTTTCGCGATTTCACCCGCATCGCCGCGGGCGACCCGGCCCTGTGGCGCGACGTCTTCGTCGCCAACCGCGAGGCGGTGCTGAGGCACAGCGTCGCCTTCCGCGTCGAGCTGGCGCGCTTCGAGGCCGCGCTGGCAGCCGGCGATCCGGCGGCCATCGAGGCCCTGATCGAGCCGCCGTCGGCCGGGCGCGGAGCCTGGCAGCCCGCGGCTGCGTCCTCCACCGCTCCCTCCCAGGCCGAGCCGCGGGCCGGCGCCGCAGCGCCCGCGTGCTGACAGCCCGACAGGCTGGATCCTCCTCTCCAACCGACCCATGTACGCCCTGCCCTTCCTCGACCTGCCCCCGCTGAGCGCAGCCGACGGCCGCGTGCGCCTGCCGGGCTCGAAGAGCATCTCCAACCGGGTGCTGCTGCTGGCCGGCCTGTCGGCGGGAACGACGCGCATCCACGACCTGCTCGATTCGGACGACACGCGCGTCATGCTGCAGGCGCTGCGCACGCTCGGCTGCGGCGTCTCGTCCGGCGACGGCGTGGTCGAGGTCACCGGGCTCGGCGGCCTGCTGGCCGTGCGCGAGGCGCAGCTCTTCCTCGGCAATGCCGGCACGGCGATGCGCCCGCTGTGCGCGGCGTTGGCCGTGCTCGCGGCCACCCAGGGCGGGAGCTTCGAGCTCTCGGGCGTGGCGCGCATGCATGAGCGTCCGATCGGCGACCTGGTCGACGCCCTGCGGCGTCTGGGCTGCCGCATCGACGACCTCGGGCGCCCGGGCTACCCGCCGCTGCGCCTGAGCGGCGCAGCCGGCGGCGCACTCGCGCTCCAGCAGCCCATCCGCGTGCGCGGTGACGTCTCCAGCCAGTTCCTGACCGCCCTGCTGCTCGCGCTACCGCTGGTGGCGCAGGCGGCGCCGGTCACGATCGAGGTCGAAGGCGAGCTGATCTCCAAGCCCTACATCGAGATCACGCTGAACATGCTCGGGCGCTTCGGCATCGCGGTGCAGCGCGAAGGCTTCGAGCGCTTCACGATCCCGGCCGGCTCGGCCTACCGGACGCCGGGCGACGTCCACGTCGAGGGCGACGCCTCGTCGGCCTCGTACTTCGTGGCCCTGGGCGCGATCGCCGCCCACGGCGGTCGGCGCGTGCGCATTGAAGGCGTGGGCAGCGATTCGGTGCAGGGCGACATCCGCTTCGTGGAGGCGGCGCGCGCCATGGGCGCGCAGGTCGACAGCGGGCCCAACTGGCTCGAGGTGCGGCGCGGCGCCTGGCCGCTGCGCGCGCTCACCCTGGACTGCAACCACATCCCCGATGCGGCCATGACGCTGGCCGTGATGGCGCTGTATGCCGACGGCCCGAGCCGGCTGACGAACATCGCGAGCTGGCGCGTCAAGGAGACCGACCGCATCGCCGCGATGGCCGCCGAGCTGCGCAAGCTCGGCGCGCAGGTGGCCGAGGGCGCGGACTTCATCGAGATCACTCCCCCCGCGCGCTGGCAGCCGGCGGCCGTGCACACCTACGACGACCACCGCATGGCGATGTGCCTGTCGCTGGCGGCCTTCAACCCGCTGGCCCCGACGCCGGGCCGGGTGCCGGTGCGCATCGGCGATCCGGCCTGCGTGGCCAAGACCTTCCCCGATTACTTCGAGGCCCTGTTCGGCCTGGTCACCGCCGAGGCGGGCGATATGCCGGTGATCGCCATCGACGGCCCGTCGGCCTCGGGCAAGGGCACGCTGGCCGGTGAGCTGGCGCGCCGCCTGGGCTACCTCCAACTCGACTCGGGCGCCATCTACCGCGCCGCCGGCGTGGCCGCCGAGCGCGCCGGCGTCGACCTGGACGACGGCGCCGCGGTGGCGCGCGTGGCTGCCAGGATGGCACTGCGCTTCGACGGTGAGCGCGTCCTGATCGACGGGCAGGACCTCACGGAAGCCGTGCGCAGCGAGCGCGGCGGCATGCTCGCCTCCCGCGTGTCGGCGCATCCGGCCGTGCGCGCGGCGCTGCACGCGCTGCAACTGTCGTTCCGGCGCGCGCCCGGCCTCGTGGCCGACGGACGCGACATGGGCACCGTCGTCTTCCCGGACGCCGCGCTGAAGGTCTTCCTCAGTGCCAGCGCCGCGCAGCGGGCCTCTCGGCGGCAGCGGCAGCTCGCGGCGCGCGGCGTTGAGGCTAGAATCGACGATCTTCGTTCGGACCTTGAGGCGCGGGACTTGCGGGACAGTTCCCGCAGTACGGCGCCCCTGAGACCGGCCGAAGATGCGTTGGCGCTCGACAACTCCGAGCTCGACATCGGCTCCTCGGTCGATCTCGCGCTGCAGTGGTGGGCGCAACGCAGGCCGTTCTGAACGGCCGGCCGAGCCCCGTGCCCGCCGGTCTGTCGGGCGGCACCGAAGTCCACCGCGTCCCCCTCCAGGCCGTCAGGCCGCGGGCGCGGTGATGTGTTCCACGTCAACCCCGCAACCTCGGTTGCAGCCACTGCCGGCCCGACACCCCACGTTCCAGGCGCCGGCCCAGGAAACCACATGTCCGACATCCAAGCCGCCGCGGGCGGAGAGTCTTTTGCCGCCCTGTTCGAAGAGTCGCTCAAGCGCAGCGAGATGCGCGCCGGCGAGGTCATCACCGCCGAGGTGGTGCGCATCGACTTCAACCATGTCGTCGTCAACGCCGGCCTGAAGAGCGAGGCCTACGTCCCCATCGACGAGTTCAAGAACGACCAGGGCGAGGTCGAGGTCCAGGTCGGCGACTACGTCTCGGTGGCGATCGACGCGGTCGAGAACGGCTATGGCGACACCATCCTCTCGCGCGACAAGGCCAAGCGTCTGGCCTCGTGGCTGTCGCTGGAGAACGCTCTCGACTCGGGCGACTTCGTCACCGGCACGGTCAGCGGCAAGGTCAAGGGCGGCCTCACGGTGCTGGTCAACGGCATCCGCGCCTTCCTGCCCGGCTCGCTGCTGGACACCCGGCCGGTCAAGGACATGAGCCCGTTCGAGGGCAAGACCATGGAGTTCAAGGTCATCAAGCTCGACCGCAAGCGCAACAACGTCGTGTTGTCGCGCCGCGCCGTCGTCGAGGCTTCGATGGGCGAGGAGCGCGCGCGCCTGCTCGAGACGCTCTCCGAGGGCGCCGTCGTCCACGGCGTGGTCAAGAACATCACCGAGTACGGCGCCTTCGTCGACCTCGGTGGCATCGACGGCCTGCTGCACATCACCGACATGGCGTGGCGCCGCGTGCGCCACCCCACCGAGGTGGTGCAGGTCGGCCAGGAACTCACCGCCAAGGTGCTCAAGTTCGACGCCGAGAAGAACCGCGTCAGCCTGGGCCTGAAGCAACTGGGCGACGACCCCTGGATGGGCGTCTCGCGCCGCTACCCGACCGGCACGCGCCTCTTCGGCAAGGTCACCAACATCGCCGACTACGGCGCCTTCGTCGAAATCGAGCCGGGCATCGAGGGCCTGGTGCACGTCTCCGAGATGGACTGGACCAACAAGAACGTCGCTCCGGCCAAGGTCGTCAGCCTCGGCGAGGAAGTCGAGGTGATGATCCTCGAGATCGACGAGGACAAGCGCCGTATCAGCCTGGGCATGAAGCAGTGCAAGGCCAACCCCTGGGAGGAGTTCAGCTCCAGCGTCAAGCGCGGCGACCGCGTGAAGGGCCCGGTCAAGTCCATCACCGACTTCGGCGTGTTCATTGGCCTGGCCCAGGGCATCGACGGCCTCGTGCACCTGTCCGACCTGAGCTGGAACGAGCCGGGCGAATCGGCCGTGCGCAACTACAAGAAGGGTCAGGAGGTCGAGGCCATCGTCCTGGCCATCGACGTCGAGCGCGAGCGCATCTCGCTGGGCGTCAAGCAGCTCGACACCGACCCGTTCACCACCTTCGCGACGATCAACGACCGCGGTGCGATCGTCAACGGCAAGGTCAGGACCGTGGATCCGCGCGGCGCCGAAGTCCAGCTCACGCCGGACGTCACCGGCTACCTGCGCGCCAGCGAGATCAGCCGCGACCGTGTCGAAGACGCACGCAACGTGCTCAAGGAAGGCGACGACCTGTCCGTGATGGTCATCAACATCGACCGCAAGGCGCGTTCGATCCAGTTGTCCATCAAGGCCAAGGACCAGGCCGACCAGCAGGAGGCGATGCAGCGCCTGTCGCAGAGCAGCGAGCGCGAGCACGCCGGCACCACGAGCCTGGGTGCGCTGCTGCGTGCCAAGCTCGACAGCTCGGGCCAGAACGGCTGATCCGCGATGACCCGTTCGGACCTGGTGGCGCGGCTGGCCGAGCACTTCGGCCAGCTCACCCAGCGCGATACCGAATTGGCCGTCAAGACGATGCTCGACGCGATGTCCGACGCCCTGGCGCGCGGGCATCGCATCGAGATCCGCGGTTTCGGCAGCTTCTCGATCAACCGCCGGCCGCCACGCGTCGGGCGCAACCCGCGCAGCGGCGCGCAGGTGGTCATCCCCGAGAAGCTCGTGCCGCACTTCAAGCCCGGCAAGGCGCTGCGCGAGGCGGTGGACGCCCAGGCGCGCGCGCGCGCCGAGGCTGCTGGCGACTGAGAGCCTGGGCCGGTCCCGCTCCTAGAATGCTGCGAGCATGCGCGTGCTCGTCTGGCTCCTGCGGGCCTTCATCTTCTTCTCGCTGTTCGCCTTCGCGCTGAACAACCAGCAGCCGGTCACGGTGCGCTGGTTCTTCGGCGCCGAGTGGACGGCGCCGATGGTCCTGGTGGTACTGGCCACCTTTGCCCTGGGCTGCACCGTGGGCGTGACGGCGATGTTGCCCGGGTGGTGGCGCGAGCGCCGGTCCGCCGCCCATCTGCGCCCCACCGCGACGGCTGCGCCCGGGACGGCGGCCGCCTCCGCCCCGGCGGCACCGGAGCCACCGCCGCGCGATGGACTTTGACCTGACCTGGCTGCTGCTGGCGCTGCCGGCTGCTTTTGCGCTGGGTTGGCTGGCCTCGCGGCTCGACCTGCGCCAGTTGCGGCGCGAGAACCGCGACGCGCCGCGCGCCTACTTCAAGGGTCTGAGCCTGCTGCTGTCCGAGCAGCAGGACAAGGCCATCGATGCCTTCATCGAGGCCGTGCAGAGTGACCCCGACACGGTGGAACTGCACTTCGCGCTGGGCGGACTGTTCCGGCGCCGCGGCGAGTTCGAGCGTGCGGTGCGCGTGCACGAGCACCTGCTGCAACGGGCCGACCTGGGCGCCGCCGACCGCGAGCGCGCCCGCCACGCGCTTGCGCAGGACTACATGAAGGCCGGTCTCTTCGACCGAGCCGAGGCGGCCTTCCGCCTGCTCGAGGGATCGGCCTATGACACCGAGTCCCGGCTGGCGCGGCTGAGCCTGTACGAGCGCTCGCGCGACTGGACGGCCGCCGCGGACATGGCTGCCCAACTCGAAGCGCGCGGCGCCGGGGCGTTCGCGGGCCGGATCGCCCACTACCGCTGCGAGGCCGCGCTGGAGGCCGAAGCCCGGGGTGACGAAAGCGCGGCGCAGGCGGCCCTCGGCCAGGCCCTGGCCGCAGCGCCCGACGCCGCGCGGCCCAGGCTGCTGAACGCGCGGCGCCATCTGCAGCAAGGGCGGCCGGCCGAGGCCATGACTGAGCTCGAGGAGCTGCTGCGGCGCGCGCCCTCGCGCTTCGTGCTCGCCGCCGACGACTACGCGAACGCCGCGCTGGCGGCGGGCCGCGCCGAGCCCGCGCGGCGCACACTCGAGCACCTGTTCGGGCAGCAGCCCGGCCTCGAGTTGCTGCGCGCCCTGTGCCGCCTGCAGGGACTGCCCATGGCGCACTCGCCTCTGCTCGATGCCCTGCTCGAGCACCAACCCTCGCTCGCCGCAGTGCAGGCGGTGCTCGAGACGCCCGAACCGCCCCCGTCCACAGCGCGTCTGGCGGGCCTGAGGCGGGCGGTGCAACAGGCGGCCACGCCACTGCAGCGCTACCGCTGCGCCCAGTGCGGCTTCGAGTCGCAGCGCCACTTCTGGCAATGCCCGGGCTGCCTCTCGTGGGACAGCTTTCCGCCGCGTCGCATCGAACAGGGCTGAAGGCGCCGCCACACCGAGCCTGGCAGTTCAGGCGCTGTCCTGGGCCCGCACCATCGCGGCGTAACGGGCCCCGAGGGCCATGAGCTCGTCGTGGGTGCCGGCCTCGACGCTGTGGCCGGCCTCCAGCACCACGATCAGGTCGGCCGCCCGGACGGTGCTCAGGCGGTGCGCGATCACGATCAGGGTGCGCTGCCCCTGCCCGGCTTCCAGCGCCGTCTGGATGGTGCGCTCGGACTCGGTGTCGAGCGCGGACGTGGCCTCGTCGAGGATCCACACCGGGGCGTCGCGGTACATCGCGCGCGCGATCGCCAGGCGCTGGCGCTGCCCGCCCGACAGCAGACCGCCGTTGACGCCGATCGGTGCCTCCATGCCCTGCGGCAGGCTGGCCACGTGGTCCCACAACGCCGCCGCCCGCAGGCATGCCTCGACCCGCTGCGGGTCGCTGTCCCCCGCATAGACCACGTTGGCGGCGACCGAGCCCTCGAAGAGCACGATGTCCTGCGAGACCACGGCGAACTGGCGCCGCAGGTCGGCCTTGCGCAGCTCGCCCAGCGGGATGCCGTCCAGCAGCACCTGGCCGCGCTCCGGTGCCGCCAGGCCCAGCAGCGCGTGCACGACGGTGGTCTTGCCGGCGCCCGAGGCCCCCACCAGCGCCACGGTGCTGCCGGCCGGTACGCGCAGGTCCAGCCCGTCCAGCGCAGGCCGGTCGGCGCCGGGGTAGCGCAGGCTGACGTCCTCGAACACCACCTCCCCGCGCGCGCGCCCCAGGGTGCGGGTGCCGGTGTCGGTCTCGGGCGGCAGGTCCATCAACTCGAACACGCCGCGGGCCGCGATGAGGGCCGCGTTGAAGGGATGCGCCAGATCGGTGAGGTGCCGCGTCTTCGACACCAGCAACAGCAGGCCGGTGACGTAGGCAACGAAGCTGCCTACCGTGGCCTGGCCGGCCTGGGCCTGGTAGAGCGCCAGCGTCACGATGAGCGCCACGCCGAGACTGGAGGCGAACTGCGACACCGGCGTCATCATCGCGTTCGCGGCGGCGGTCTTCAGCGTCAGGGACTGCAGGCGCTGCGCCTGGCGGTCGAAGCGCGCGCGCTCGAATCCCTCGGCGCCGAAGCTGCGGATGACGCGCCACGCGCGCGCCAGGTCCTCGGCCACGGCCGCGAGCGACAACTGCGCCTCGTAGCCGGCGCGCCCGACCGCCTGCACCCGGCGCTGCACCACGCGCACGCCCACGGCCAGCACCGGCACGGTCACGAGCGACAGCAGGGTCAGCTGCCAGTTCTCCCAGAGCAGGTAGACCAGCAGGGCCAGCGCGGTCGTGCCGTCGCGCAGCAGCGTCACCATGGCGCCCCCCAGGTGCCCGGCCACGCTCTGCGGGTCGCCGATCACCTTGGCCACGGCCACGCCCGGCGTGACCTGGGTGAAGGCGGCCGCGTCGGCGCGCAGCAGGGAACTCGCCAAGTCACGGCGCAAGGCCAGCACGGCGCGCGAGGTGCCGCGGTTGAGCAGGTAGATGCCGGCGAAGGCCAGGACGCCCCGCACGACGAACAGGCCGACCAGCACCACGGGCACCATCCACAGCGGGAAGCCGGGCTGCGCGACGAAGCCCTCGTCGAGGACGAAGCGCAGCAGCAAGGGGATCAAGGGCTCGGTGGCCGCGGCCAGCACGAAGGCCCCGGTGGCCGCGAGCAGGCCGTGCCGCTGCGGCCAGAAATAGGCGCGCAAGCGCTGCGCCGTCGCCGGCGGGAGGGTGGGCGGGGAACTCATCGCGCTGGAGGCGCGCAGGCATGCTTCATCGGACGGCATGCTAGCCGCTATTGGCACCCCCGCGGCACGCCGTTCGGGTGCGTCGAGGCGGTGCCTCCCCGACGGGGTTCCCCCATCCGGGGGAGGCCGCCCTCACCCACAGGAGGCTTCCGCGCCGAGGCCCGGATCCGAAGAATTGCTCCCGTGGGCCGCAATCCCGCAGCCCCGTCCACCCGAACCAGGAGCACCGCCATGTCGATCCGTCCCACCACCGCCCAGGGCTTCACCGCCGCCTTCGCGCGGCTCGTTCTCGCCGCCGGCCTGACGCTGGCCGCTGCCGCCGCGAACGCCGGCCTCGAAGTCAACCGTGCCAGCCTGGCCGAACTCGAGACCGTCAAGGGCATCGGCCCGTCCCTGTCCACACGCATCCTGCAGGCACGCGAGCAGGCTGCCTTCTCGAACTGGGACGACCTGCGCCAGCGCGTGCGCGGCATCGGCACGGCCAAGGCCGCCAACCTGTCCGCGCAAGGGGTCACCGTCTCCGGCGCGGCCTACGCCGCCACCGACTCCGACCTCGCAGCGCCCCAGCCGAAGAAGCGCGAGACCTCGTCGGCGCGGGCCAGCGTGTCGGATTCGCCCAGGTCCATCAGCTCGCAGGTGAACGGCGCCTCGAACAGCAGGTAACTTGCCAGCGCCGTGCCGCGCGCGTTGCGCCCCTGGCCGGTGACACCCACGCCGCGCAGCAGGGTGCGCACCGGCCGGGGCAGGGCGGCCTGGTGCCGCGCCGCGATCTCGTCCAGCCGCTGCGACGGCGCGATCACCAGCGCCTGCACCGGCCGCAGCGGCGTGGCGGCGCGCGCCTCGGGTGGCAGCAGCGCCAGCGTGCGGTTGATGCGCTCCAGGCGCTCGACGTCGACCGCCAAGGCGTCGAGGAAGATGCTGGACAGCGCATGGCCCGCGATCTGTGCCAGCGTCGGGTAGCCGGTGTTCGGCGGCCGGCGGTCGGGCGGCTCGTGCATGCGGCCGGCGCCGATCACGAGCACCCGGTCGGCGCCGAGGTGGATGGCCGGCGAGATGGGCGCCGTCTGCCGCATCGAGCCGTCGCCGAACCACTCCAGCCGCCCGCGGCGGTCGAGCTCGGCCGCCGGGAACACGAAGGGGATCGCCGCCGAGGCCAGCAGGTGTACTCGCTCCAGCCGCGCCGGCACCGCCACGCGCTGCGAGCGCAGCCAGGGCTGCATCGGCACCGCCGACTGGTAGAAGGTCACGTGCTCGCCGCTGGTGTAGCTCGAGGCCGTGATGGCCAGCGCCCGCAGGTGCCCGGCCGCCAGCATGGCCTCCAGGCGCGCGAGCGGCACCGTCTGCGCGAGCAGTTCGGCCAGCGGCTCGTTGTCCAGCAGCGAGCGTGGGCGCGCGCGGCGCCAGCGGGCCACGAAGTAGCCCACCGACATCAGCGTCAGCCACTGCGCGCCGCTGCGGATCACGCCGAGCGAATCGGCGCGGTAGACCTGTTCGGCGCTGAAGTTCTCCCAGACCTGGCACAGCGAGTCCACCGCGGCGTCGGTGTCGTCGGCCATGCAGGCCAGGGCCGCGGCGTTGATCGCCCCGGCCGAGGTGCCGCAGATGACGTCGAAGGGGTTGCCGCGGGCGCCGGCATCGCGCCGCAGGCGCGAAAGCGCCCGCAGCACGCCCACCTGGTAGGCGGCGCGGGCGCCGCCTCCGCTGAGCACCAGTCCGGTGACGGGCTTGTCGGCCATGGTCACCCCAATGTAGCGGGATGGCAGGCCACTGAACAGTGCGGGCGGCCCGGGGTCAGGTGGATTCGTAGACCACTTCGGCCTGCCCCCGGTGCGCCACCTGGCGCCAGCGCGCGAGCGCCTCCTCGCTGGGCCAGAAGCGACCGTCGTCGCCGAGGTCGATCTCGGCGCTGGCGCGCGGACGCTCCAGGCGCAGGCGCACCGTCAGGCCCTGGCTCAGCTCGCCGTGCTCGGTCTCCACGCGCCGCGCCGGCCAGGCCTTCAACACCTCGCCCACGGGCGGGCGGCCGCCGTTGACGGCCACGGCCAGGTAGCGTCCGAAGCGCGCGCGCGCGGCCGGCAGGTCCCACAACTGCTGCACCGTCAGACGCAAAGCGCCGGAGAAACGGTCGAGCTGCACCCGCCCCTGGGCGATCAGCAGCGCGTCGTCGGCCAGCAGCGCGCGCTGCGCGTCCAGCAGGTCTTCGTTGACCACGGTCTCGATCGCGCCCGAGCCATCGTCCAGGCGGAAGATGGCGGCCCGCCCGCGCTGGCCGTTGACCACCCGCATCGCGCCGACGATGCCGGCCACGAGCTGGGGCTCGCGCGAGTCGGCGAGCTCGCCGATCGGCCGGCGCGCGAAGCGTCGCACCTCCGCCGCGGCCTCGTCGAACAGGTGACCGCTCAGGATCAGGCCGAGCGCCGCCTTCTCCAGCATCAGGCGTTCGCGCAGGGTCTGCGCCGGCGCCTGGGCCAGCGCCGGCTCCTGGGTCGACGAACCATGGTTGTCGGCAGCGTCGTCGCCGAAGTCGAACAGGCCGCCCTGCAGCGCGTTCGCCTCCTGCGTGTCGGCCCAGTCGAAGGCCAGGCCGACGCTCGCGAGTGCCGCCGCCCGGTCCGCATGCAGGGCGTCGAAGGCTCCCGCCTTGATCAGGGCCTCGACGACGCGCTTGTTGACCTTCTGCCGGTCCACCCGGGCGCAGAAGTCGAACAGGCTGCGGAAGGGCCCGCCGCCCTGCCCCTGCGCGCCCTCGCGCGCCGCGACGATGGCCTCGATCGCGCCCGCGCCCGTGCCCTTGACGGCGCCCAGGCCGTAGCGCACGCGCGCATCACTCACCG
>Ga0169931_10007866_pt1 | contig 15701 bp, 12 predicted proteins | sample Kivu_15m_20L_FD_129675 | JGI IMG/M metagenome (GOLD analysis project Ga0169931, IMG submission 129675) | Freshwater microbial communities from Lake Kivu, Western Province, Rwanda to study Microbial Dark Matter (Phase II) - Kivu_15m_20L... | ecosystem: Environmental > Aquatic > Freshwater > Lake... | reverse complement strand
TGATATTCTGCCTGCCCGCGAGACGGTTCAAGTGGCCGGCCTACCTAAGGGAGTGAATGTCGAGATATCGATGGTAGCCGTTCAGTGAGCCATCAGCCTACGGATGCGACCTTGATCATCGGTAATGTTGATCAGGCTCGATGCGGGCAGATCCATAGAGAAAACACCTGCACTTTTATCTTTAGTGAACGATGTCAGAACTCTGCCGCTGAAGTCGGTGACAGAGATTCGCAGTGTTTGACCCACATGGTCGCGCACATGGAGTTCGCCTTCTGCCGTCCATGCTTCCCAATCGCTTCGAATAGCCCCGTTCACTGACTCAGGTGATGCCACTACGAGCCTGATGAGATGTTCGAAATTGAAGTAGTAAGTTGTACCGAAATCGACTTCGGCTCTGAAGTGGACCACAATGCTGTATGTGCCTGATGGTACTTGTACATCGGTGGCAGTGATGCCTATGCAAGCCGGGAAACCACCGGTAAAAAGCCCTTCGGCAGGATCGGGGAGGGCCTCGAAACCCGGGGGCAATCCAGTCACACTGTCAACCCAGAAACCTATCACATCCACCGTTACTGGGCCGCCACCGAGGTCGTAAGACGAATCGGCTGGGACAAATACGCGCAGATGATCAGCATAGGCCTGCCCCATGTGAGCTGTGTCCAGATATTGCCCGAATTCTGGGTCCCACATAACCTCAGGGCCGGGTAGGGCAGGGTCGGGGCACTGAGCCAAAGCGATTTGGCCAGAAACTAGCAAAAGTGCTGCGATAAGTACTAGACGCATCTGATTTGGAATTGCGCCCGAAAGTACCTGACTGAATGCAATTCGATGCTATTGCCTTAAACAGTTCGGTGTTCTCAATCAACCCCTCATGGTGCCTCATTTACTACCTTTCTTCAATGATTCTCGAATTGCACATGTTTGATCAGTAGGGTTGTTCGCCAATTCCAGTTCAGCCGAAAGGTCCAGAGCATTGATAAGAGTCACCCGGCCTGATGTGCCATAAGCCGCCTCTACCTTCGCGGCATGGACATGGTGTATGACTACTGTGTGATCGGGGGCGGTATTGTTGGCGCGGCCACAGCCTATAAACTTCAAAGACATCAGCCAGACCGCAGGGTGCTTCTGATTGAGAAGGAGGATAGACCTGCAGCGCATCAAACGGGTCATAACTCAGGAGTGATCCATTCAGGTATCTACTACAAACCCGGCAGCTACAAAGCCCGCAACTGTGTGGAGGGCAGCAAAGAGATCATCGCGTTTGCCCGCGAGCATGGGATAAAGCACGATGTGTGCGGAAAAGTGATTGTGGCCACCGATGCTGCCGAACTGCCTCACATGGACAGGATCCACGGACATGGAGTGAAGAACGGACTTGACGGCATCCGTTATATAAACAGCGATGAGATAAAGGAGATTGAGCCGTTCTGTTCGGGGATAAAAGGCCTTTGGGTGCCACAGACCGGGATCATCGATTTTGTGGGTGCCACCGCCAAGATGATAGAGCTCATGCTGCGAATAAATGAGAGCAGCAGGGCCTTGTTCAACGAAGAGGTGACCGGGCTCAGCACGCAAGACGGTTTGCGCACTATCAGGACCGCTAAAGGCACATATCGCAGCCGCTTTGTGGTGGTCTGCGGTGGCTTGCAGAGCGACCGCTTGGCCCGTGCCGATGGCAGCGAACCGGGCATGAGCATAGTGGGTTTCAGGGGCGATTATTACGAACTGGCCGAGCACGCCAAGCACAAGGTGTGCAACCTGATATACCCTGTGCCCAACCCCGAGTTCCCGTTCCTAGGGGTGCATTTCACCCGCATGGTCGATGGCAGCGTGGAGTGCGGCCCCAATGCGGTGTTCACCTTCAAGCGCGAAGGCTACGGCAAGACCGACCTGAGCCTACGCGACTCGTGGGAGGCACTGACCTATGCCGGCACCTGGAGGCTCTTTGCCAAGCATTGGCGCTTCGGGCTCGATGAGTACCGCAGGGCATTCAGCAAACGGTTGTTCCTGCAACGGTTGCAAAGGCTCATCCCATCGCTCGAGATGAACGATCTGGTGCCCGGCCGCGCGGGGGTCCGTGCCATGGCTCTGAACCCTGATGGGACGATGATCGATGATTTCAAGATAGTGCGCAACGGCACGGCCCTGCACGTGCTCAACGCCCCGAGCCCTGCCTCCACGGCCAGCCTTGCCATAGGCGAAGAGATAGCACGCATGGCCACTGAGATGGAACGCGGCTGATGCGCATCGGAATAGTCCATTTCCGCCTTTTACATAACGGGGGTCTCGAAAGGAGGCTCTTCAATTACATACGGGTGTTCCGGGCAATGGGTCATCAGGTGGAAGTTGTGGTCTCAAAAGTTGACCCTAGCATTGAATTACCGTCCGATCTGCGCTTGCACCGCATCGACCTGAGTGCCTTACCCAAGCCTGTGCGCATGTATTTCTTCGATAAGAAGGCAGCACAGGTAATTAAGAAGGAACGTTTCGATGTGAGCCTATCTCTGGGCCGCACAGGCGACAATGACCTGCTCATCTGCCCTGGCACGCACAAAGGGTATCTGAGGGCCATGGGCACCGTTGTATCATCGCCTATCGACCTGATGAACATTTGGCTCGACAAACGGGCCTATCGAACATCGAGAGTCATACTTGCCGCTTCGGAGATGATGCGTCAGGAGGTGGTAGGGCTTCATGATATCGACCCCGAAAAAGTGAAAGTTCTGCTGCCGCCCATCGATGTGGCGCGGTTCCATACTGTAAGCGATGAGGAACGGTCAGCGCTGAGGGAAAAATACCTGCCGGGATTCAAAGGACGCATTGCGGTTTTTGTCAGTAATGGTTCGAGCCAAAAAGGGTTCGATTTCCTTAAAGAGGTGTTCGCAGATATGGGCCCTAATGTGATGTTGATGATCGCAGGATCAGGCAACCGTTCCGGATTAGGGAGCAACATTCTCCATTTAGGGTATTCGAGCCGAACCGAGGAACTCTTCAGAGCTGCCGATGTGATGGTGCATCCTGCGCGGTATGAATCATTTGCCCAGGTGGTGGCCGAATCTCTGCTTTGCGGCACCCCGGCTCTGGTATCAGACATGGTAGGTGCCAAATGCATCATAGGGCCGGGTATGGGCGCGGTGCTACCCGTGGGCGATTTGGACGCATGGAGGAGGGCCATCATGCAATGGTCCTCAGCGGCCACACGTGTGAGTGTGCCTGATCCGTTGCGCCAACAACTGAGCACCGAGGATCATTGCCTGCAGATGCTGCGGCTCGCGAGCTGATCACTCTACAGGGCTTCCTATCAGCCCCATCTCATCTATCCAGACGGTCCTATTGCTCGGGTTCCAGACAAATATCCGTAGCGTGCTACCGTGGTGCAGGGCACTATCGTATGGAACAGTGGTGTTGGCCTTTGTCCAACCGCCATCGGCATTGCTCGCGTCCTGTATCTGCACATGCGAGCTCTGCAGATGCTGGCCATCACGGAAATACGACAGCACCAGGTTCACCCCGTTCAGGTCAGGTATTCCCTTCAGTCGCACATCGGCCTCATACATCCCCTCTGTGGCCCTTACTTCTTCAACCTTGAACTCAATGGTAGATGAGTACTCCCTTTCGGGTTGCAGCCGCTCTACCGATCTACCTTCTTCATAGCCACTACCATCGCGATCGACAAAACTCAGCCTTGTCAGCGGTCTGTTCACATCAAGATGATAGGTGTAGGTGGTAATGGCCTCGGCCCTCAACGTATCGCACCGTGTGGCGAAACGGCTCAGGTGGCGCATGGCCTCGGCACCATGACTGTCCGGTGCGTAGGCCGCTATCAGATGGCAGCGGTTGTAGCGTGGCACCTCGCTGTCGGCCCTCAGCACATCGTGCAGCACAGTATAGGCCCGTTGCCTGATAAGGATGCCATAGGTGCTGTCGGGCTTTTCGTAGGCCTCGCGGTCAAAGTAAAAGGAGAACGTGCGGAACTGGAACCACGGATAGATGACGGTGCACGTGCTGTCGTCAGTCTCTGCGCGCAAATGGGCAGCTGTGGTGCGCCAGTCCTCGCCATTGGTCACTTCGGTATTGATGAATGAGCTGACAATGTAGCACAGGCCTGCGGTGGCGAACACCTTGAACGGCACCGTGGGCAGCGCGGCCAACGCAGCCCCAGCCCATACGCACAGCCCTATCTGCGCTGTCAGGGTGTACTTCTCTTGGAGCAAGGGCGACACCCAGATTGAGAACACCGCATTGGCCACAATGGGCACCACCGCCCACAGCATTCCCATGGCGTAGGGCCGCCACAGGCCTTCTTTCCATTTGAACAACGAGATGATGCCGCCCACCGCCAACAGCAATGGGCCTACGTCCAGCAGATGTTCCATGGGCACATCGTGCAGGGTGACCAACAGCCGGGCCACACGCCAGAAAGCGGCCATGTCGGGTGGGGCTATCCATTCGGCCGATTCGTTTGCATAATATGGCGTGGTGATGTAGTAAATGCCGAACAGGAGCGCACCGGCCACCAGCCCCGTCAGAGCCCACATCCGCTGCACTTTGTCCTTTGCGGGCATGATCAGGGCCAACACCAGATGCACCGGCAGGTTGAACACCGATGTGGGGTGTGCATACAACATGGCCCCGCAGCACACGGCATAGGCCACAGCCCGCCCTTTGCCACCGTGCCTCAGCACATCGAGCAAAAGCCCGTATGCACAGATGGTGAGCAGCACCAGCAGCCCGTACGGCCGGGCCAGGTGCGCCACATGCACAGGATAGGCCGTGCAGGTCCACACCGTTGCGCTCAGCAGCCCCACCCACAGCCCGAAATGCCTGCGCAGGAAATGGAACAGCGCACCGGCCGCCAACGAGACGCACACCACACTGAACGCCCGGGTGGCCACCTCGCTCACCCCGAAAATCCTGATCCACCCCGCAATGAGGATGTTGTACAAGGGCGGATTGGGGTCGTTGCGGGCCTGTGCCACCAGTTCGGGCACACTCATCTGCGCGAACCACAGATGCACCGCCTCATCCAGGAAGTAGCTGCTGTAGCCTATGTCGATGCCCCTGACCAGAGCGCTGGCTATCATGCAGAGGGCCACAAGTGGCCAGTGCCAGCGGTCTTCAGGTTCCGGATTCACGGGTCGCGAAGTAATGCCAGTTTTAACAGTCCGGGACAGCCCGTTTCTATCGGCCTTTTACTCCGGCCTACATGGCAAGGAAGAGAATCAACAACCCGAGCTCCTTTCAATGGCTCATTCCTTGTGGCTTTATTGTTCCATCAATACCACGCTCTTCAAGCAAATGCGAGGCGAAATGCCCACCTTTGGGCTAAAATTGCAGTCGGCAGAACGAAGGCAACTGCGACAGATACTGAGATACGGTTGAATCTACTTGTCATAATTCCATGATTTGCTCATCGCAAAGATCACTTGAACCACTGGGTGTGACACAATTGCATATCTGTGCCACGAAGAGTCCCGTAACATGATAAAAGCCTGCATGCCCCTACTCCTTCAATTTATATCTCATTGCAGTACAGTGTATTGCAGGTTGTTTTTTGTTTCGCTTCTATCACTGGCGTTTGTGACTGGCCATTCGTTCGGTCAATCTGTACCCAAGGAGATCACCCCGCAGTTGGCTCCCGATTTTGAGGCTGCTGTGGCGGCTATGAACGTCAGTAAATACGATTCGGCCCAGGTCATCCTGAACCGTTTGTTCAACGAGAACGGGGGTCGGCTCTCGCTCATCGACCTGTATTATATCCATTCGCTCGAGGCCGAGATCATGTATCACAACGCCCTTTTTGAGCAGGGGCTGAACACGGCCATTAGGGCGCGCGAAGTGGCATTGCAACTGGACAACGACACGCTGATAGGTGCTGCCGATAATCTGGTCGGGCTTCTCATGCTCAGCACCGATCGGCCTACCGATGCCCTTCCGTATCTGCGCTCGGCCGTGCGGCTCATACCGCGTCACCACGGCAACGGATTCCTCTCGGCCAACTACCAGGCCATAGCCAACATATGTGAGTGCTTCCTGAAACTGGAACTGCCTGACAGTGTGATCATGTATTCCATGGCCTCGCTCGATGAGGCTGAAGCCCTGGGTAAGGAGCGAGGCCTCGGCATAGCCTATTGGAATCTGGCTGAGGCGTATCTGATCAGGGGCGATCCGGCCTCGGCCAAGGCGTTCGGTCATCGCGGTCTGGATGTGCTCATGGGTACCGCGCAACGCGATGTGTTGCAGGTGCATCTCAACACGCTGATGCGAGCCAGCGAACTGGCTGGCCAGACTGATAGCACTTTCTATTTCATGGATCTCGGATTGAAAGAGAACGACAATCCGCGTAATACCGATCACAGCCGGTCCGATTTCCTGACCGATGCCATTGATGTGGCCCTGAGACTGCGAAATGTGCCACGCGCCAATGCCATGATCATCGCCTTGCGCGAGCTTGAGCGGTCGTTTGATGAAAAGGAACAGGGTATCCGTCTCACCGTGCTCCGCGATTATTACGAGAAGAGCCAGCAACTGGCCATCACCAAAGAGCGGATGGATGCGCAGGCCAACGAACTGGCCCTGAGGTGGCGGGTGCAAGTGGCTCTCATTGCGGTGGTTGTGCTGCTCATTCTGCTCGGTTTCTTCATCATATTTGTTTTCAGGCAGCGATCGAAACTGCGCGAAGTGGAGTTCGGGCGCGCCATGCAGGAAGAGCGGAGGGAGGCCGATATGAGGGCGATAGAGATGCGCATCGGGGCATTGAACGAAGAGCGCAACCGCATAGCCAGCGATCTGCACGATGACATAGGTGCCTCATTGTCGAGCATCCGCATATACAGCGAGGCGGCCGATATGCAGTTCGCTGCCAAGCCCGAAGAGGCGCAGCGATTAGTGAGGTTGGTGCGCGACACAGCCATAGGCATCATGGATCGCATGAGCGACATCGTGTGGAGCATAAGCCCACGAAATGACAGTGTCGAGAATCTGGTGTTCCGTATGAAATCGTATTCCCACCAGATACTTGGAGCCGCGGGCATCGATATTCGATTCAAGGTAGGAGATGGGGTCGAGGGTGTGCGGCCTACACTCTTGGCACGTAAGAACCTGTACCTCATCTTCAAAGAGGCGGTGAACAACATCTCCAACTACAGTCAGGCCAAAGAGGTACTGGTTTCTTTGGCCATTTCCGATGGTGATCTGATCATGAAAGTGGTAGACAACGGCTGCGGATTTGATACCAACAGTGTCGCTGAAGGCAACGGCCTGATCAATATGAATAACCTGGCAGCTGCTCTCGGTAGCGGACTCTTGATTCACTCGCAACACGGCAACGGTACCGAAGTGATTCTGACATGCGGCATAGCGAAGATCAGCGAGATCTAGTTGAATCAAGGTTCCTGAACTTTGCAACGCACCATCATTCCGCACCATGCCCATACGCGTAGCCATTTTTGACGACAGCAAGGACAGGCGCGAGAGTTTGCGTTACCTGATCGGCATGTTTGAGGACCTGAAGTGTGTAGGCGCTTTCGAAGATGCCCGCGATGCTGTGGAGCGTGTGCGTGCCGCAAAGCCTGATGTGGTGCTGATGGACATCGAGATGCCTTATGTCAATGGCATAGAAGGAACGCGTGCGCTCAAAGCCGAGTTCCCACAGCTGAGCGTGATCATGCAGACAGTGTTTGAGGATGACGAGAGCCTTTTCCTTAGCATCAAAGCCGGAGCCACGGGTTACATCCTCAAGCGCGATGAGCCCATTAAGACCATAGAGGCTGTTTGCGATGCAGTGGCCGGTGGTGCCACGATCAATTCCAGCATGGCCATGCGCGTGCTACGTTATTTCAGTGCCGAAGAGGTATATCGCCCCCACCTGACTGCCGAATACGGAATCACACCTCGAGAAAGGGAGATACTTTCCATGCTTGTGGATGGACTCAGTTACAAGATGATAGCCGAGCGTTGCGGCCTGTCGATTCACACCGTCAATTCTCACATCCGCAAGATCTACGACAAGCTGCACGTGCACTCCATGAGCGAGGCGGTCAGTAAGGCGCTCAAGGAAAGGTTGGTCTAAACCGCAGCGAGAACAGCCTTTGCCGCTCTTGTTGAGGCACCTTTCCCGCCCAGTATCCCTATCAATTCATCGTAGGCTGTGAGTTGGGTCGCGCGGGCTTCGCCAGATGTGATGGCACTGAGCTCTGCGGCCAGACGCTCAGTGTTCAGATCGGCCTGTATAAGCTCGGGCACCGCCTGTCGGTCAAGTATCAGGTTCACCAACGAGATGAACCGCACTTTTATAAGCCTCCGTGCAATTGCTATGGATAGGGCGTTTGCGCGGTAACACACGATCTGAGGTACCTGATGCAGGGCCGTTTCCAATGTGGCCGTGCCCGATGCCACCAATACGGCATTCGAACGTTGGAGTAGGGCAGAGGTGCCTTCGGTGTGGCACTGTACACCACTCGGCAAAATCTTCCTGTAGAGCTCCATCGGCACATGGGGCGAGCACGCCACCGCCCATCGGTAGTCCGGAAAGTGTGCCATCACCTTGACCATCTCAGGCAATATCCTGCTTACCTCTTGCCTTCGGCTGCCAGGCAAAAAGGTTATCAATGGAGCCGATCCGTCCGCGTTATTCTCCCTTCCCCCGTCCGTTCTTTCCAACCCGTCCAGCAACGGATGTCCTACAAACTTCACATTGACCCCGAAACCCTTGAAATACGCCTCCTCGAACGGCAGGATGCACAACAATTCATCGACATTCTTGCGCAGGTCGTGCACCCGATTCTCTTTCCACGCCCATGTCTGTGGCGCTATGTACCAGATCACTTTCAGGCCGCGGCTTTTGGCCCATTTGGCCATTCGGAGATTGAATCCGGGATAATCAATCAGGATCAACGCATCGGGCTTCGACTCTGAAATGGCCTGTTTCGCCACCCGAAAATTCTTGATCACATGGCCCAGATTGCACACCACCTCCACGAATCCCATGAAAGACAGGTGACTCATGTCGCGTTGCAGGTGCACCCCTGCCGATTGCATCAAAGGGCCACCGAAACCCTCAAATTTCGCATCAGGCCGCTGTTCTTGAATGGCCCGTACAAGATTGCTGCCGTGAAGGTCGCCACTGGGTTCGCCCGCTATGATGAACAGCCTCACGGCACGAATTTGAGGTAAACAATGATGGCTCCATGCAGCAAGGTGGCCCCTATCACACCATTGGCCGCACGGTCCATCTGCTTGCGGTAGAATAGGAAGAACGGGATCAGGTTGCCAAGTAGCCCGAACGAAAGCAGCACTGAGAAACGGTGCGCATCGGCCAATTGCTGCATGAACTCACCAACCGGGATACTGTCAGCAAAGGCCACCACATAAAACAGCGCCATGAAAATGGGCGGCATCACCAGCCCACTGATCAATCCATGGATCATTCTCCACTCCATTTCTATCTAATTCGAGTGAATCAATACGATTGATAGCCAGTTGAATCTGATTCCATTCATCGAGACATCGGTATCTGTTGCAGCAACGTCCGATCCGATTCTCGTGGCCGGTTCTCAGAAAAGTGTCCTCGCCTCAGTTTTTAGAACCTCGTTGGCTTCATGGGTAGGATAGCGCCCCGAACGTTGGATTATCTCGAAGATGTAAGACCCCAGATCTGTTCCCGAGGCGTGCGGCCCCACCTTCTCAGCCGCAAGTCCTATCAGTTGTATCACTCCTTCCTTCGCCTCCTTCACCTTCTTCCATCCGGCACTCGACACATAGAGTTGCTGACTCAGGTTGTGCTCGTATTCCTGACGTACGGTCTGCAACAATTCAGCCTGCAGATGTCCTGATGTCATGCCCGGTTTGTGCACTCTGATTATGAGGTTGTTGGGCTCTATCCGCTCCAGAAGCAGCAACAACCGCTCATAGGCCTGGAGGCGGGTGGGCAACATCTGTTTCCTATTGGCCATCTGCAACTCTATCAGTTTGGCCTCCTTCTTATCCTTGAAGAATCTGTCGAGGATGAAGTAAGTGGCAGCCAACACGATACCCGAGGGTAAGGTGTATTTGAGAATCTCAATGATATCCTGCATGATGATGCCCTTGTGTGTCGCAAAAGTAGATTCGTACCGCCTCCAACCTCCGGGCCTGTTCAACAGCGTTTGGCTTTGGTAAGTGAACCGCGAACAACCGGGGTGAATGGCTGGACAACGCAAGACTTGGGCAGATATGCGAAAATCTCAGACATCTGCAACCATTGCGACATCTTCAAAATCTGAGTAGAGCTAAAATGCTATCGATCGGACAACACCAATCCCGACCTAGGCCTGACTCTAAATGAGTCAGGTATAGAAGGGAGTTATTCAGAAACGGCCTTATTGAAAGCCTGGGATTGGGGTCTTCAAAACGAGCCAGCTCAATACTCAGCCAACTTCTCCACCATCGCTCCGAAACGGTCCTTCGGCAGGAAGTTCCATTCGAGTTTTGTGGAGAACGGCACGGGAGTGTCGAGGCTGGCGCAGCGCAGTACAGGCGCATCGAGGTGCTCGAAGCAGTTCTCGGTGATCCAGGCCGATAGGTCGCTGCTGATGCCGCCCGTCAGCGTGTCCTCGTGCAATATGATGGCGCGTCCTGTTTTGCGCACCGTGGCGGCCACCGCCTCCTGGTCAAAAGGCAGCAGGGTACGCAGGTCGAGCAGGTCGGCTTTGATTTTCGAGTTCTTATCGAGGTATTCCATGGCCCAATGCACACCGATGCCGTAGGTGATGATGCTCAGATCGCTGCCCTCGCGCACCAAAGCGGCCTTGCCGATGGGCAGATTGTAGTAGCCCTTGGGCACCTGACCTTTCACGCTGCGATACAAGGCCTTCTGCTCGAAGTAGATCACCGGGTTCGGGTCCTCTATGGCGCTTATCAGCAGCCCTTTCGCATCGGCCGGGAATGCAGGGTACACCACCTTCAGGCCTGGGGTGTGATAGAACCACGCCTCGTTGCTCTGGCTGTGGAACGGTCCTGCACCCACGCCCGCCCCTGTTGGCATCCGCACCACCACATCGGCATTCTGGCCCCAGCGGTAATTCATCTTGGCCAGGTTGTTCACGATCTGATTGAAGCCGCAGGTCACAAAATCAGCGAACTGCATCTCTACCATCGCTTTCATGCCTTTGACACTCAGGCCAAGGCCCGCGCCCACAATGGCACTCTCGCACAATGGGGTGTTGCGCACTCTGCCCTTGCCGAATTCCTCCACAAACCCCTCGGTCACTTTGAAAACCCCTCCGTACTCCGCAATGTCCTGACCCATCAGTACCAAGCCCTGGTGCTTGCGCATGGCCTCGCGTAGCCCATCGCTGATGGCATCCACCAAGCGCATCTCTTCAGCCTCGGCAGCCGGTTTTTCTTCTTTTTGGATGAATGGCGCATAGATATCGGCCAGTTCGCTGGCTGTGTCGGGAGTTATCTCCGGCTCGTTGAAGGCGAATTCCAACCCGGCATCGATCTGTTTGCGGAACTCGGCCCTTTGTTCTTCTACCCATTCGGGAGTGACGATTCGGCTATCGAGCAAGAAACGCTCGTAGTTCTCCATCGGGTCCTTTTTGGCCCATTCGTAAAACAGTTCTTGCGGCACATACTTGGTGCCGCTGGCCTCCTCGTGGCCGCGCATCCTGAAGGTGAGGCACTCGAATATCACTGGCCGCGGGTTCTGGCGCAGATCGGCCGCCAGGCGCTTCACAGCAGAGTACACCTCAACGATGTTGTTGCCGTCCACCTGCATGGTGTCCATGCCGTAGCCGATGCCCTTATCAATGAACTGCTTGCAGCGGAACTGCTCGCTGCTGGGCGTGCTGAGGCCATAGCCGTTGTTCTCAATCACGAAGATCACAGGCAGTTGCCACACGGCCGCCACGTTGAGGCTCTCGTGGAAGTCGCCCTCGCTCGATCCTCCATCTCCCGAAAAAACTGCCGTCACCTTATTCTCTCCCTTGAGAAGGTGTGCCAAGGCTATCCCATCGGCAATGCCCATCTGCGGCCCCAGATGCGAAATCATACCCACAATATGGTGCTCGTTGCTCCCGAAATGGAAACTGCGTTCCCTGCCTTTGCTGAACCCGGTCGCTTTGCCCTGAAACTGCGCGAAGAGCCTGCCCAGATCCATTCCTCGTCCGGTGAAAACACCCAGGTTCCTGTGCATGGGCAGGATGTACTCATCAGCGTCCAACGCTGCCGTCAAACCGCACGAGATGGCCTCTTGCCCTATCCCCGAGAACCACTTGCTCACGCGGCCCTGACGCAGCAGCACAAGCATCTTCTCCTCTATCATGCGCGGCAGAAGAATGGCGCGGTACAGGCGTTTCAGTTCATCGTTGGTAAGGCTGTCACTATTGAATTGCATGGCGGGTAGGCGGTTTTTTCAGCGGGCGGCAAAAGTAGGCGGGGAGTCATGGTCAATCCCGACCGAGGTCATCCCTCATCAGAGAACAACCCTTTACCTTGCGGCCTCCCAATGATCCGGTGCATCTTTCATCCGTCAGAAATGAAAAGACTCCTACCCCTTTTTCTGCTGATGATGAATGCGATGGCATGGGCCCAGCCCACCATCAACACCGCCCGTCCGCGCGTCTATGCCGATGCCGCAAGACTCTCTGAGTTGCAGCTGTGCATCGCTGTACCGGGCGATTGTCAGACCACATGGAACAATTTCCTCACGGCCTACAACGGCTGGTGGATAAACGACCCGCAACTGTACCTCCTCGGCTCCGATAGCACCCAATGGACCTGGGACTGGGGCTCGCAATGGGCCAAGGACGAGGCCGTTTTCACCTTGTTCATCTACCGCATGACGGGCGACCCGCTGGCCCTCAAGCGTTGCCGTTTCATAGCCCAGAAGGTGATTGACACGGTGGCCACAGCCGATTTCGCCAACATGGAATGGTATGCCAAAGAGGACCTGCTGCGCAGACTGAGCGATGCGGCCGATGTGCTCCTCGACTGGACCCACGATGACCTGCCCGCCACCCTGCGCCAGCAACTGGTGCAGGCCATGTACGAGCGCACCCGTCAGTTCATGCACACCTTCATTTACGCGCCAGCGGGCAACAGCTACGTGAGCAGCCACAACGCTTGGAACAACGTGTTCTGTAATCAGGATGCCCTTGCGCTCTGCGGTGCCGATGGCCTCACACCGGAGCAGAATGACACCGTGTGGCAGTGGTATGCCGATGTGCTCGATAAATGGGACAACGGTTTCATGCCCTGCTACGCCCATTACCGCGATGACGATGGCGGCTGGAACTGGGGCGCGGCCTACAGCATGTGGAGCCTTGTGGATCAGTTCCAACTTTTCGAGAACATGCGCATCGGCACGGGCTACGACTATTACACCGAGCAGGCCTGGGTGCACAACAGCATCAATCAGTACTGGTACTTCATCAGGCCCGATGGCCTAAGCCTGCATCTGGGCGATGGACTGGCCCGCCTCCGTGGCGACCGCGTGGTACACCTCCACGCCCGCTACTTCAGCGACCCGCGCAGCCAGTGGCTATCGCAAGAACTGAGTCAGCCCACCGCCACGCCCAATACCATAGACAAGTTCGATAAGCTGCTCTACCGCGACTTCAACGCCACATCGGTCACGCATCCGCAGCCGCCACTGAACTGGTACAGCGACAAGGTGGGCCTCAGCGTGGCCCGTAGCAGTTGGGATGCCGATGCAACCATGGTCACCTTCTTCAACTCGCCCAGCAAGAGGGCCGCACACGAGCACCGCGATAACAACTCGTTCACCATACACCGCCACGCCCCGCTCGTTATCGATGCCGGGCATTACGACAGCTACAACACGGCCCATTACCGCGACTATTACTCGCGCACCGTGGCCCACAACAGCATCTGCGTGTACGACAGCACCGACACCTACACCGCCTTCGGGCAGGTCGCCAGCAACGATGGTGGACAGGTGGAGAGCCCCGCCCTGCAGAACTACGATGCCATTTTCCTGCCCCAGAACCAGCGCGGCCAGTGGGTCAAGTACAGCAGCGGCCCCGGCTACCAATACACCATAGCCGATGCCGAACTGAGCTATGACACCACCAAGGTGAAGAAGTTCCGCAGGCGCACGCTGTTTCTGCCTCCGAACCGCTACCTAGTGCTCGACCATGTGCTGCTCAACGGGGTGGGAACCGCCCAGCGCGATGCGTATTGGACAGCCCGCTTCCAGAACATGCCCACCGTATCGGGCACACTCACTGGGGCCGAGGTGCCCGGCCATATCGAGACCTTCAACGGCACCGATGTGGTGGCCACCAACGGGGCCGGCAAAGTGGCCATGCGCACCCTACTGCCACAGAATGCCGATATCACCCGCATCGGGGGCGAAGGCTACGAGTACTGGGTCGATGGGCAGAACCGCCCCACCAGCACCACACCCGACACCGTCACCTGCACTCCGGGCCGCTGGCGGGTGGAGGTAAGGCCCCCGCAAGAGAACGACACCCTCATCTTCCTCCACACTTTTACAATAGGGGATACGGGGACGGTAGTAGAGGCGAGCGGAACGGTTTACATAAGCGAGCAGTCAATCGGGGTGGATTGGAATGATACGATTTTTCTTTTCTCAGCTATTGGTGATACAGGACTTTGCCACCATTGGCTCAATGATCCGATTCAAGGTAATAGACCTGTTTTTCTAATGGCGTTGGATGTTTATGAAGAGGAGGCGAGTTCGAGCGCCTACCATATTGGTGGTTCAGCAGGACTGGGGTTTATGTACATGGATCTCGGGGAAATAGGTGATCAAGTTGCAGTTGTTTCCATTGATTCTATTGAGAGTGAGAACGTAGAAGTAGGACTTTCATGTTATTGGACAGGTCTTGAAGAAGCAGACAAGACAAGATCATTGCTTTTAGTGCCCAACCCCACCACCGGCCAATTCTACGCCCAATTGCCCCAGAACATGCAGGGCGGCACGGCCACAGTCACTGATGCCATGGGCCGCGATGTGCTACGCCAGACCTTCAGCGGCCAGCGCCTGCAGATCGATCTTTCAGGCCGTCCATCGGGCATCTATCTGGTGCGAGTGCAGGATTCCAGTGGCCAGAACCTCATCGGTCGTGCCGTGCTGGTGGGGGAGTGAGGCGGGGTATTTGATGCCCCTTTAATTGCAGAGAAGCAGTCCGCCCGATCGGCCAAGGAGCACATGGGCCGCCTCAAGTCCCGGCCGCTTCTATCGTTCCGCTGCCTAAAAGCCACCCCCACCCCGAGGGCCTCAAGTCCTTAGCGTCCCTAAAGTCCTTAGTGTCCCCATCTGGCCGTCAGCCTTCAGATTCGCACTGTCAGCCTTCAGTATCGTTTCGTAATGTTTCGGTATTGCATTCTCAACCATGATTATCGCCATGTGAACTATGATTATCGCCTCGTGAATTATGATTATCGCCTTGTGAACTATCGTTATCGCATCCGCCACGATCGTTTTCGCATCCTCGATTCGCAGCAAGGAACCATTCCGGCCAAAGGCCTCATAAGAGCTCTTGGCACGCGGCTCGAAGCTCGTGGCCATCCTGATTACCAAAGCTCAATGCACCCGAGGGCGTTAGCGGAGCAAGATTGAACCGACCGTTCGGGGAGTGTCCAACGAACTGTGTCAGAACGTTGAGTTAGCTTTGGTGTGCCGGTCTGAACGGAAACGGGCTCTGCTGGGGAGCACCCCGTCAGGGACAGGC
>Ga0169931_10007865_pt1 | contig 15705 bp, 11 predicted proteins | sample Kivu_15m_20L_FD_129675 | JGI IMG/M metagenome (GOLD analysis project Ga0169931, IMG submission 129675) | Freshwater microbial communities from Lake Kivu, Western Province, Rwanda to study Microbial Dark Matter (Phase II) - Kivu_15m_20L... | ecosystem: Environmental > Aquatic > Freshwater > Lake... | reverse complement strand
GGCGATCTTGCTGAAGAGCGCTTCATAGCTGCCCGCGAGCTTCTGCATGGCGTCCAGTTCCTTGGCGGTGATCGGCTCGCTCTTGATCTCGCGCAGGCTGAATTTCTTCAGGTTGGGGATGTCCTTGAGGATGCGCTGGCAGGTGCCGCAGTTGGCGAGGTGGTAGATGGTCATGGGATTGTGAAGGTGGTGGGACCGGTCGAGAGGAGCACGCGAAACCGATAAAAGTGCGGAGGGCGGCTGGTGCCGCATTTGCCGTCTCTCATTATCCCCACCCTCACCGACCACACTACACCTCAGAACTCAGCGCTCTTCGGCGTCCTTGGGAACGGGATCACATCCCTGATGTTCCCCATGCCGGTCACGAAGAGCACGAAGCGCTCAAGCCCCAGGCCGAATCCCGCGTGCGGTACGGTGCCGAACTTCCGAGTATCGAGGTACCACCACAGCTCTTCGGCCGGCACGTGCATCTCTTTCATGCGCGCCTCGAGCACACCCAGTCGTTCCTCGCGCTGGCTGCCGCCGATGATCTCGCCGATGCCGGGGAAGAGCACGTCCATGGCCGCCACGGTGGTGCCCTTGTCGCTGTAGCCGAAGTCGCCGGGGCCGTTGGTGCGCATGTAGAAGGCCTTGATCTTGCCGGGGTAGCCCGTGACGATCACTGGCTTCTTGAAGTGCCTCTCCACCAAGTAGCGCTCGTGCTCGCTCTGCAGGTCGATGCCCCATTCCACGGGGAATTGGAACTGCTTCTTCTGGTGGGGCTTGCTGCGCAGCAGGATCTCGATGGCGTCGGTGTAGGTGATGCGCTCGAAGGGATTGTCGAGCACGAACTTGAGTCGATCGATCAAGCCCATCTCACTACGTTGCTCCTTCGGTTTCGCGGCTTCTTCTTCTTTCAAACGCGCATCGAGGAACTGCAGGTCGTCCATGCTGTTGCGCAGCACGCGGGCGATGAGGTGCTTGCACAAACCTTCCGCCAGATCCATGTCGCCCTTCAGGTCCATGAAGGCGGCCTCAGGCTCGATCATCCAGAACTCGGCGAGGTGTCGCGCGGTGTTGCTGTTCTCGGCGCGGAAGGTGGGGCCGAAGGTGTACACCTTGCCCAGCGCCAATGCTGCGAGCTCGGCCTGCAACTGGCCGCTCACGGTGAGACGCGATTCCCTTCCGAAGAAGTCCTCCTTGAAATCAACGCTACCATCCTCGTTCAGCGGCGGTGTCTTCGCATCCAGCACGCTCACGCGGAACATCTCGCCCGCTCCCTCCGCATCGCTGGCGGTGATGATCGGCGCGTGGAAGTAGTTGTAGCCCTGCTGGTCGAAGTACTCGTGGATGCCGAAGCTCACCTGGTGGCGGATGCGGAAGATGGCGCTGTAGGTGTTCGTACGGAAGCGCAGGTGCGCCTGCTCACGCAGGAATTCGAGGCTGTGCTTCTTCGGCTGGATGGGGTACTTCTCCGCATCGCTGTCGCCGAGCACCTCCACGGAAGTCACCTGCATCTCCACGCGCTGGCCGCTGCCTTTGCTCCCTACGATCAGGCCCGTGCAACGCACTGCGGCGCTGGTGGTGAAGCGGGCGCGTGTCTCGGCGCTCACCTTCTCCTGGTCGATCACGCACTGCAAGTTGCGGATCGTGCTGCCGTCGTTCAACGCAATGAAACGGTCGTTGCGGAAGGTGCGCACCCAGCCGGCCACAGTGAGGGTGGTTCCGGCCTGCCCCGGCCCTTGAGCCGGGGTGAGGGCGGTGTCGTCGAGGACGGATTTGATCGAAGTGAGTTCCATGGGCGAATGGCGCAAAGATGGAGCGCGGCCGGGAAGGAGCAGGCCACGTTTGGGCGGCACCGCCCCCGGTCGAACGTGCGCGCCTCTTGGTCTAATGCGCCGAACTCCGCCTGATGGAGGACGTATTGTTGGAGCCGAGCACGGGTATTCGAATGACGAGTGCTCAGGAACCAACATCTTTACCGCATGGCAGCAAGGATCCTGGTGGTGGAAGACGAGGGAATCGTCCGCAAGGACATCCAGAGCACCCTGGAGAAACTGGGTCACAGCGTGGTTGGCGGCGCTGCTGATGGGGCCACGGCCATCGAGCTCGCGGAAAGTGAGCGTCCCGACGTTGTGCTCATGGACATCATGCTCAAGGGCGACATGAGCGGCATCGAGGCCGCCATGATCGTGCACGGCGAGTTCGGCATTCCGGTGATCTTCCTCACGGCGTACAGCGATGAGGGCACATTGAGCCGCGCCCGCGTGGCCGAGCCGTACGGGTATATCGTGAAGCCCTTCAAGGCCATCGATGTGCAGACCACGGTGGAGATCACCCTGCACCGCCATGCGCACGATGCCGAGGTGCGCCGTGAGCGCGATGCGCTGCACGAGATGGCCACGCGCGAGGCCGCTGGCCCGCTCTTCCTCAAGCACCAGGGCAGGCAGGTGCGCGTGAACCTGGAGGACATCTACTACATCTCCGCGCTCAAGGATTACGTCTCGGTGCACGTGAAGGGGCGCCGCTTCATCGTGCATGGCACCATGAAGAACATCGAGGCGCGCCTGCCCACCGACAAGTTCATGCGCATCCACCGCAGCTTCATTGTGCAGCTTGACCGCGTGGAGGCCATCGACGCGCCGCACGTGATCATGGAGGATGGCATGGGCTCCATCCCCATTGGCGATTCGTACTACGGCAAGCTGCTGGATCGCGTGGCGCTGAAGTAGGCCGTTCGCTCCAGTCGCTTCGGCACCTCGTGCTGCGATGCCTGCTCCCTGCGGGCGAGGACGCAACCATGCACTCACGCTCATCCCGCGCGACGCACGGCCGCGTCGATCTTCATGCGGAGCTCTTCTTCCGCAGGTACGCGTACGTGTCGCGTTGCGCGTTGCCTGTGCGCGTGCCACGCATCGCCCGTCGTTTCCCGTTGACCTGCCGCGCATCCAGCACGCGGGCCTTGGTTCGGTCGTTCCATTGGATCTCCAGGAGCTGGAGCACCTCATCGCGCAGGCGCTCCTCTTTGATCGGGAAGGCCACCTCCACGCGCCGGTCGAGGTTGCGGCCCATCCAATCGGCGCTGGAGAGATAGACCTTGGGCTGCCCACCATTCGCGAAGGCATGGGCGCGGGTGTGCTCCAGGTAGCGGTCAACGATGCTGATGGCCTCGATGTTCGCGCTGAGTCCCGGCACGCCCGGCACCAGGCAGCAGATGCCACGCACGATGAGCCGCACCGGCACGCCGGCCCGCGATGCATCGTAGAGCTTGCTGATCAGCGCATGGTCCTCGAGGCTGTTCAGCTTCAAGGTGATGCCACTGGGAAGGCCGAGGGCGGCGTTGCGGATCTCCGCGTCGACCAGGGCCTCCAGCGCATCGCGCAAACTGCCGGGCGCCACGAGCAATTGGCGCGTGCGCGGCGCGTGTCGCCGATCGGCGAGGTGCGCGAAGACCTCGGCCACTTCATCGCACAATGCGCGGTCCGTGGTGACCAGGGCGCTATCCGCGTAGAACCGCGCCGTGCGCTCATTGAAGTTGCCCGTGCCCAGGTATGCGTACTGTTTCCTGCGGCCGTTCGTCGTCCGTTCGATCAGGCAGAGCTTGGCGTGCACCTTCAGGTCCTCATAGCCGTAATTGACCGTGGCTCCCGCCTTCTCCAGCCGCTCGCCCCACTTCAGGTTGTGGCCCTCATCGAACCGCGCCTGCACCTCCACGTTCGCATGCACCTGCTTGCCGCGCTTGAGCGCCTCGAGCAGCGCTTCGCACACGGCACTCTCCGGCGCGACACGGTACAAGGCGATCGAGATGCGCTTCACGGACTTGTCGCGCGCGGCGCGCTGGAGCCATTGGGTGAACTGCGCGAAGTCGTGGTACGGATAGTGCAGCAGCAGGTCGCCCTTGTCCGCAGCGGCGAAGAGATTGCCGCCGTTCATCAAGGCGCGGTGCTTCAACGCGGGCCACGAGCGATTGCGAAGCGCCGCATGGCCTTTGACCGGCAGTGTGTGCAGATCGCTGAAGTGATGGTACCGGCCTCCGGCCACCAGGTCGTCCTTGTCCAGTGCCAGCATCTGGCGCAGCGCCTTCACGGTGCGTCGTGGCATGGCCGAATCGTAGAGGAGCCGTGCGGGCACGCCGGTGACCCGCTTGCGCAGGCTCTTGCGCACCTTGTCCTTCACCGTACCGGCGAACTCCTCGTCGAGGTGGAGCTCCGCATCACGGGAAAGCTTGATCGCGTGGCAGCCGAGCACCTTGTGCCCGCTGAAGAGCTGCGGCAGGCAGAGGCGCACGGCATCATCGAGGAAGAGGATGTCCTGCTTGCCGCGCGGCGATGGCAGGGCGATGAAGCGGCCGAGCGCATCGCTGGGGATGTTCACCAGCACCAGCCGCTCCTTGCCGGTCTTGGAGGCGCTGGCCAGGCGGCAAACGAAGTAGAGCTTGCGGTCCTCCACGAAGGGCGCGCTCCCTTCGCGCACAGACGCGGTGGCGAGCAGCGGCATGATGGCTTGACCCGCCATGCGATCGACATGGCGCGCCTGCGCAGCTGTGAGGCGTTTCTCATCGCGGATCCGGATGCCTTTGCGCTCCAGTGCGGGCAGCAATTCACCGCGCCAGAGCCGACCGAAATCGCGCTGCTGGGCCAACGCCTTTGCATTGATGCGTGCGATGCGCTTCTCGGGCGGCACCTCCAGCGCAGCACGCGTGGAGCGGCCCAGCCGTGCCAGGCTGCGCAACGATGCCACGCGCACGCGGTAGAACTCATCGAGGTTGCTGGAGTAGATGGCGAGGAAACGCACGCGTTCCAGCAGCGGGTTGCTGCGGTCCTTGGCTTCCTGCAGCACCCGGTCGTTGAAGGCGAGCCAGCTCAGGTCGCGGTCGATGAAGGCGGCTGCGGGAGCTTCGCTCTGCACACCCCCAGGTTCGCGCAGGAGGGCCTCAAGCCGGCGCAGGTTGATGCGCTTCTGAGCGCCGTAGCGGCGCTGCGCCTCACGCGTGTGGAAGGCATGCGCGCGCAGGTAGGCCACGTTCTCGCGCAACCAGGCCGCTGCCTTGATCCGCTTGCCTGATTGCTGTTCACGCTCCAGCCGCAGCAGCTCGCCATGCGCATCGAAGTCGGCCTGCCCTGCCTTCGCGGAATCCGCATCGCGCAGCAGCGCCTGCAGCGCAAGACGTGGACGCTGCCCCTGGCGCGTGCTCAGGATCATGGAGCGCACGGCTGCAATGCCGCGCTGCGCCACGCCATGCCGTGCGAGGAAGGCCTCCGCCAGCCGGGCGCCCTCCTCCTCGTGCCCCTTGTAGGCGATGGCATAGCCCGTGTCGTGGAACAAGGCCGCGATCTCGAGCAGGCAGCGCTCCTGTTCGCCCAGCCCGTGTACCCTGCCGAGCGCGGCCGCCGTGCGCGCCACGCTCTCGGTGTGCTCCAGATTGTGGAAGACGAGATGCCGGGGCATGCGCCGCGCGAACCACCGCCGCACGTGCAGGCGTGCTTTCTCCACGAGCTCGGGATCGATGCTGGCCATCACGAAGGGAGGCGAAAGTACCGGCGCCTATCTTGGCCGCGACCGCATGGCAGCATCTGGCGTGCATAGCCTGTACCGGCTGCTTGAAGGAGCGCGATGCGCTTTCCTTTACCGCGGGTCGTTCAATGAGGGCCTCGCCCCCGAGTTGATCGTGCTGGGAGAGGTGGCCGCCGATCAGGCCGAGCGCGGCAAGACGCACAGCCAGCGACTGGCCTTCATCATGGTGGAGGCCTTCCAGAACATCACGCGGCACCGATCCGACGCAGCGGATGCCGAGTGCTTCTTCGCGCTGCGCGCCACCGCGCGTGGCGAGGACGTGATTGCCGTGAACCCCGTGCGCGCCGATGAGATTGAGGCGCTGGAACAGGCCATTGCACGATTGGGCGGCACGGGCAAGAGCCATCTGAAATCGCTCTTCCTCGACCGCCTGCGCGATGGCGGCCATTCGGCGCGTGGAGGAGCAGGGCTCGGGTTGATAGAGATGGCACGTCGCTCCGGCAACGGCATCAGGCACAAGCTGCTGCCGCTGGAGCAGGGGCACGCGCTGTTCGCCTTGCATGTGCCATTGGGAGAGACGCAAGAGAACGCCTTCGAGGAATGCTTGTCGATCCATCGATGCGCGCGCGTGGAGGGGGTGCTGATGGCCGTGCGTTTCTGCAGCTCTCCCCTGGCTCAGGATGCCACCCTGCGCGTGCTCGACCATGAGTTCGTGGACCAAGCCCCCGCGCTGCTCCGCGCCAAGCGCGCCATGCTCGCTGCATTCGCCTGGCTGGGCGCGTCGGGGCTCTCGTCGGCGGGCTTGATCATGATGGGTGGCGGCGCGCGCGACCGGTGGATCGAGTTGTGCTGGCGCGCCGCGGATGACGCGCGCTCCGGCATCCGCGAAAGGATCACCGCCGTGATAGGCCTTTCGCACTTCGAGCTGGAGCGGCGTTATCGCACAGCGGTGCGCGGCGGCGATGCTGCCGCTCTCATCGATGAGGGCCTCATCGAGTTGGCGCGGATCAGCAGCGAGCTATTGGCCTTCGTGCAGGGCGGTCCTGGAGATTGCGATTCGCTGCGCGCACGCATCTGAGCGCCGCCGCCGCCGTTCCCTTGGTCGTTGCCGCCTTTTAGCGATCATTCACGATCGGCGCGCAACGATCGGAACACAATCGCGGTTATCCCGTTCAAAACATGCAAATGCCAGAACTCCTCCTTCGCGCCTCCAGCGCGCTCGATTGCTTCGCCGCCTGGTTCGACCGCCGTTTCGGCTGGTTCTTCACCAACGGCATGAAGGGGCGTTAGAGCCGAATGCAGATGTTCTTCGCCTCGGTGAAGAATCGTAGCGCTTCCTCGCCACCCTCGCGGCCCACGCCGCTCTGCTTCATGCCGCCGAAGGGCGTGCGCAGGTCACGCACCATCCAGCAGTTCACCCACACGATGCCGCTCCGCAGCTCGAGAGCCGCGCGGTGCGCGCGCCTCAGGTCGCTTGTCCATACCACGCTGGCCAGGCCATAGACCGAGTCGTTGGCCAGCGCCAGTGCATGCGCCTCATCATCGAAGGGCTGTAGCGTGACCACCGGCCCGAAGATTTCCTCCTGATTGGTGCGGCAACCGGGGCCGAGGCCCTCGATCACCGTGGGCTGCAGGTACCAGCCACCGGCAAGTTCGCCCGGCAGCCGCACGCGCTCACCGCCGCAGAGCACGGTGCCGCCTTCCTCCCTGGCCAACGCGATGTGACCGAGCACTTTCTCCAAGTGCGCCTCGGAGACCACGGCGCCGAGGTCGCTGGCCGGGTCGCGCGGGTCGCCCACGCGCAGCGCCTTAACGCGCTCAACGAAGGCGGCCTTGAACCGATCGTAGATGCTCCGCTGCACGAGGATGCGCGAGCCGCAAAGGCAGATCTGCCCCTGGTTGCGGAAGGAGCTCAGCACCGTGGTGCGCAGCATCTCCTCGAAGTCGCAATCGGCGAAGACCAGCACGGGGTTCTTGCCGCCGAGCTCCAAGCTCAGCTTCTTGAACATCGGCGCCGCCACGCGCGCGATCTCCGCGCCGGTGCGCGTGCCGCCCGTGAAGGAGATGGCCGTGATGAAAGGATGCGCGGTGATGGCAGCGCCCACCTTCGGGCCAAGGCCATGCACGATGTTGAGCGCGCCCGCCGGAAAGCCGGCTTCGATGCATCGCTCCGCGAGCAGGTGCGCGGTCATGGGCGTCACCTCGCTGGGCTTGGCCACCACGGTGTTGCCCGTGGCCAGCGCCGGGGCGATCTTCCACGTGAAGAGGTAGAGCGGGAGGTTCCACGGGCTGATGCATCCCACCACGCCGATGGGCTCACGCTCGGTGTAGTTCACCGCGATGCCGTCCATCATGTGCGCATCGGTGCGGAAGTGGAGCACGGCGGTGGCGAAGAAGCGCAGGTTGGCCACGGCGCGCGGGATGTCAACCTTCCGCGCCAGATGAACCGGCTTGCCGTTGTCGCGGCTCTCGGCTTGCGCGAACAGCTCGAGGTCGCGCTCGATGAGGCCGGCGAGCCGCAGCATGGCATCGCTACGCCCTTCGCGGCCCAGGGCGCGCCACGCCGGAAGAGCGGCTTCGGCGGCGTGAACGGCGGCTTCCACATCGCGCGCGTCGCTGTCGGCGATGGAGGCGTATGCTTTTCCGGTCGCGGGCTCGTGATCGTCGATCCATCCACCGCCGATGGCGGCTCGCAATTCGCCTTCGATAAGGTTGAGCACTTGCTGCATGCGCCGCCGAAGGTATCCGACCGGATCAACGCGCGGCCCATCCACAGTACGCGGTTGGCTTCCGGCCACGACCCGGGCGACCGCCGGATCGATGCCGGACTATCATCGCGCCGTGCGCGCCGCCCGCCTGTCCCTCGCATTCCTGCTGTTCGCCGCCTCATTGCAGATGCGCGCACAGGAGCCGCGCGGCGTTCTTCTCGGCACCGTGCGCGATGCCTTGACCGGTTCGCCCTTGAGCCAGGCCTCAATCGTGCTGCTCGCCGCCGATCCGCCCATGGGCGCGGCAACCGACAGTGCGGGCCGTTTCACGCTACGCGATGTTCCAGTTGGCCTGCATGCCGTTCGCGCCACAGTTGTCGGTTATGCGCCGGTCACGGTCGCAGAGGCGTGGGTGCGTAGCGGCAAGGAGTGCGTGGTCGATTTCGTACTGGAGCCGCAGTCCATGAGCCTTGCTGGCGTGGAGGTGTCAGCGCCTGCGCGCGAAACGGTCGACCTGCTCGGTGCACGAAGGTTCACCGTGGAGCAAGGCCTGCGTTACCCGGCCATGTTCCAGGATCCAGCGCGCTTGGTTGCAGGCACGCCGGGAGTCGTGGCGGTGAACGACCAGGCCAATCACCTCAGCGTGCGCGGCACTTCGCCCAACGCCAGCGCGTGGTACCTGGAAGGGGCGGAGATCGTGAGCCCGAACCATCTCGGCAACGCGGGCACCGCGAGCGACCTGCCCACCTTGAGCGGTGGCGGCGTGAACATCCTCAGCGCGCAGATGCTCGCGCCCTCGCGCTTGCGAACCGGCGTGATGCCCGCGACGCATGGCAATGCGCTGGGCGGGATCATGGACATGCAGCTGCGCGAAGGCAACCGCGATCACCGCGAGTGGACCGCACAGGCCGGGCTGCTCGGACTTGACCTCAGCACCGAAGGGCCGATCGGCAAAGGAGGCCGCGCCTTCCACTTGGTGAATTACCGGTACAGCACCCTCGGGCTTTTGAGTGCCATGGGCGTCGATATCGGAGATGAGGCCATCACGTTCCAGGACCTGAGCGTGCATGCGGGCATGCGGTTGGGCGAGCGCGGCGAACTACGTGCATTCGCCCTTGGTGGCACTAGCAGCAACATCTTCAAGGCCAAGGCCGATACCGCGGATTGGGAATTCGACAAGGACTCGCGGGACGTCACGTACACCAGCAGCATGGGCATGGGCGGGCTCACACTGAGGCTGCCTCTGGGCAAGCGCACCCTGCTCCACGCCACCGGCGCGATCAGTGCCGCGTTCCAGGACCGCACGGAAACAGAAACCGATACCGCCGCCTTAATTACTGGCGCGGCCTATGCGGACCTGTACGAGCGCAAGCTCTCAGGCATCGTTCGCGCGGAGCACCGCGTGAGCGCGCGCGTCAACGTGGAGGCCGGGCTCAGCGCGTTGCAACGGGAGCTCAGCAACGTGCTCGACGATGAATCGACAGGCGTGCTGCTGCGGCCCTTCGCGCAAACGAGGATCGCGCTGACGGATCGGATCACCGCGACCGTCGGACTGGGCTACGCCATGCTCTCGCCCGATTCGAGCACCAACTGGGAGCCGCGCGCGAACGTGCGCTGGCGCATGGGCAAACGAACGGAGCTCTCGCTGGCATACGGGCGGCGCAGCCAGATGCCGTACCAGCAAGTGATCAACCGGCTCGACTTGGGCTCTTCAGCAATCAGCGTCCCGGATAACAAGCGCTTGGGTCTGATGCGTTCGGAGGATTTTTCGATCGGCTTCAATCAGGGAATCGGGGAGAAGCTCACGGCGCGAATCGAAGTCTATACGCAACGCATCGAAGGCGTACCGGTCACCTGGTCGGGAATCAACCCGGTTGGCAATGCTTCACTGGTTAATGCATGGGATGAACCGATCACGGTCCCGATGGAAGCAACAGGGCGCGCTTTCAATTGGGGAGTGGAACTGACAATCGCGCGCGCCTTTGCCGATGGCTGGTACGCGCAGTTGAACGGCAGCGCGCTCGCGAGCCGGTATGAAGCGGGCGGCGTGACGCGTCCATCGCGATGGGATGCGGGCTGCACCGTGAACGCCATCGCAGGGCGTGAATGGCGCAAGGAGAAAGAGAATCATGTGCGCACATGGGGAGTGGGAATGCGGGCGTTGGGAGTCGGCGGTTTACGCTACACCCCTTTGGAGGCGCAGAACCGCAGGGACGCTTGGGTCTTCATTGGGGGCGAGCCTTACTCCGCAAAACTCAACGATGTCTTTCGCATCGACCTGCGCGTGTACTTGAAGCGCGACCGCAAAGGGCGCACGGGCCTCTGGGCCATCGACCTTCAGAATGCCACCAACGCGCGCAACGAGGCGTTCCGCTACTTCGACTTCCGCAAGGGCGAAACGGTCACGCGCTATCAGCTCGGCCTGATCCCCAACCTCAGCTACCGCATCGAATTCTGAGCACCCATGAACGCACTCAACTGGATCCTCGCCGTCCTCTTCACGCTCTTCGCCGTCGTGCAGTACAACGACCCTGACCCGCTCGCGTGGATCGCCATCTACGTCGCGGTAGCGGTGCTCTGCGCGCTCACCGCCCTGGGACGTGCGCCTCGGTGGGCGCTGATCGCGGCTTCGGTCGCGGCGATCATCTGGATGGCGACGCTGGCTCCCGGCATGCTCGACTGGGCGGGCATGGGCTTCCCCAACATCGCGGGGAGAATGACGGCCGAAACGCCGCACATCGAAGTGGTGCGCGAGTTCCTCGGCCTGCTGGTGGCCCTGCTCGCGCTGCTCCACCTGTTGCGCATCGCGCAGCTCGCGAAGCGCTGAGGAAATCGAAAGGCCCCCACTCGCGTGAGAGCCCTCCGACCCCTTGTTGCGCTGTTCAGTGAACCAAAACCAAACCTCCTGTACAGCTCGATCAATATGTTGCCGTCCACAGTGGGACGTGTAGCTCGTGGCTTACGGCGCAAAGATTCCGCCATGCCCAGGGCATCCGTGTGAAGGCGTGGTCAATGAACGTTAATGTGAGTTAACCGCCATGCCCTCGGAGCGCCGCGCCTAGCTTCGCTCGCATGGATAAGCGCAGCATCGCCGTGATGCTCGGGGCAATCGTGGTCGCGCTGGCCGGGCTGCTGGCCGTGCAGGTGATCTGGACGCGTGAGACCATCGCGCTGCGCGAGGACCAGTTCACTCGCGACGTCGCCGGCGCGCTGCACCGCGTGAGCGAGAGCCTGGAGCGCGCCGAGCGCATGCAGGACCTGCGCAAGAATCGCAAGGGGAGGAAGATGCTCGCCCGCATCGACTCGCTGCGCGCTGCGGCGGAACGACGCCAGGCCGCCTTGGTGGCCCCGACGGATGACGACATGCTGGAGCCCGAGCCCGCTGACGGGCTGCAGGCCAAAGTGGCCGGCGCGGACGAGCTGATGTACCTGGAGATGATGGACGACCTGGCGCGCGGGTTCTTCGCCAAGGAACTGAGCCGCGAGATCCGACGACGCATCGATCCTGTGGCGCTCGACAGCATGATCCAGCAGGAACTTGCCGGCTTGGGCATCGAAGGGCGTCCGCGCTGGGCCATCTTCAACACGGAGCAAGAGCCTGTTCCCGGCCTGGCCATGCCAGACAGTGCGACGGAATCGCTTCGCGAGGCCCCCTTCCGCATTCGCCTTTTCCGGCACGACATGGCCAGCGCGCCGCACTTCATTCATGTGCAGGCAGGCCATGCCCGCGCTGCTCTGCTCAGCGGCGCGTGGCCCATGCTCATCGCCTCGGCGCTCTTCGTGGCCATAATCGCCCTGGCCTTCTCCTACACCATCCGTTCCGTGGTGCGGCAGAAGCGCCTCAATGACATCCGCAACGACCTGGTGAACAACCTCACCCACGAGCTGAAGACTCCGATCAGCACCATCGGCCTTGCGTGCGAGGCGCTCGCCGACCCTGGCATACCGCGCACCGAAGAGCAGATGCGCGCCTACACCGCCATGATCCGCGATGAGAACAAGCGGCTGGGCGCGCTGGTGGAGAACGTGCTGCAGAGCGCCGTGCAGGACAGCGGCCGCATGGTGATGAAGCCCGTTGACCTCGACGTGCACGCGGTGATCGATGATGTGGTGCGCAGCAGCGCCATGCAGGTGAACCGTCGCGATGGCCTGATCGAGACCGACCTGAAAGCAGAGCTGCACCGCCTCAAGGCCGATCGCATCCACCTCACCAACTTGCTCTACAACTTGATCGACAACGCCGTGAAGTACTGCGAGAAAGCGCCGCGCCTGCGGATCGTCACGCGCAGCGACGATGAGGGCATCACCCTGAGCGTTTCGGACAACGGCATCGGCATTCCTGCAAGTGAGCAGCGCAAGATCTTCGACCGGCTCTACCGCGTGCCCACCGGGAACCTGCACAACGCCAAAGGCTTTGGCCTTGGCCTGAGTTACGTGAAGAGCGTGGTTGACCGCCACGGCGGCCGCATCCGGGTGGAGAGCGCTCCGGGAAGTGGAAGCACCTTCCATATTTACCTCCCATTCCACGCATGAGCACCATCACGCGCCTTCTTGTCGTCGAGGACGACCCCAACCTCGGCCGCATGCTCACCGACTACCTCCGTGCCCGCGGCTACGAGGCCGATCTGCGCACCGATGGCCAGCAGGGCGCCCAGGCCTACGGCAAGGGCAAGTACGACCTGGTCCTGCTTGACGTGATGATGCCCCAGAAGGACGGCTTCACGCTGGCCAGGGAGATCCGCGCCAAGGACGCCGAGGTCCCAATCATATTCCTTACGGCCAAGAGCATGAAGCAGGACACTATTCAGGGTTTCCAAAGCGGGGCCGATGACTATCTCACCAAGCCCTTCGGCATGGAGGAGCTGCTGCTGCGGATCGCCGCGGTGCTCCGCCGCACCAAAGGGGCCGAGCCGCAGGCCGATGAGCCCGTGATCCACCGCTTCGCGGGTTCGGAGTTCGACCCACGCAAGCAGATCCTGCGCACACCCGTGATGGAGCGCCGGCTCACGACCAAGGAGAGCGAATTATTACGGCTGCTGTGCCTGCACCGGAACCAAGTGCTCGAGCGCTCGGTGGCCCTCAACAAGGTGTGGGGCAACGACAGCTACTTCAACGGCCGAAGCATGGATGTGTACATCGCGAAGCTCAGGAAGTACCTGAAGGAGGACCCCGCCACCGAAATCATCAATATACACGGCCAAGGCTTCCGCCTGGTGGCGCCAGACGCGCAATGATCCGCTAGCGCGGGCTGTTAGGGAATCAAACCCCTTCAGCATGCGCATGCAGCAGCATCCCTGGCGCGCCGTCGCCCAGCAGCACGGCCGCCGTTTCAGCATCGGCCTCAGCCTGGCCCTGGCCTTCGTGCTCGTGGCCTTCGAGTGGCGATCGGCGCCGGGCATCCCCGACCGCGAGGTTCCTGAACTGGTGGTGGATGACGGACTGGTGGAACTGCCGCCGGTGGTGATCCTGAAGAAGAAGCAAGCCGATGCTGCGGCCCCAACCGTAAGGGAAAAGCCCTCCACTGTGATCGTCGCCGGCCCCGAACCGGTTGCCGATCCGGGTCCGCAGCCCGATCCCGGGCTCGTTGGCGATCCCGGCCCCGATCCCGGCCCTCCGGAACCCGGCCCCGTGAACCCGGATGAAATCGTGGAGCCCGGTCCGGCGCCATGGGATCACGTTGAACAGCGCCCATACTTCCGTCGTTGCCTCGATTCGCGACGCGAGGACATCGATGCCTGCACGGAGCGCATCATCGATCAGCACCTCAAGCGCAACTTCGTGGTGCCGGAGCGCATGCGGCGCGAGGAGCGCACCACGGTCTCCATCGTGATCGACAAGGAGGGGGGCATCTCGAACATCGTGTGCGTGCCCAAGCCCAGCCCTGCGGTGCAGGCGGAGATCGAGCGTGTGATCCGCACCCTACCGCCCATGAACCCGGCCACTCAGAATGGGCGCCCGATATCGGTGGTGTTCCAGCTGCCGTTCCGCGTCTCGAGGATCTGAAGCATGTCCGACAAGGGCGTGTGAACCGTGTGTGGCATTAAGGCCTTCGAGTGCGGAGGCGGGGCTATCTTCGGCGCGGCGCTGGATTACGAAACCCAGCGCCGCACCAACACCCAAACGCATGAAGCACCTGTACATTCTCACTGCGGCAGCACTCGTGGCCGCTAGCGCATCCGCGCAAAGCACCAAGGATCCGGACGGTAATCGCGCCGAACTGCGCGGGCTCAAGGTCGAAGGCCGTGCCCTGCCTTGGGTGAACGACCAGCGCGGCGGCGGCCCTGCGAACGATGAGTGCGCTGGCGCGATCACCATGACGGTGAACAGCAGCTGCGTCTCCGTGAACGGCACCTTGGCCGGCGCCACGGAGTCGATTCCGGCGGCCACTTGCAGCGGCTTCACCGCCTCTGCGGCCAACGATGTGTGGTTCACCTTCGTCGCCACGGCGGCCAGCACTACCATCAGTGTCACGGGTGCAGCCACTGCCGCAGACCCGGACACTTTGGGCGTGGACCCCGTCCTAGAGGTGTTCTCCGGCACCTGCGGAAGCCTCACCTCGCTGGGCTGCCTCGATGCCACCTTCCCCGCTGGCACCACCGAGGCCGGCGCCTTGGCCACTACGCCGGGCACCACCTATTACTACCGGGTTTACTACTGGCCTTACGGCGGCCCTCCCACCGACTTCAGCTTCACCACCTGCGTGTTCAGCCTGGCGGCTCCTGCCAATGATGATTGCGCCGGTGCCATCGCGGTGCCCGCCTTGGCCTTTTGCGGCCCCTTGAACTACTCGGCGGTTGGAGCCACGCAGTCGCTCGCCGCCATCACCTGCAATGGGTTTACGGGCAACGCGAACGACGATATCTGGTTCTCTTTCGTGGCCACGCAGACCACCATGACCATCGGAGCAACGGGCGCTCCTGGGACCGGTGCGGACAACGTGGTGTATGATGCTGTGGTTGAAGCCTTCGATGGCTGCGGCGGCACCTCATTGGGATGCGCCGATGCCACCTTGAGCGCGGAGACCGAGAGCCTTGAGCTCACCGGCCTCACCATCGGCAACACTTATTACTTCCGGGTGTACCACTACTACACGCCATCGGCGGATCCCGCCACGGTAGGCGTGTGCGTGGTGGCTGGAGGTGGCATCAACATCGGCATCACGGAGGTGGTGAGCGGTCAGGATTGGACGCTCTATCCGAACCCTGCAGCGAACGCCGTGAACCTGAGCTACGGCGGCGTGAATGGCCAGGGCACGATCCAGCTCTTCGACGTTGCTGGTCGCAAGGCCATGGAGTTGAACCGCTCGATGGTGAAGAACAGCCTGCTCACACTCGATGTGCAGGACCTAGCTGCCGGCGTGTACACGGTTCGCCTCACGGTGAATGGACAGCGCACGGAGCAGCGTCTCGTGGTCGAGTGATCGACCAGGCCTGAAGAATGCCTGCGGGGCGCCCACTCGGGCGCCCCGCTCTTTTTCAAACACGACGGATCAGAGGCAAGCGGT
>Ga0169931_10007864_pt1 | contig 15706 bp, 7 predicted proteins | sample Kivu_15m_20L_FD_129675 | JGI IMG/M metagenome (GOLD analysis project Ga0169931, IMG submission 129675) | Freshwater microbial communities from Lake Kivu, Western Province, Rwanda to study Microbial Dark Matter (Phase II) - Kivu_15m_20L... | ecosystem: Environmental > Aquatic > Freshwater > Lake ... | reverse complement strand
TTATTATTTTTCTTCTTTAAAAATAATTAGTTTTTCTATTTCTTTTGCTTTTTATCAGATTATTGCTCATTTTGATCAATTTTATTGTTTTTTGATTTACATGAACTCTCTTTGTAACTTAATAAATGATATAATTCTATATTTTTAATTTCAGGCTAATTTTATCTAATTTCTTGTAGTATTTTTTATCGTTTATTATTTGCTAAAATACATGATTTTTTAGAAATCTGAACTTTTTATACCTATTAATGATCCTAAGCTTCAAAAATAGGATTATTTTCCATAAGTTTATTATATTTAAAATTCTTCAATTAATTCAATATTCTCTCCTTTTAGTTTTTATTCAACTATAAATACCCATCTTTAAACTAAAATTTTTATTTCTTAACAATAAATATAAATTTAGGCTAACCACAAGGATCATTTATACTATATTTGGATATTCCTTTAGATAATTCATTTATAACCTATTTAATAAGCTAGAGATCATATTATAAGTTTTATATACAAAGGAAGATTATTATTAAATTTACTAGCTTGAAATATTTTTATGTACGGATATTATTAAATAGCCAGTAACATTGTTTTAATTAGTTTAGGGTCTATGATTTTGTACATTTTTGATATGATTATTCGTCTGATGATTTTATGTATCTCATCTATTTTAATATTATTAAAAGTTGCTTATAATTAAGTTTTTATAGATTCCAGCTTAGCTCATTTCTTTAGAAATATTTATATAAGATAAAGATGATTTTGCGAAGATAGTAATTTTGACAATTTTGTTATAATTTTTCATTAATCTATGTCCTTATACGATTCTATGGCAGTCTATATGTTATCATATATTACTCATTATTAATTTATATTTTAGCTATTGGCGTTTTTGGGGTCATTTTAACATTCGAAGAGTAATTTTATACTTTTTATTTTATTTTTATATTTGATTTCTTGTTTTTTATTGATGAATATGCATTCAAAAATTGCTATTTAGAGATTGGCGTTTTATATGATTGATTATGATTGATATTTATAAGGTTTTAGTTCTAAAGAGAGAGCGGAGTAACTTTACCTAGGATTTTTTTTATTGACATATATTTCTGTTAAATTATAATATATAACAATGTTATGTATACTCAAAATGTATACTGAAAATAATTATATAAAATTATAATCATGTTATAGAATAGATTCAATAATATTATTCATACAAAAGCCTTCTTTTAAGAAATTAAAACAAACGTATGAGGAAAATAATCTGTTTCAATTTTTATTATATTTAATAATTTACGCTATCAAAATTTAATAATTTCTATCCTTTTATAATTATTATATCCAATATTTTTAAATTTATTATTACCCATATTTACTTGTAATTCACTATTTTTTATTATGATCGATTGTATATTTATAAAAACTAAGGATTATAAATGTAAGATTTTCAATTAACCCAACAATAATTATCGTTATTTCAATCTTATATAGTTCATTATTTCATCCAAATAGCATATAAAATAAATAATCATATAAAAAATTACAATCATGGGGACCAATATCATCACTTTAATATTTATTATATACAAATTTTGAAGTAAATGTCATAAAAATATAGAAAGGACTCAACAATGATAGAAGTAAACATGAAAAGAGGATGAAATTATATGGAGATAATCATATTAATGTAATTCCTCAGAAAAGTCTTACGTAAATAGTATATCTATATATTTATACAGATAAAAGACAGATTAGATAATAAGATTATGAAAATATTATTGACAGCAGCCATATTGTCTATAGTCTTAAAAATATCAGCCAATGATATCAAAGGAGGCTTAATTAGTGGTCTATAAATTTTTACAGCTTTGAGCATTATTATTGGAGTAACATCGATGAATATATATTTAAGTGATCGATAATTTCATAAAATTAATAATAAATCAATGACTAAAACTGTAAAAGTTTATCGATCTGGCACCTTATTTTCTATATTAGCAACTTAATTATTAGTTGGAGATATAAAATATATTTCAGCTGGAGACATAATAAGTGTTGATGGAATTTTAATTCAATCAAACGATATCATTGTTGATTAATCTTCATTTACTGGGAATAAATCATTGAAAAGAAAAACAGTTCCTAAAGATTTGAGAATAAATGATGATGATTATGATCCTTTTATAGTTTCACAAACAAAAATTATATAAGGCTCTGGGAAACTATTGATCTTAGCAGTCGGAAAAAATACTTATTTTGGTAAATTGAAACTTCAGCCTGACTAAAAAATATCAAAAACAAACCTTCAAAACAAATTATTTCTACATGAATAGAATATGAATCTTTTTGGATTGATCTCAGCCATCATAATCTTTATTCTTTTGCTTTTCAACACAAAAACATAATAATTCTTTTCTTATGACACCCTTACTTAAATATTCGACATAACATTATTTTCTATAAGCATAATAGTTATCTGCGTACCTTAGGGCATTCAATTAAGTATATCAATTGCAAATGCATATAGTATTATCAAAATGAAATAAGGTAATAATATAGTTCGGTTTGTATAGACATGCTAAATCATGGGATAAGTTGATAATATGTGCTGTGATAAAACAGGTACTTTTACACTCAATTAAATGATAACAAAAAATATATTCATATAAGGTAAAAATTATCAATTATCATTAAAGTAAACTATTTCTTAGAAGAATTTAAAACTTTTTTGTTTGGCAGTTAGTAATAATACTACAGCTAATATAGTATAAAATCAAGGGCCTATTAACCCATAAATTAAATAACAAAAAGTATTAAAATAATCAGGCGAATCATTTTTTCAATTATAAGGCAATAAGACTTAAAAAGCATTGCTATAAAGTATTTATGAATTGGGATATGACTATCATCATTTTAGGCACCCTTAAAAACAAGTAAAAAGATTCTCTTTTGACACAAATAAAAAATCAATGGCAACTATATATAAAGATGATAAATAATATCAATATGCTTTTGTAAAAGGTGCTCCTTAATTCTTAATGCCATATTGCACAAAATATATCAATTAATAAGGAGTCATAGTAAATATTACAACAGATTTTTAAGATATTATATACGATATCGTATAAGATTACGGATGTCAGTCTTTAAGAACTATTTTAATAGCATATAAATAAGTTTTATAAATACCTTAATCATGGTAAGAAGTTAGATAAGATTTGATACTAATAGCTATAGTAGGAATTACAGATAAACTACGTTCTCAAATATAATCTGCTATATAAACTTGTAGTAAAGCACAAGTTAATGTACGTATGATTACAGGAGATAATAAGAAAACAGCTATAGCAATCGCTAAATAATCAGGTTTATTAAATTATCAATGGTATTAAAAAGATAATGATTGCACAGTTATGTAAGGTCGCTAATTTAGATAATTTATTGGAGGAATAATCAATCAAGGTCAATAAAATTAGTCCATAGGAGATTTATAAAATTTTAAACGGGTAAGAGATTAACTTAAAGTGCTTGCTCGATGTTCTCCTTAAGATAAGTATTTGATGGTTCTTGGTCTAAAAAACTTAGGGCATGTCGTCTCAATAACAGGCGATGGTAATAATGATGCTCCGGCTTTAAAAAAAGCTGATATAGGATTTGCCATAGGTTCACCATCAACATAAATTGCTAAATAAGCCTCTCATGTAATTTTATTAGATTAAAATTTTAATTCAATTGTAAATTCTATAAAATGGGGTCGTAATGTATATGATTCTATCAGAAAATTTTTAATGTTCCAACTTAGTGTCAATATTGTCGTTATAGGAACACTTGTTATAGGAATTTTATTATATGGTTCATCAATTTTTACACCTTTACAAATATTATGGATCAATCTTATAATGGATACTTTAGCATCAATAGCTTTAGCAACTTAATCTCCCACTAATTAACAAATTTAGACTAAACCAGAGTCATCTACTTAAAAATTAATATCACAATAAATGTGGATTTTTATAATCTTTCAAGGAATCATTCAATTGATTATCATGATTTATCTCTTAATTAAACGTAACGCTGTTTATTAACATAGTGCCAGAAATACTTAATATAACAAATTCAATGTCGACAGTAAACCTTTGGAATGATTAAACTGGAAAACATCGATCGATGTTATTCAATATATTCATTTTTATGCAGATATTCAATTAATTAAATGCAAGGAAAATTCACCTTTAAGAATTCAATATCTTTTCTAATATATTCAATAATAAAATCTTGATCGTCATTACTCTAGGTACAGTTTTCATTCAACTTTTTATTATGAAATCAGGCAGCACATCATTCCAAACTGTTTAATTAAGCTTTAAATAAAATATATTCTGCATTGTGATAGGCTCAATACCACTTTATAGTTGTCTTTTGATGAAAATAGTCATACATTATACTAAAAAATGTCTTAACTATTTTTAAAAGAAGAAAACCCTTTGATATTTTAAATTATTTAATTTTAATTTATACCGATTATAAAAAGAGAGGTTAGTCCATTTTAATATATATTTTAAAATAATATAAATGGAGAATATTATTAAAAAGAGTAACATTGGCATAGCTGTTCAATAAACAATAGCTTAATTAGGTCTATAAAAATAAAAAGTAAAAATCCTGGCATGTCTACAACGTGCCTTTTAATAAAAATATGACTAATTTAAAAAAGTAAATCAATTACAACAAGGTAATTTAAAAGGTAACTATGTAAGAGATAATTAATTCCCTATTGGCTAACAAGATAAGCAACAGTATTTTATAAGTGTAGCATATAATTGTAAATTAAATAATCATCCATTATCCAGTAATAATAATCAATAAAAAAGGCCTTTTACTATAATATAAGGCTATTCAAGAAATGATGATTCTAAGAAAAGAGCAAAGACTAATGTTAAAAAATAAAAATAAAAAGATAATTAATCAATTAATGGGAATAAAAAGCAACATAAATAAAAAAAATCATAATCTTTATCAAAAAATGGATTTTTAGATCTATGATCATGATATAAATATGTACTTATTCTAAAATTATATGATTATCTAAATGTATAAACATATGATAACTAAAAGATCAATTTTACTAAGGATTGAAGTATTAATTTACTCTTTTCATAGTTGAAAATAATTCTTATGCATATTTACTAGTCTAATATTCTATCTAACATAGTCTCATCTCAGCTTTTTGTATAATTTATTCTGTTTTTCTTGTAACTCTTTATAAATCTTAAACACTCATATTTCTATTATTCTCAAAAAACTGTATATTCTTTTGTTAATTCGTAAAATTATTTTTTAACCGATTTTGTTTCTTATGATAATCCTATTATACATTCAATAGTTATGCTATATTTCCATTTAAAGTGTTTTATATTTACTATTAATTATCAAATATCTACTGATCTTTGACAATAGCATCAACAAGTTGATCAAAATTTTATTTTTATGTCCTAAAATATCTTTTATTGTCGTCTATCTCAATATTCAATTCATTGATATTTGATTAATGATCTTTGAAGGTAGTAGATTTCAGTAATAAAGGTATCAGTTATTTGTCTTCATATTCATATTCATTTTTTATAGTATTTGTAATATCATTTAAGTGATTATTATGTTGTTAAGATTAGTTATTTGCTTAGAAATTTTGAGCTTCTTGTCTAAGTTTTTATTTTTTTATCTCAGGTGCATTTTGACTTAATTTAGTCTTAGCTTGAATAATTTGCAACATTTTTGCTTAGCTCTGAAAAGAAAGATCTTAAGATTAACGCTTACAATCAATCTTTATTTTTTATTTTTATATTTTAGATAAGTGTCTGTCATTTTTTAATTTTTTTAACTGGTCTATTTAAGCTTTTAGTTTTTATTGTTGATTTAGTAATTCAATACATCTAGGTTTTTATCTTGCTTTTAAAGCTTATATATCAGTTAAGTCCTTTTAAACATGACTAAAGTGCTCTTTAACTTTAACAAAATCAGTTTTTAATATTTTCAATCTTGCAAGAGAATTTTCGTTTGCATTATATACTTTCTTCTGCCATGATATTAAAGAATAAATGCTTGATAAAACAGCAATTATTCTTTCGTTTGATGGTCTTATATAATCCATTAATCGAAAATCTAATCGAGTACCATAGAAAATTTATCTTATAAGTATCAAATTTTGATTTATTGGCAATGAAAATCTATGATTATCAAGATGATCTCCTATTTTATGTGTTGATGTTGCTAAAATAGTTCTTATGTAACTAGGCTCAATTTACTTCAATAAATCAGTGCATATCTGAAGCAAATTCTTTCCATCCTTACAATATTCAACAAAACCTTTTTAATTAGTAAAACTATGACCTTTTCCATTCAATATATTCAATATTTTTTATAATGAGAAGTGACTTTACATTTTTCAAATTATAAAATATATAAGAATCATTAACTAGTAATCATATAAGTATTTTTTAGCGCGCATTATTATACATCTACTTTTTGGTCTCAAAATCATAATATTTATGCTAAGAATTCTCAGTAAAATAGTATAAATTAGATTCTACTTTACAAACTTTAAATATTATTCTATAAACTTGCTCAACTTAGATTGGTAATTCTTCTGAAATTTTTTTTAAAAAAGCAGCAAATAACATAATCTGGTTATTAACTATCTGTTTTATTTTAAGTATATAACGAGGTATTTTACATTAACGTGTGTTTGCTGGATACAGTTGAGGAAAATACTTTTTCTTTGATATAAGTAATATTGCAAATCTCATATATAAAGCATCCATAATTTATTTTTTAGATGCATTTTCAGAAGGGATTGAAACTTATATTTATTTTAAGAAATGACAATAATCTAATATGACTGCTAGTGTTGATACACCTATATCATGAACTATCAAAGGTTATACTAATACTTTTATATATGATTTTTCAGCATGATTTTTTTACATCTTAGAGACTTCTTGATTTAAATTTTAAAGAGTAATAGATGTTACTAATGTATAAGGAAGTTCATCGTAAAAATCATAAAATAGTTATGCAATTATTTTTGGATCTTATTTTTTTTATAATTTATTCAAATGCATTTTGTTTAATTAAGCCTTTAATTGACTTAAAGCTTTTTAATAATTTTAATCAAATTTTTGTTCAAATATAGTACTGTTTGGGTTGAGTAAAGCTTGAACAAACTTTTATATATTCTTTGTTTTGAGAGATTTTCTGAATATAGTGAGTAATTATCGATGAATAATTGGACATTTTTGTAAAGTTTTCTTTTGATAAGTAAGTAAACTAGTAGATTGCCATTCAACAAAATCAGTAAAACATTTATGCTATGATGTTATTCCAAAGTTTTTCCATCTTGAAATTAATTATTGTTAAAAATATGCTAGAAATAGTTTTTGATTGGCACTACTTAAGCTTCCTTGCCTTTTTTATATAGCCAATTTAATAGTATCGGCAGCTGTCATTCTATTTCCATAAATAAGCCAAGAACATATGACTAGTAATGTTCTGCCACGACCTGCATGACAATGCACAGACATTTTGAATCCATTTTTAATAGTTGAATCAAAAATATTCATAATCTGCATCATATGTTAAAAAGTCGTTGATGTCATATCCTCCCAACATTAATTAAACCATTTGATCCCATGAACATAAAAACGCTATGGAATATAACTAAAACCTATTTAAGGAATGACTCCATCGCCACAAAAAGGATGCTAAATATTTGATGATATCTTACTTATCCTGGTTATTGAAGATTTAAGATGGTCCCTATTTTGTTTTGTTTAAAAACATTATATAAACTAAACTTTTAAATAAGTCTTTATGAAGGTCTTTGCATTGCCAGAATATCATTAGTAATCCAATTTGAATGTAAGCCATCAATCGCATTCGGCTGTATCTTATTTTTCAAATAATCTTCTTGCTAACATGTAACGCCTCCACAAAATTGACATAAGAAGATGGCTTTTTCATCAAATTAATCAACTTTGAACCTAAATTGATTAGAATAAACTTTTTGGCTATTTTACAAACAGTTTAATTATTATTTGCGATTTTTTGTATATTATGGGAATTCTCTGAATTGATTTTCATATTAAAGTTTAAATAACTAAATATAATAATTCATAGAGGCCTTTTATAGCCTCAAGGTAAACTTTGTGGTAATAAATCAGGTAAGGGCGGCTGTGAACATTGGGACGATGATGAATCTGTATCTTGCATAAAGTTTTGGTCAAAAAATTCTTTTCTCTTTCTCGTCATTATTTCTTCTTCGATTCTGGACAATTTATCATGACGATAACGGATCAAATATCGATAGCGCTTGCGTATTTGCTTATCAGTCTTTCTTGGCAAGAAGCTGCCTAATAATTTATAATCGTTTCCAAATCTTGCGACGAGCTAAATTAATATGTTGAATACTTGTTCAAATAAAATTTATTCTTTTTGATTCCATCTGGTTCTGGTAGTAGTTGTTATTATCTTAGAACTCCGTTGAGCCTATATTTCTTGTATTAGTTATTCGATAGTAGTAATCATATTAAATTATTATTGCATTAATGTTTGCTCAAATGATAAAAGAATTTACATATAAGCCATCTAAATTTAAAATTGATCAAACTATTCAATTCTATTATATAAAATATATTGAATAAAAGACAAAACGTATATAAATCATTGAGGCTTAAATTAATGAAACTACTTTCAGATCAAATTGAAAACATTACTATTTTTAGTATTTTTTCTTTATTCTTTCAATAATTTTGGATTTTTATCATAATATATATTTGATTCTTTCTTTTATATGATTTGTTGTTTAATTTTTTACTTTTACTTATTAATTTATCCCTAAAAAGTCTTTTTAATATAATGAATATCACTCTTATATGTATCAATAGATATTTTATTAATAGTTTTTGATATTTCATCAATATTTGATCGATTAGTCTTTTAAAAGTTGTTTATGTATGATGGAGAAAGATGCTTACTAAAAGTTTTTTAACAATATTTTTTCATAAAAATATCATACTGTTTCATCATAGTAATTGAATGCCATTTTAATAATGTTTTATTAGAATTTGTCATATTTTCTTTCATAAAAGGATTAATAATATCTATGATATCTATCCTTTTTTATTACATCAAATTAATTTGCTTATCATAATTTTTATTCATAAGATTTATCTAATTTTAATAACTAATTATAAGCTGATCACATTTATCTATAACAGATTTCTATTCTTATAATATCCTTTTTATAATTTATTAATATTTACTTTTGGCTTGATTTTTCATCATTTATACTTGACATATATTATTCTAAAACATCTTGATATTATTTTGATTCTAATGATATAAATCATTCAAATTATTGTCGATATTATTTAAAAGATCAGTCATTTATATTTTTATTCTTTATGATTCTTTTTGAATTGATTTAACGTTATGATTTTTATGAATACCATTAACGACACATTATGGGCATATTAAATTATTACAGCAATCTAGGCATGCATACATTATAGCATATTAAGGATGATATTGACAGTTATATTCAAAAAATTAAGTTTATTTGATTTTCTTTTCATGATTCATATTACTGTAATTATTAAGTTGATTATTTTGCTTAGAATTTCTTAAAGTTTTATTATTATCTATGCTGTTGACAATAAAATTAGTTTTTGTGGTCATTTATTGAATTTATTGATACAAAATCATGTCAATTACTGTTAAATCTTGACAGATGATGCATTTAATTTAATACTATCGTTGATCTTAGCCTTAATGCATATATTTAGAACAGCAATTTAAACATAATGAATGATCACAACTAAGGACAATAAGATCATCAGGCATTTCTTTACATTGAGGACAATATTATTTCTTTGGCATTTATTATATTTAAATACTATATTTTATAATCTAGTAATGTATAAATTATCTTATCTATGTATTTTATGAATAATCTGAAAATTTCATCAAATCAAAGAATGAATGAATTTAAATGATTTTTGTGGTAATTTTATTATTGTTTTCAATTAAAAAGATTGAAGATTAGATTAATTGTATTATAATTTAGTGCAATAATAAAATTTTTATAGCAATGTTCGATCTTTTTCAAGAAAGACGAGTCTTTGTAAATTCCAAAAGGAATAAATTTACAAAAAATATATTACCTTAGATCAAATACTCACCTATTTTACCTAAAAAAATGAACGATGACATACTTATCATCAGCAGTAATAATAGCAAAATAGTATATAATTATCAACCGCTAAGCAATATACTTATTAGTAAAAAAATAACACCACCTCAACCATAACAAGCTACTCTCCTTATCACTAAAAAGAGACCAACAAATGCGAATATACATAATTTTAAAATACGAAAATAATCCTAGAAAAAACATACTGATCATGAAATACCATAATCTCAATAATAAAAAAATCGAAATTCGACTAGTCTATCTCATAGAATATGGGCAAATCCATAAAAAGCAGTTTAATAAAATCTGACAGAATAAATAAGTAAAGTCAAACTAAACGAATAGTTAACTTTTTTAGTTGTAAACGGTAATAATAATGAATAACTTGTTCGATAGATTATGACTGATAGAAAGATCTGGAAGTAAATAAAATATGGATAAGGAGTTCCTAACTTTAAATGGGTCTTTTATAAAGACAAACATAATTATAAGAAAATGAATAGCTTTACCAAAAAGAAGATCATAAATCATTTTTAATTCAATGATTAAATTACTACCAAAGACAATTTAATAAGAAATCTACAAATTTACTGTGAAACTAAAAAGATATAAGTGTTTACAATAACTCCTATCACTTTTATCATTGATTTTGATGACTAGTATTGTGATTATAACATCAAACAGTTTTTAAATTTCTTCCAAAGAAATGATCCTAGAAAAGCAGGCTCTAAAAAACATATTTTCCCTCATAACTTTTTAAATAAATTTCAACCATATATGGCATGGCAAAACTCAGATATCAAGAAAAAAGTCAATATTTTATCAAAACCTGTAAATAATATGACTTATTATTCATAAAATAGCTATTTATGGTTATTAAAACCTACTGGATTGAATAGAGGTCGAGGCATATAGATATTTGACTCACTTGAACAACTATAAAAGCTTTTATTAGACTTCTTAACTCAAATGAATCGTAAAAAATTAAAAGATAAGCCAGTTTAAAAAGATAAACATCATAAATAACAAAAATAGCAATAAAAACATGAACAATCAGTAAAATAATTATAAAAAATATCTATATCAAAATAAGTTACACATAATCTATAAATGGATCTTTAAAATTCAACAAACTTAACAAATTTAACTAACTAATCTAAATTAATGATCTAAAAATAAAAATTTAAATTAAATAATTGTTCTTTTGTCATTCAAAAGTATATATAAAAACCTTTACTGATAAAATAAAGAAAATTCGATATAAGAGTCTGGGCACTATTAACATAAAATATGAATGTCTACTTTTTCAAATAAGGATATATAAGAACCTCAACAGAAATATACTCTACAAATAATATTGATAACTATTTCATTCATTTGACCAATAACGCAATTCAAAAGCATTCATAAAATTATGGGCAATTTTAAAATGCTAATCAACTTTCTTTTTGGAATCTCAAAGAATATATTCCTTAGTAATAAGTCAATAAAATCTGGAATAGAATTAAATAAATTACCTTTATGACATTCAGTTCAATAAAAAAGAAGATAAATGCAAATCATAGAAAACATTGTTTTGAAATATTTGGTCTTGATTTCTTTATAGATGCTTAACATAAAGTATGGCTAATATAAGTCAATTAAAATCCATGCATATAATGTTCAAGTCCATTATTAGGTAAACTAATACCAAGAATGCTCAATGATGCATTCAGATTAACAATAGATCAAATAATAGATAAAAAGATCTAAGAGAAAGCTTATCCAGTTGATAGATATACTGATACCGAAATAATGTGGTAAAAATTAGGACAATTGATACCAAACGGATAATATCATCCCAAAATGATATGATTCAATAATTTATATTTTCAACCAATTTTTATATGTACTTATATAAACTATATTAAAATGATATATAATCAAACATCAAAGTAAGCTTCATAATCATTATTGATATCATCTAATGATTGTATATTATTTTAAGAATAAAATATTACATTTTACTCTTCTTGCATTTATTATGGGAAGAAGTTTATATTTTAATGTTCGTCATGATCGTCAGCCATTCTCAAGAAACAATGCTGCATTCCTAAAGATATATCGTCATCCTATGACATATTTATATGTTATTATGCTTACATAGCTTCTGTATATATTGAAACTTTTTTATTATCAGCATTTCCAAGAAAATATCTATACATTTACTCCTGTTTTTTAGCAGCATGTTGCATACTCTGAAGATGCTTATTAAAAGCTGAAGATCTTCTTTTTGCTGAATTACTATTAAATTTTATCTATTTGATTGAATCAGGAGAGATATATTATAGATCTTGTATTTGACTTTTTAAGTCCTTTGGAAGATAGTTCTATTGTTAACATTATCGAAATGGATTTGGTATTAAGTATTAACCCTATTTTGATTTACGGGATGTTTATGTTCTCTTAGTATTACGATTAACTTTGCTTTTAGTTTGATAATCTAAAAAAGGTGAGCTTTTGAAGCTGTTCATTTATCTAAAAACCGAAATTACAATTAATATTCCTATAAAAGAAAACTTAGATAATAATATATAAAAAATATATATTCATTAATATTATACTCTCTTTTGATAATAAATATTTATGCCGATCATAATTGATCAATTATTATCGATACTATTAATCTTATACTATATCATTATAAATATAATATTTTTTTGAAAATATGAAAATCAATATAAAAACTTTAAAAGGATAAATAATTACACTCGAAATAGATCCTACACAAAATGTACAATAATAAATTAATATATAGATAGCTGATTTAAAATAGTTAATAAAAAATTAAAGAGGCATTGCTACGTAAACTCAAAAAATTATCTTCAAAGGAAAAACTACAAATAATTAAGATGTAATATAAAAATTAGGAATTAAATAAACTGATTTCTTAGTAGTCATGAATCAAATTGCAGTAAATAATATTATATAAAGAAACCAGCTCCAAAACCAAAAGTTGAAGAAAAACCCATTGAGCAAGCTCCTAAACAATAATAAAAAAAATAGGTCAATAAGCCAGTATAAAATCAAAATTAAGCTCAAGTCAACTAATTAATGTCAATGGGTTTTCCAAGAGATCAATGTGTCGCAGCTTTAAAAGCTGCCTCTAATAATTCACAAATTGCCATATAGTATCTTTTGAATGGAATTCCTGTAAATAATAATCAAGGTCAAGGACAAGCAAATATAAATCCATCATTATTAGGCAATTTACCTCAACTATAATTAATGAGACAAGCTATTCAAACCGATCCAAATGCTCTATAAACTATTATGCAACAATTGGCCACTACTCAGCCTGACATATATAATGTATTTTTGTTGATAAAATAGATAATTATGCAGCATCCTTAATAATTCTAAAGATTATTGATGGGGGATGAAGGCGATGAATAATTCGATGAATAATAAGGTTAAGGATTAGGATAAGCATAAGGTGGATAAGGATAAATACTTGTTACACAACAATAACAATAAGCTATAAATAGAGTATATATTATATGATATAGTTATCAGCTTTAGGCTTTAGTAAAATTTAAGCAGCCCAAGCATACATGGCATGTGATAAAAATTAATAAATGGCCGCTAATTTATTATTTGATAGATTGGCTAATGGAGATATTGAACAATCTTATTCAAATATATAACAAGATGAAGAAGATGATGATAATTTGTTCAATTGATTATTATAAACTACTTTTTTATATATTGTACTATCATAATATAAAGATTTGATATTAACTTATATGAATATTAATAATTAATCATCTTTTGATCAAATAGCTTTTTTACAAATTTCATTTCCTATTAATTTTATTGATTTAATTTTTTTTGACAAAAAATCATTTCAAATATATAAATAGATACATAATCTCTTAATTTATATTTATCATGCTTAACTAATCAATTGATCATTCAACTAAATCATTATTAATTGATTGTTGATTTAATAAAATTGATAAAATATACCCCTAATAAATGTCCTGAAATTCATAATAATACAGTTATTTAGCAAAAAAATTAAAATAAGCCTATTAAATATGATACTTTTAACTGTTTAAATTACTTCTTATTGTTAAATTCATTTTTTAAATGTTGAAATAGAATATTTTTTCAAACATATACTAATGTATCAAATATTTAGAAATATTCAAGATAATATATTGAAATCATTTTTATTAGGAGTCATTAACATCTTTTATCATCAAATCTAAGTATTCCTCCCACATTGGCTATGATATTTGTTATGAGTAATTTTTTTAATCAATAGAATTAGTCGCATTGCTATTATCAGATATGATTTTATCATAATCAAAGGTTTAAGATTTTGAAAAATCTTAGCGTGTTGAACGATTGCTGAGGAAATTTTAAATTATTTTCTCTATAGTGCCGTAGGTCCTCAACATCTTTTGATGATGAGCATAGCATTGAATTCTTGTCCTGGTTTCAACAAATTTGCTCATGAGAACATTTGTTTTGAACGACTTTTTTTCATCAGAAGATAAATAGAATAAATCTCTGTAATTTTTAAGATATGTAGCATATCTTTAATTTTCAAGCTGACTCCATTTATTTGAACTGTGCTAAGTCTTAAGTGTAGCTTCATTTTTCATTTTTCTTTTCTTTTTCATTTTTTTAATTAAAAAATGTCCATTTTATTGCTTTTCAATTTCTAAGACTGTTTGAGGGCTTTTTTAATCAATTGAAATTTAAAAGCTCATTTTAGACAAGGATTTAAATTTTTGCTTTATCTATTAATTATAATGACCACATCAGAAAAATATCAAATATTTAGGCAAATAAAAAAAGAAAAAAAAGGCTTTTTCTATATAATTAGCTTAATTAAGTAGTTTAACATCTTTATTGATAAGTTTATTAATTATTTTTACTTGATTCTTAACGCATATCTTTAATAAGTTGAATCGAATAACAGATCAAATTCAAAAAATAAATATCGATATTTATAAACAAAAAAATCTTAATTAGTTTACTTCATGATATTTGTATTATAAATAAGTATTTTTCGAATGAATTTGATATTAAAAGTAAATTTTTGATATCAATATATATTTATGTAAGATTTGCGATTTACTTGTATTTTAATATGAGGTTAATAATATTAATTTAGCATAAGAAGGAAAATCAAATATATAGAGCATAATTATTTATAATAAAAAATTTAGATCAACAACTCATTATCATCATCAAAGGCCTTAAGAATTGTAAAAAAATGTTCAATATTACAATAATTTTTTTAATAAAACAAATCAAAAATTAATGAATAGATCTTAGTAAAAACTTATAAAAGAATCTTTAAAGAAAGGAAAAAATTTTTTAATATTATCGTTCAATCAGCTTTGCTTAAAATATAATAACCAACCATATTTTTTGTTCAGATCTTATCTTAAAAATTCAGAAAATTATCTA
>Ga0169931_10007863_pt1 | contig 15708 bp, 8 predicted proteins | sample Kivu_15m_20L_FD_129675 | JGI IMG/M metagenome (GOLD analysis project Ga0169931, IMG submission 129675) | Freshwater microbial communities from Lake Kivu, Western Province, Rwanda to study Microbial Dark Matter (Phase II) - Kivu_15m_20L... | ecosystem: Environmental > Aquatic > Freshwater > Lake ... | reverse complement strand
CATTCTTTCAGTGATAATGAGGGCACTCGACTATCGACTTTAACTGACCATACAAAGATTGGCAGGATTCAAAACGGCTTGCTTTAGCTGACTTTGATTGCTCAAATCAAATAAAAAAATCATAGATAGGCAGGATTAAATTAAGATTTTGGAGTTGTGTAGCTTTGGAGTTGGTCAATTCTGCTGACAACAAATATAGAGTGTAGCTTCTGCACACGCAGCTATCGTTATTGACTGTCCGGTAGCTTTAGTCTGTCTGGTACATATTTTTTGTTCATATAGTGTACGATTGTAATTTAATTATCTATTGCTATTTAATTGTACGTATTCAGACTGCTTATTTTTGAATAATAGTGAGTATATAGCATATAGACTGTTTATTTTTGAATTATGAGTTCAAGAGAATAGTCCATATAGTTGGTTTCCACCGACTGCCACAACAGTATTTTAATCAACACATAGAATTCATACTAGCCCCGGCCGCCAAGTAGCTGCTTTACTCCCTTGCCCACCCCCTCGCAATAGTATCGATTGCAGGCATGTACCGCACAGGTAAATCTTACCTGGTCAATCGGCTCCTGCGCAACAAAGCAAATGGATTCAAAACAGGAAACTCTACGCAGGCTGTGACGAAGGGACTCCATCTTTGGAATAAGCCCATACTGGTGCAGAACGAGCAAGGTCAATAGATGCTTTATCTTGTGATAGACAGCTAAGGAATAGGATCGTGCTAGCAGGATCTTAAGTACGATCTCAAACTGCTTATGCTAGTGTTTTTGATTAGCAGCACAGTGGTGTACAATTCGATGGGAGCCATCGATGAACTCACCCTCGACCAGCTTAGAGTAGTGCTTAATCTCAAACACTCTCTATCCTCTCAGACTTTCAACTAGAAATCTAAGCTGGTATGGGTGCTAAGGGACTTCGCTTTGCAGCTAATTGATAAGAACGGCCACGAAATAACCGCTAATGAGTACTTGTAGCAGTGTCTGGAGTAGGCTCCTGGAAGTTCTTTGTAGGCAAGGAAGAAGAATGAGATCAGGCAGGCTATCAAGTAGGGTCTAGGGCGGAGAAGTTGCTATACGTTAGTGCGTCCGACTATGTGCGAGTAGGACCTAGCTGACCTCAGCAAATGCAAGATTCGTTCTTAGTTCATCAGCTAGATCTAGGCCGTTCGCGAGTAGGTATTCAGTGGTTCTAGTGCAGATATTAAGCGCATATCTGGCTGCCAGCTGACGGGACGACTTCTGGTGGGTCTTCTCGAGTAGTGCATGCACGTGCTCAACAGCGGTCAAATGCCTTAGATTGAGAATATCTGGCAGGGAGTCAGACAGAGTGCGTACGAGTAGACCTACGGAGTGCTTAGCGAGTCCTTGCAGGCATAGATAAAAAGAATAGTGTTGCCGATGGGGGGTTAATAGTTGAAGCTAAAACTTAATTAGTTGCAAAATAAATACTACAACACGATTAGTCAGTAGTTCCAGGATGTTTAGAGTTTTAAAAAGTATCACAAAATGTTTTTAAGATAGACGCAGAAGATTAACAAATAAATTCGCAAAAGAAACGGCGAGCTAAATACTTAGAGAACTATGGCATAAATAAGGAGCTTTGTAAAGGAAAATATCCACTACAACAACGTCCAACCGACCAACCTCACAGCAGTTAAGGTACTGATTGATCGTTTGGGGCTCAAAATCAAAGGGGTGCCCGAGGGCTACTAGTACGTTCTATCGGTGTTGTTCGACATAATGCACGTTGCCGAGCAGAAGGCAGTCTACACGCAGCGGGAGGTGGCCTAGCAGCACAAAATGCTGGAGATGGGCAGTCTCATGAAAAAGAACACAGATATGACTATGATATCACTCAAACAGGATTACAGCTAGGCCCTCAAGACCATCAGCAACTTGAAGATAACCCAGGAAGAGTGCGAAAAACAACTAGCATTGAGTCAGCACCAGAACGAGATCATAAGAATGGCACTCAAACAGCAACAACAAGACACAGACATCAAGTAGACAGCCCACACCAGACAGATTGAAGAAATACACCAAAGAGCCAAACTCAGGAACGATGAGCTGGCAGTCACTTTGAAGCGAGTCAGGTAGGAAAACTCAGAACTAGTAGCAGCATTCGAAGACATCAAGCAGGCTCAGCTGATAGAGGGGCTTACTCACAAAAAAGAAGTTATTCTCGAAGAAAAAATGAAGGAGATGTGGACCAAAATGGAGCAGGAACGGGAGGAATTCAGAACTTAAAGCCAAAAAATGCGCAGATAGTGCGAGGCATACAAGAACAAGTGGTAGTAGGAAAAAAGAAGTAGGGAGAGGTAGGTGCAGGCTAGTGCCAAGGATAGGGAAGTGTTTGGGATGAAAGAGAAAGAGTACGGGTAGCAGCTCAGCCAACTGAAAGCACTGCACTTGTAGACGAAGAAGACCTACGCTGCGACTTTTAACGCTTATAAGGACAGCGATCGAATGCTTAAGAACATAGAGAACGTGTCAAGATCGAGCGTGAAGCTAGGCAGCTGCAAGAAGACAAAAAATGAATAAGAGAGTTAGCCGATCAGGCGGTATTACTAACAGGTGATCGAAAAGCTGTCCAGATAGCACAGTCATTAGTTAAACCAAATGAAGCAATAAATCAAACAAATAGGCGCTGAGTTGTAGCAGGAGAGGGCCAAGAGAGTGCTCCACGAAAATGCTTATAGACTGTGTTTGTAGGAGAAGGAAAGACTTGAGAAAGAGCTGATGGCTAGCACCTAGAGATTTGCAGACACAGTTAGCGAGATAGAAATGGTAAAGGAAAAGGAGAGGTCTCTATACGAGGAGAGCATCGTGAGGCTTCTCAACAATATGGATCGCAGGGACAGCGTTTTAGGGCTAAGGAAATGATCCATATAGTACTTCGCATTATAAAGATTGTAATACTAATCTTATGATAGTAGTTGTTTGAATCATAATAGTAGACATCAGTTGTTTAATGATAATAGTAGATATCAGTGGGTGTGTGTGCCGAACTGCTGTTTGAAAGCAGTCACTTAGGCCTAGCTTACTTCGTTAATACACACTTACTCTCTTTCAAAAGAGGAACGGGTTCCTCTACGCCGGTTGAATCCTATAAGCACTATTCCAAAAAGTGTTGAATGTTGTCTATTTTTAGGTAGATGCCATGATGTTGACCAGAGGGACATCCCAGAAGGTAGTTGATCTTTGCGCTTAGCGAAGGCACAAAGGGCTAGAGCAAGTAGGAGAGCACTCGAAGCATTCTAACCAAAAGAGCCAATATTTGGTGTTTTCTAAGTTAAATTAGGGGTACACTTTGGTCTACTGTCGCCAGAATTATGTCTTAGCCACGTATTGGTTGAGCATATTAGCAAATTATATAACACATCCCGAGGCCTGTAGCAAGTGTATGTTCTACAGTTATGACTTGAACTTGTTGAATAGTTGCTTGAACTAAGTGAGCATTCCACGTTCGTTCTAGCCCAACTAGTTCAACAACAAAGGAACTATCTAGCCCTTGAACTATCTGCGATAAGCTTTGAGCACTCTCTGCACTAGATTGCCGATGCTGTTGAGGAGTTACTTGTTGCACTTGTCGGCGAAGTCTCTCCAGCTGAACTAGCTGTCATATGACTAGGGGCGAGTCCTCAGCAAGTAGTAGCGCCAGCACTCGGAGTTGATGCCGGTTTGGGCGCACTGGTCCCCGAACACGCCCATATTGTTGCTTTTGGAGAACTTCCCCCCCTAGTATTTGAGGTACTAGGTAACAGACAGTTTCTAAGGAAGATTCCAGGGTAGTTTAGTGTTGAGGAGTGTGGTTGGGAAGATGATGCTGTGGAATAGAGTGTTGTCTTTGCCCATGAACTGTTTCAGTTATACTTTGGCGTCCTGCTGTTTGAGCCACCACTTCTTGTAGTCCTCCCCCAGGCAGTCTGCAGTGATCGAGATGTAGCCGATGGGTGCCTCAAACCATACGTAGAATATCTTATTCTAGTATCCCTAGAGTGGCACTGGTACGCCCCACTTCAGGTCTCTCGTTATGCATCTGTCTACTGCTGGCGAGTTGAACCATCCCTTGGTTATCCCTTTGGCGTTGTTGCTCCATGATTCCATACCTGTTCCGTCAACCAGCCACTCTTTGAGCTGTGCTGCTTGCGAGTTGAGTTGGAGGTAGAGATGTTGTGTGCCGACGAGTTGAGGCTTGGCTTGGCAGATGGCGCAGTGCACATCATGTAAGTCCTCGTGGGGGTGGTTGATTATGGTCGAGCAAGAGTCGCACTGGTCCCCTCTGGAAACAGCTCCACATTTCTTGCAATTGCCCCTGACATACCTGTCGGCCAGGAATATGGTGCAGCTGGGACAGTAGAGCTGTTGGGAGGCTTTAGAGACGATGGCTCCGCTTTAATGAACTAATTTGAAGATATCCTGGGTGATTTGAGTGTGGAGGGGGGAGCTGGTCCTGCCGAAATGATCGAACGATATATCGAACCATTGGTAGATTTGTTTGTGGAGTAGGTGGAAGCGATCGCATATCTAGCGAGGCGTGCTCTTTTACTGCAGGGCCTTCACCTAGGTGGCAGTGCCGTACTCGTCAGTGCCGCACAGATAGAACACGTTGTAGCCCATTAGCCGGCAATATCTCGCGTATACGTCAGCCGACAACACTGCCCCGATGATATTGCCCAAGTGGGGAGTGTTGTTGACGTAGGGCAAGGCTGAAGTGATCAGTACATTGCGGTGATTAGCCTGCGGAACAGTCCTGTTAGTCGTATGGGGAATTTTGAGGGCATTGAGCAACTGTTACTGGTATGGCTCAATCACAGGTTTGAGTTTGTTGGCGTGCTTATTGTTTTTAGCAAAGGTTAGGACGATTTTTTGTGTAATAAACTGCATCAAACATTTATATAAACTCTAGAAATTATATAACAATCCAGAAAAATCTTTCTATTGTTAGAATAGAATAACGGTGTAGATTAGAACAGTTTACAATAAAGCCTGTAGCTACATCTACTAATAACGAGTTATAAATAAGTGCGTTTATGTGGACATTGATCTCCTTGGAATAGTTGTGCTGTATGCTTTTGACTAAAAGTTGTGTGCTATCTGCCTTTGATTAAAAATTGTTCTCTACGCCTTTGATTAATAATTGAGATATGCCTTTGATTAATTATTGAGATATGCCTTTGATTAATAATTGAGATATGCCTTGTCTTAATGATTATGCTATAGACCTTTAATCATGGATATATTGTTTATGCTAAAAAGAGATGTTAAATATACGAAAAGAATTATCAATAGCTAAAGAACACCCCCATCTCCACCCAACACTACAACCGTAGTATCTCAATCAACTGCTACAGCCATAGTACCTTGATCAACTGCTGCAACAACCAAAGCCCAACCCACATGTAGCATCCATCTCACCTAGCTTACCATAACCACATGCCAGCCTGATCCTCACTCGCCCCTCATTTTCATTTCCATCAGGCCCAAAACATCAGCTAAGCTCTTAGGAGAAGTGTCGAAAGTAGTAAGGTCAGGCGTGGTGATGTCTAAACTGTACGGCAAAGGTAGATTGGAGCATACTTAGTGGAACTGGTAGCCAGGTACAGTCCTTTGTTCAACTCGCATAAGCCCTTGAGATTGAGTCCAGATGATTCCCATAAATGTGAATAGACTACTGAGGCTGTAATGAGGGCTAATTTGGATAGTAAGTTTTGTATAAGGCAGGGGCAGTTTCGATGATAAAGGAGGGCAAGTCTATTGAAGTTGTCAAGGCAGAGTGGCCACTGGGCCAGGAAATACACGTATCTTACTCACCCACACACTAATATTGGATTGTATGTGAGGGTGGCAGTCTAACAGCCATCAAAGGCTAAACAAAACACATCCAACTATTAAACAGTTAAAAGAACCACCTATTAAACAATTAAGAGAACCACCAATAAATCAATTCTTTAAACCACCTTTAAAACAATTAAGAGAACAACAATAAGCTGGTACGTTTTTGGAACGATCTACTAAAACAGCAAGATCTATAGGCGTTTAAACAGATTCTAGGTGAGTTCACTCTCTGCGGTCAGCTATCCCCAAACTACAAAGAGGCTCTATGGTTCTGCCTGGTGGCCAACAACCTCACCCAGTAAATCTCCTAGGACCCTTTCAAGGCCAAATCACTGCTTGAGAACAAAACAAAACTGAGATTCGTGAGGATAAAGAGCCTAGGCATGCTGAACAGCTAGCACTAGCTGCACAGGGTCATCGACCAAGCCGCACAGACAGTGGCAGCCTGTCCATGCTAGAACTCACAGAACAAGTATGGCAACTCTAGGGTCTACTTGATCACTAGTGTCGATCAGCAGGTCATCGCAGGCTACAACCTATTCACCATCTAAGATATGCTATTCAAGACCATTACTGACATCGTGGTGGCAACCGTTGCAGTGAGGGACATCGTGGTGGATACAATCGATGAGGCTAGTTGTGGAGGGTAGTTGAGGAAGGAGTTTGATGGGCTGGTGGGGTAGTTTGGACAGCTGACTGCCTACCCCTACAACTACTACTAGTGCTTACTTGTTAATATGATTAGACTAGTGAAGGCTGCTGAATTAAGCTAGGAAAGTGTACGTGCCTCATGGTTGGGCCTCATCAAACTGTCGCTGTACCTGGACATCAAAAGAATACCAGTGTAGAAGTACGGTCAGGCGTGCTTGAATAGCAGCAGAGTGATGGAGAAGATAGGTGGGATAAGTTTGTAGCAGTTGGGACCCCTAAACTGCAATGTGACAGTCATATACTGCCTGGTCATGCTGTAAACTGATGCCAAAGCACAACTGGCCTTAGCCTTGCAGCAAAAATACAAGCGACTCGGTCAACATTTCTTAAGTCTAGAGCAGAACTCAGAAAGTGGCTTCAACATCAACGAAACAGTAAATCAAATCATGGAAGATATTTGTATAACTAAAAACATATAAAGTAAGTCAATAGCTACAAACATGTAAAGTAAGTCAATACCTGTAACTATGTAGGATCATTCAATAGCTACAGATTTGTAAGATAATTTCAAATCCACCACTATAATTAAAGGTCAATCTGAGTAAGTGTATAGAATGAAGCACTATCTGTTGGGTCAGTGTCCTAGAATATACCAGCTCAACAGCCTCCTCAAGTAGCTTAGAAAAAAAGCCCACCAAAACGACTACTTCAAGCTAGTGCTAGTCACCCAACCACCCAACCATCACTGCGAAATCAACCACAACTTCTACCCCCTCTCACTCGCAACCATCTGTCAAGCTTACTACTAGGCCTATCAGTGCAGCAAGAATGCCCATCTGCTGGAGGAGAGGGCAATTGAAATGAAGAGGGTCACTGACAGCCTTTAAAGACTAAGGAACTACTAGCTGTAGAACTGGACCAGCACAGTTTAAATTTAAATGCCTTGGATGGAGGTGACCCAGGACATGGCTTAGGCAGTGTAGACCATTCTGGGTGGGGAGGCAGCATAGACCAAGAACTACTATCCGTTGATGGCCAGGCTGTAGAAGATGAGTGCGAACGAGATAAAAACAGGTGAGAAGGAGGGAGGAAAGGACATGGAATAGGCGTGTTAGTTGATAATGAAGAATGGCATGCTGAGAGCCCCTACCGTTAGTCTTTAATGATCGCCATAAATGGACTTACTTGAATGATTGCTATAAATAAACTAAAGTATTGACCTATATATAAGTCACTTCAAAAGCAAATATCAACTGCTATGTATTCATTTATTCTATTAATCATGTATTCGTTTAATTTAATATTGATGTATTGGATCAACAGGTGATTTCCCTCACGATTTGTTCACTGCTGTGGTGTTCGCAAGCCTAGGCAAAGCTCCTCACGAATTGCAGTCCGTAGTCACTCAACTTGCCACATTTCTGCTCGTAGCTGTCCACAGTCGCCCTCAAACACTCAAATCTAATCTCCTTCGTGTCGTAGTTGCCGCTCAGCTGTAGTTTTTCGTTGAGGGACTTGAAGGTCGAGTCCAGTCTCTTCATCGAGGCCATTTCTTACTGCATTTGCAGGAAGACCTAGGGTGATCTGTCTCTCGCGTAGATGGCCGACAACGACTGAAGAGTCATGGTCCTGCTATTCATGGCGGCGTAGTCTCTGGGCTTGTCCCCTACGAAATTGAGAGGATTGTAGAACCTGAGGTTGTTGAACAGACTTCTCTTGCCTTTGGTGACAAAATCGCCAACGAGGTCTTCCTTGAAGGAGAGATCGCCCCACTGCATGACCTGGCTTCGGTTGGTGAGCTTCTTGACAATTAAAAACTGTTCGTTGAGGGTCTAGGAATTGGCGTTTCCTTTCTCGATATCTTCGATGAAACTCACTGAAAAGAGGTCGCCCAGGCATGAACCGATATGTTTGCCCTGCACCACGTCGTCAGGACTGCAGTAGGTGCCCCACGAAGATTCTTTGGGATTCGATGCAGACAAGGCGTATATCTTAGAGTTAGTCGGAAGTTTCTCGAACATCGAGCCTGATTCGCAAGTCTATATAGGAGCAGGGGTACCTCGAGGTAGAACACGAATTTGTTGTATTTTCCGTTGATTTTAGCAAGACTGGCCAGCAGTTTGTCAGCGTAGAGGTATGTGTAAGGGAAGGCAATGAGTCCCACTGATCCATGGTCCGAAAAGAACACGAAGACGTTGTCCTGGGGGGTGATCTCTAGCACCTTCTTGCCCTTGGTGGCAGTCGAGTTGCCCTCGAGCACTGCTAGGAAGTTCTCAGGAGTAACTTCGTTGCCGCTGTAGTCAATCTTAACGCCCTCGTAGACATCGACACCTGGGTCCTTGTATGAGGGCTTGTTGTAGACCTTGCCTTTGAAAGGGTTGCTGGGGTTGTTGGCGATATCGTCCACGGCCATAGTGATGATTTTAGACCTGTCAAAGCCACCCTTGACAAGCACCTGGTAGTTGTGGTAGACGTCAGCCTGATGTCTGTAGTTGGAGTAGGAGCGAGACCCAGCCACGAGGACTGCCCAGTTGACGCAGGTGGCAAGGGAAAGCGCCAGCGCGAGGAGGAGGAGGGTTTTCATTGATAAAATATCTACTAAACGACGGATTTGAATGGGGATAAAAAGGGATGATCAGAAAATAATTATAGGTTTGAAATCATAACTTTATTAGTCTATAGGCTTGTTTATATAGATATTGACTATTGATAGGCACACTGAGTATCAGTTGAGTCTTCCCTGGCAGTTTTTGGCTTTGCACTTGCACACCAGTCTTTCGGCATCCACCTTGAACTGATAGTCGTAAGTCAGCTCCTCGTTTTCCTTTATGTCCTTTATCGTGTAAATGTATATCTTGTTCTGTCCGTTTACTAGTTCAATCTTGGCCTTGCAGTTGGGCTGAGTATTAGCATAAATACGTCGCAGGAGTGGTTGAGGTATCTGGCCATGTTTCCGACGAAGGTGGCGTCGATGATCTACGTTCGGTTGTTGTTTTTGCCCAGACTGAACATGTAGCAGCCGAAGTGGAACTTCTCCTCCCTGACGTCAGCCATGGATTAGGATATTACTTCTCCAATATACTAGACCACCACAGTGTGTTTTTTGGTGAAGCTTCGAATGAAGAGTCCCAGTCTGTCTATTTTGGAGGGCGCTATGTACACGTTGTAGGTGGGCTGTTTCATTACTAGGCTCTATTTTTATTTGCTGTTCACTGCCTGCAAATCATCGAGATCCTTGCTGATATCTTCGAATGTTATGAACGGAATGACTCTCGGGGCCATGTCTTCCTTCTAGGGCTACTCGTTTCTTTTCTTCAGATAGAACAGCTAGTTTTTTTTTACCTTATACTGTTCTGGTAGTCCGTTGGGTGCCACTACCCCTTTCGAAACCACCACACCCTGCCTCAGCCACTCGTTCTAGTCGTACACTCTCAACACTTCCTTCTTTCTCTACTGCCGGTTCAGCTCATCCAGCGGCCGAGTCTGCAGCAAATTAGTAAAGTGGCAGGGCTACTTGGAGTACACTGTGGGGTCGATGTCTGTGTTGTCAGTGAGGTTGAACCCCATGAACTCTACTAGATCTTCGAAGGTGCTGAGATAGGGAGCAAGTGGCTGGAGGCGGTCGATGATGTCTTTGACTTAGCTGACCACATGCATCTGCGAGTTTATGTGCAGCGTCCAGCACACCTAGTCTTTCTGCAAACTTATCTATACTTTTCTGTTGCGGATTTGTTTGAGAATCCGCCAGTGTTTGCCAGACTAGGACAATATGCAGGTGTTTCCGCGTTTAAGGGCGATCTTGCTTTACTAGTAAATGGCTAGGGCGAAGGCCGTAAGGTATTTGCATATTTTTTAGCTTCTACGATTGGTGTCGATGGGCGACAAAGGCTGCGAAGATTCACCGAGGAGACTCCCAGTGGTTTTTTCTGTCTAGTAGAAAGGATCCAGAGGTCTTTTGTTGACCAGTATGGATTTGAGGCTTTACTACTTGTACATGAAATCGCTGAGATGCTAGTTGTTGGTCTTGAACCTCAGATACTGCTAGTAACATCTAAAGGACCTTTCCTTTTACTTTAGCAGCAACTGAGTGCCATACTACTGCCCCTAACTGACCATACTCTAGCGGTTGAGTATCTACTGCTTCAGAGTGTAGTAGTGATTCCAGAACTGTGCGTAGAGTCTACTCTTTTAGTGCTGGTTGGTGAAGAGCACGTTCTTTTTAGCCTTAGGGGACACGTGGGCAGTTATTGTTTCGATCTTGATGCGTTCGATGGTCCTCCAGTTGAGATGCAGCTACTCCTTCATGTCGTTAAGACTGCTTATCGTGTCCATGAGTTGGTGGTACCTCGCAGGACTATGCACTGCTGGCAGGCTTACTTGGTGGTTCATTCTCGAGCAGATCAGCTCTAGGAAGTGTTTGATGTCCAGTTCGTTCTGGAAGGGCGAGGGGTGCGCAAAGCGGAACCATTTCGAACATATTTTGAAGAACTTTCGGGTCTGCTTGAGCTACTTCAACTCCTTGCTTTCCACGAAACTTATGTATTTTTCATGGTGGGGCTGCGTGATCAGTTTGCGGCTGATTTCGTTGATGAAGAACTACCGGTACTCCTCCTTGACGATCGAGTTGTTGGCCTCGTGGTCGGCAATCAGCGCGAAGTTGTTCAGGAACTGTTCGAGAGTGTCACTCTTGCGCACGAGCTGTTGGTAGTTGAGCTGCATGATGTTCATGATTTAGTTGGTGGTGAGTCGCACTCCCTGGTTCTCGTAGATGAAGCTGAAGATCGGCAGATAACGACTACAAGTGCGCAGCTTCAAGGCCTTGCTCTTTATCTCCAAATTCAGATCCTACTTGAGTTTGGGGATATTTTTGGGCAGGCAGGAGCAGGAATAGCAGTGGCCGGCTATTCTCACCTGCTAGTAGCTCTCGTTGAACACTTGTTTGTCCTCGAACAGTATTTCTAGCTAGCCCTTCTTTATCTTGGCCTCGCAGCTAGTGTGGAAGATCTTGGCGCACTAGTAACATCGCTAGTAGGCATAGTGGCAGAAGTTCTTGCAAACGTAGCACCAGTTGGTCTTGGTGGTCTCCTGCACGCACTTCAAACAGAGCCGCCAGTACTAGCTATACTCCCGAAGCGTATATTTGCTGGAATTAAGGGCCAGCCCTATCTTGGCAGTGATGCTTCGCTTATCCTTTTAGGCCAAGGGAGGACAGAGACAGGAGAAGGAGTCGCAGCCACAGCCATAGACCTGGCATACTGTGCAGAAATGATGTTTAAGGCACCGGTTAGCGCAGCAATAGCTCTAGCCGCAAACCTCGCATCGAAATATAATCGGGTGTGATTAGTGAGGGTGGTAGTAGCACGACTCTTGCCTTATCGGTTTCCAAGCAGCCAGGCAAGTCCTGGGCACTCTGAATAGTTGCTGAATTGTATTGGGCTTTTTTTTGACTCTGAACTTGAAAGTGGAGTTGTTGAAGCATCGGCTGAGTAGTATTTTGGAGCTGAAGATGGTCTGGTCGTAGGGGAGGGCGTTGACCCTATCTACTTCCACCACTCCTTTCTACTGGCCGTAATTGAGCAGATACTCGAGGTAGTGGTGCTAGAGGTCGTTGTAGAACGACTTTTTAATGTCCCGGCAGATATTGTTGAGGTTCTAATTGACTAGGAATGACTATGAGCACTACATTATGGGTTTCATAGCAAACAGGTATCGTTTGCCTATGACGAGTAGTATTTTGGCACGGTAATACGCTTGATCTTTGGGCATGTTGAAAGTCATCGCATTGCTTACGATCAGCTACAAATCCTTTACGATGTTTGAGTAGGGCTGAGAGTCGTACTCGCCCTCGATTACTTTCTCCCGCATCCGCATCAGGCACATCGGCTGCTTTATGGTCTCCTTGTATCCGATTATCTCCTAGTAGTAGGAGTCGTAGTAGAACTGGAACTCGTCGAACATCCTCAGCTCCTAAACCACGTAGTGGTATATCTTCCTCCTTTCCCTGCCCCGACAAGTAGGACACCTGTAGTTGCAGCTCTCCAAGGCATCCTTGGTGACCCGCCCCTGCAGATAGGGATCGCAGCCGAAGTGTATCCAGCGGCTGCATTCTGGACTGTCGCACTGAACCCAGTTGCCGCCGTCTTCCTTGAGACAAATGCTACAGAAAGAGTTGGTCTGGAGGGACTTGTGGCACTTGGAGCAGTAGACCTGGGAGTCTTCTATGACGTACTACTGGTTTTTGAGTTTGCACTCGCATATTTTGCACTTGAAACAGTTTTCGCAGGTGAACTTGTCCGAGGGGAGCGATGGGTAGGAGAGACCTTTGGGACGACCACAGATGGAATGGAACACTTGTTTGCATGCACTACACTTGATGCGGTCTTTGAGGACAGGCATCAGGCACTATCTACAGGGTGAGCATTCCTAGCATTACCATACTTCCGATTAGTTGTCAGTAGTGTATATGTTCTCGGCGTATGTTTTGGTCTGAGTTGGCAATACGCACTCCTGATGGGTATACTTCTGGCAATACTTACATCTGTAGTAGGGCATGTCTCTGATGTAGTACTGGCACTCTATGCATCTCTGAGTTCTAGGGTCGGTGCGACTAAGCTACTAAAGAGGGTAACTTTATCTGAGTGCCCTCATGTAGCTGGCAGATCCGTGGTAATAATCAGCGTATATGTAGTTGATTGCGTCTTCTATGCTGATGTGGCTGCCCATAATGTAGTAAAACTTCTTTTCGTGTTAGTTGTGATGGGGCAGAGTCAGGTTGACCTGCAACCTGCTCATCTCCACCCATCCCAGCAACTGCTTTTCATCCCTCAGTCCGTTTTCCCTCAAAAACCTAACCAGAACGTCCTTGTTTTGATCCAGCCTCAAGGGAATGCAGAGTTGTAATTGTCCGTCCTAGGAGCGGTATCTGGGTAGTGGGATTAGTACCTGCTTAGTCGCATGAAGCAGTTGCGGGTGTTCATTTCCGAGTCTTCGAGTCTTCTGAATCTGTTGAGGCCTTAGATGAACTGGTTGAGTTCAGGCACTAGGATGCGGAGGGGAGTGTTGTTTACAATGAAGTTGAGTTACTGGGGGGAGAGGGCCTAGTACTTGATGAAGCTATGAGTGATTATTTTGTTTTAGTGGCTGCCCAGCAGATTAATGAAGAGTTTGGATTGGGGCTATCGACTTATCCATTTACGCGCCTAGTTCAGTTTAGCCATTATCGAGGCTGCCAATACGCCTACATCAATCTGCTTATGTGAATATACTGACTTCTTATGGGTATTTACTGACTACTTATGGGTATTTACTGACTACTTATGGGTGTTTACTGATGCTGCTTATTTATGAAAGTTTGTTGATATGGCCTATTTATAAAAGTTTGTTGATGCTGCTTATTTATGAAAGTTTGTTGATATGGCCTATTTATGAAAGTTTGTTGATATGGCATATTTATGAAAGTTTGTTGATGTGGCTTATTTGTGGTTGTTTGTTGATGTGGCTTATTTGTGGTTGTTTGATGATGTGGCTTATTTGTATGCGGTTGTGAATACTTGTTAGTCGAGTGTGGGCACACTGCTATCCATCCTGCACTATTTCTTCCAAGTGCTATCCCGCCCATTCAGAATTATTGCCTACAGCTCTGCACTTTAGCCTACCAAGGGCTGCAAGACTGCGCTTGGCCAGAGTAGGTAGTTGGTGTTAGGAAGGCACAGTTTACTAAACACTATGGCCTATAAATTATGGAGGTGTTGGTTGTGTTCTTGGGCTGCCTATTACTATAATTGATTGATCTAAGCCTACGACTATTTGTGATTGATCTAAACCTATGATTATATGTGATTAACCTAAGCCTAAGACTATTTGTGATTGATTTAAGCCTGCTACATGTAATCCTCTAGTGGTTGATTGTAAAGTCTTATATTATTTTATAGTCTATTTTAGTTATTACTAGCCATTTAAACCTAGGGAAGTCTTCTCTAAGGATCCCTATATCTTACCTCGTCTTTTTACCACATCTACTCATGCATGACATTGTCTTCACCCTCCATTTCATCACTAATTCCCCCCTATTATCCCACCAGTTTTTGCCTAACATCAATCTACGCTTAGTTGTCTTCCTCTACCATTCCTTAAGGGTTCTCCTAGTTCATCTTAACATTTTGCCTAACATCAATCTACGCTTAGTTGTCTTACTCTACCATCCCTTAAGGGTTCTCCTAGTCCATCTTAGCATTACTGCCCTTTTGCGACTCCTCCCTTATCTTCTACCGCACGTCTTTCAGCACTGAGCCGAACATGGTCTTGAACTACTCGAACTAAACGGCATAAAAGACAAGAGTCTGGGCGATGGCGAGCACTCCGCTCTTTTCGAGTTCGCTGCCGAAGTACTTGAAGGGGATGTTGTTGCGGTAGATCTACCTGAGTGGACACAGCTCTACTAGAAATAGAAGTCGGTTGGTTTGTTGCTCTTCTTCAGGTTTAGGTTCAGTCTCAGCTTGCCCCTCCGCATCCGGCACAACGGACTCCCCTCGACGATTCGCTAAAAGTAAAACCCGTTCTATGGCACATGCTGTTTAGATATGCGTTTCAGCTTCTTGCTGGGCAAGTACTACGTGCTGATGGACTGGCTGTACCTGATGTTGGATTATCGCAGGTAGGAGGCAAGGCTGGGTTCGCCGAGGTAGTCTAGGAGTGGGGCTGGTGGTTGGTTGTTGGGGTGTGTTTGTTGGGAGTGGGTGTGTTTGGCGCTGCGAGTGAGTCTGCCTCCGCGTTGTAGTATTTCTGCCATGTGTCGTAGTTCTATGCCTGCGTGGGTGGGGGTGTACCTATGGATGGGGTTTCGAGTGCCCTATTGGTCATGGTAATACGGTATGTATAATAGTAATATGGTATATAGTGATATAGTAGCGCCTAGGATAGCTGAAATGTATATAAAGTAGAAATGGTGAATATTTATATGCTTATATGCTCCTTACTTATAGTTTTATATATTTAGTACTGCTACTATTAATTCTTGCTCAGTACTACTATTTACCATACTTTCAATAATGTTACTGCTTTTGATGTATATTGATATGACTGTTATTGATACTTGTCAATATGATTGTTATTGATGTATATTGATATGATTGTTATTGATGCTTGTTAATATAATTGCTACTGATGCTTGTCAATATGATTGTTATTGATGCTTGTTAATATAATTGCTACT
>Ga0169931_10007862_pt1 | contig 15708 bp, 14 predicted proteins | sample Kivu_15m_20L_FD_129675 | JGI IMG/M metagenome (GOLD analysis project Ga0169931, IMG submission 129675) | Freshwater microbial communities from Lake Kivu, Western Province, Rwanda to study Microbial Dark Matter (Phase II) - Kivu_15m_20L... | ecosystem: Environmental > Aquatic > Freshwater > Lake... | reverse complement strand
GAAGTCGGGCGACTGGCGCCAGGTGCTCGTGTTCACGCGCACCAAGCACGGCGCGAACCGGCTCGCCGAGCAGCTCAAGCGGGACGGCATCGAGGCCGACGCGATCCACGGCAACAAGCGGCAGAACGCCCGTACCCGGGCGCTGAAGCAGTTCAAGGACGGCGAACTGCGCGTGCTGGTCGCCACGGACATCGCGGCGCGCGGGCTGGACATCCAGGCGCTGCCGCACGTGGTGAACTACGACCTGCCGCACGTCGCGGAGGACTACGTTCACCGCATCGGCCGCACCGGCCGCGCAGGCGCCTCGGGCGAGGCCATCTCCTTCTTCAGCCGCGAGGAGCGCCCCCTCCTGACGGCAATCGAGCGCCTGATGGCGCGCCAGATCGAGATGCGCAGCATCGAGGGCTTCGCGCTGGGCGCACCGACCCGCGAACCGGACTGTTCCGAGCGCCGGCCGCAGCACCTGCCCCAGCAGCGGCTGCAACAGCGCCCGCAGCAACGCCCCCAGCAGCGCGCGCAACAGCGCCACCACGGCCGGCCGCAGCAGGCGCAGCCGGTTCGTTCGCAGCCGCGCCTGCCGCGGGACGAGGACGCGCAGCCCCGGGCGTCGGCGCCGGAGCCTGTTCCCGGCTACCGTCCCCTGTCGGCGTACGCGCCTCGCGTGCCGCAGTCGTCGGCGCGCACCTCGGACGGGTTCCCGGCTTTTCGCGCGGACAAGACGCGCCGCCGCTGAGCCCGCCCCGCGGGTACGCCAAGGGTTAAAATCGGAACCGGTTTTTCCGTTTCCCATTTTCTTTCCCGAGGACCTGCATGGACCAGCAGCTACTTTCCCGGACCGCGGCCGCCATGGTCGCGAAGGGCAGGGGCGTGCTTGCTGCCGACGAATCCGCCGGCACCTGCGAGACGCGCTTCAAGACCATCAACACGCCCTGCACCGAAGAGAACCGGCGCGCCTACCGCGGCCTGCTCTTCACCACCCCGAACGCCGAGAAGTTCATCTCCGGCGTGATCCTGTTCGACGAGACCACGCGCCAGAAGACCGATGACGGCACGCTGTTCCCGGACTACCTGGCCAGGAAGGGCATCCTGCCGGGGATCAAGGTGGACACCGGCGCTAAGAACTTGGCGCTGTGCCCGGGCGAGAAGGTCACCGAGGGCCTGGACGGCCTGCGCGAGCGCCTGGCGGGCTACTTCAAGGCCGGCTGCCGCTTCGCCAAGTGGCGCGCGGTGATCACCATCGGCGCGGGGCTGCCCTCGCACACCTGCCTGTACGCCAACGCGCACGCGCTGGCGCGCTACGCGGCGCTGTGCCAGGAAGCTTCCATCGTGCCGATGATCGAGCCCGAGGTGCTGCTGGACGGAGACCACACGATCGAGCGTTGCGAAGAGGTCACCGAGGCGACGCTGCGCGCCACCTACGCCGCGATGGCCGCGCACAACGTGTCCTTCGAGCACCTGATCCTGAAGACCAGCATGGTGGTCTCGGGCAAGGCGAACGCGCGACAGGCGGGGGTGGATGAGGTCGCCGAGCGCACTGTGCGCGTGTTGAAGCGCACCGTGCCCGCGGCGCAGCCGGGCATCGTGTTCCTCTCCGGGGGCCAGTCGGACGTGTCCGCGACCGCGCACCTGAACGCGATGGCCTCGATGAAGGCATTGCCCTGGCCCCTCACCTTCTCGTATTCGCGCGCGCTGCAAAACCCGGCGCTCGCCGCCTGGAAGGGCCAGGCCGCCAACGCCGCCGCCGCGCAACGGGCGTTCCACCACCGCGCGCACATGAACGGACTGGCCGCGGAAGGCAAGTGGAAGCCCGAGCTGGAGAAGGCGGCCGCCTGAGCTCGCCGCTCTTCGAATCAAACCTCGCCAGCCTGCCGCGTATCGGGCGCGGCAAGGTGCGCGATCTGTACGCGCTCGGCGAGGATCGCATGCTGATCATCGCGAGCGACCGGCTTTCGGCGTTCGATGTGGTGCTGCCCGACCCGATCCCGGACAAGGGCCGCGTGCTCACGCAGATGTCCAATTTCTGGTTTGCGCGCCTCGCGCACGTGGTGCCGAACCATCTCACCGGCGTCGGTCCCGAATCCGTGGTCGCGCAAGCCGAGAAGCCGCAGGTGCGCGGCCGTTCCGTCGTCGTGCGCAAGCTCCGGCCGCTGCCGGTCGAGGCGGTGGTGCGCGGCTACCTGATCGGCTCGGGCTGGAAGGACTACCAGGCGGGCGGCTCGGTGTGCGGCATCGCGCTGCCCAAGGGTCTGCAGCAGGCGCAGCAACTGCCCGAGCCCATCTTCACGCCCGCCACCAAGGCGCAAAGCGGCCATGACGAGAACATTTCCTTCGAGCGCATGTGCGCGGTCGTCGGCAAGGCGGTCGCCGAGGCGGTGCGCGACACCAGCATTCGCCTGTATCGTGAAGCCGCGGACTACGCAGCCACTAGGGGCATACTCATCGCCGACACGAAATTCGAGTTCGGCCTGGATGCGAAGGGCGGGATCGTGCTCATCGACGAGATCCTGACCGCGGATTCGTCGCGCTTCTGGCCCGCGGACCAGTACCGTACCGGCATCTCGCCGCCTTCGTTCGACAAGCAGTACGTGCGTGACTACCTAGAAACGCTCACCTGGAACAAGACCGCGCCCGCGCCGCAGTTGCCGCGCGAAGTGATCGAGAAGACCGCCGGGAAGTACCGTGAAGCGCTGTGGCGCCTGGCAGGGCTGAAGCCGTCATGACGACGACAAAGCGCGCGCCGAAGCCATTGGTGGGCGTGGTGATGGGTTCGCAATCCGACTGGGAGGTGATGCGCGAAGCCTGCGCGGTGCTCTCCGAATTCGGCGTTCCCTACGAGGCGAAGGTGGTGTCCGCGCACCGCACGCCGGATGTGATGTTCGGCTACGCGGCGAAGGCGCGCGGCCGTGGCCTGCGCGCGGTGATTGCCGGCGCCGGCGGCGCGGCGCACCTGCCCGGCATGATCGCCTCCAAGACCACGCTGCCGGTGCTGGGCGTCCCGGTACCCAGCAAGCACCTGGCCGGCCAGGATTCGCTGCTGTCGATCGTGCAGATGCCCAAGGGCATCCCGGTGGCGACTTTCACCATCGGCCAGAGCGGCGCCGCGAACGCGGGCCTGTTTGCGGTGGCGCTGCTCGCCACCGGCGATCGGCGCCTGGAGGCGAAGCTCGCGCGCTACCGGGGCAAGCTCAAGCGCCTGGTGGCGAAGATGCGCCTCGCCGATGTTCCCTAGCCAAGGGGCGTCGCCACCGCTGCCGGTTCTTCCTCCGTCCACGCTGGGCGTGCTGGGCGGCGGGCAGCTGGGCCGCTTCTTCGTCATCGCCGCGCGCGAGATGGGTTACCGCGTCCACGTGCTGGATCCGGACCGGGGCAGCCCGGCCGGCGCGCTTGCCGACCGGCACCTCGCCGCGGCCTATGACGACGCTGCGGCGCTGGACGAGCTCGCGGCGTCCTGCGCCGCGGTCACCACCGAATTCGAGAACGTGCCCGCGGCGAGCCTCGCGCGGCTCGCGCGCGCGACGCGCGTCGCGCCTTCCCCCGAGTGCGTCGCCATCTCGCAGGACCGTATCCGCGAGAAGGCGGCCTTCGCCGCGCACGGCCTGCCGGTGGGAGCGCATGCGCCGGTGCTTGCGGAAGCGGACCTCGACCGGCCGGACCTGTACCCCGCGGTGCTCAAGCGCGCCCGCTTTGGCTACGACGGCAAGGGACAGGCGCGCGTCGCCACGGCGGCCGAGGCGCGCGCAGCCTGGCAGGCCTTCGAGCGCGCGCCCTGCGTGCTCGAGCGCCTGCTGGCGCTCGACAGCGAAGTCTCGGTGATCGTGGCGCGCGGGGCCGATGGCGCAACCGCGACGTTCGCGGTGGCCGAGAACCAGCACCGCCACGGCATCCTCGATGTGTCCATCGCGCCGGCGCGCGTGACACCGGGGCTCGCCGCCGATGCGCAGGCGATGGCGGCGCGCCTCGCCACGGCGCTGGGCTATGTCGGCGTGCTCGGCGTCGAATTCTTCGTCAGCGCGGGCCGGCTGCTGGTCAACGAAATCGCGCCGCGGCCGCACAACAGCGGGCACTACACGCTGGATGCCTGCCTTACCAGCCAGTACCAGCAGCAGGTGCGCGCGCTGTGCGGCCTGCCGCTGGGCGATCCGCGGCTGCTCGCGCCGGTGGTGATGGTGAACATGCTGGGCGAGGCCTGGCGCGCAGGCGAACCCGACTGGTCGGCGGTGCTGGGCGATCCGCGCGCCAAGCTGCACCTGTACGGCAAGGCCGAGGCGCGTCCCGGGCGCAAGATGGCGCACTTTACGGTGATGGATGCGGACCCGGCGCGCGCGCTCGAGGCGGCGCTGGCGATCCGCGCGCGCCTGGGCATTGGCGATGGCTGACGAAGTCGCGCGCGCGGCGCAGCTGCTGCGCGAGGGCCGGCTGGTCGCGTTTCCCACCGAGACCGTCTATGGGTTGGGCGCGGATGCTTCGAGCGCAGCCACGGTCGCGCGCCTGTATGCCGCGAAGCGCCGGCCTCCCGATCATCCGGTGATCGTGCATTTCGCGGATGCCGAGGGCGCGTTCGCGTGGGCGCGCGAGGTGCCGGAGGCGGCGCGCAAGCTCGCGGCGACGTTCTGGCCCGGGCCGCTCACCCTGATCCTCAAGCGCTCGCCGAAGGCGGGCGATTTCGTCACCGGCGGCCAGGACACCGTGGGCCTGCGCGTGCCCTCGCATCCGGTGGCGCAGGCGTTGTTGCGGGAATTCCGCGGCGCGATCGCCGCGCCATCCGCCAACCGCTTCGGCGAGGTGAGCGCCACCACCGCGGCGCATGTGCGCGAGGACCTCGCCGCGGAGGCGGATATGGTTTTGGAAGGCGGGGAGAGCGACATCGGCATCGAGTCCACCATCGTCGACCTGTCCGGGGGCAAGGCAGTGCTGCTGCGGCCCGGGCACATCGGCGCAGCCGAACTGGAGGCCGCGCTCGGGGACAAGCTCGCGACGAAGACGGCCGGCGCGCCGCGGCATTCGGGAGGCCTCGAGCGCCACTACGCGCCGCGCACGCCGGCGCAGCTGGTGGCGCCGCACGAGCTGGATGCGCAGATCGGCATGTGGCACGCGCAGGGGAGCGAGGTCGCGGTGCTCGCCTTCTCCCGGCCCGACGAGCGCGTGGACTTCTGGCTGCGCATGCCGAAGGACCCGGTCGCCTATGCGCAGAGGCTCTATGCCGCGCTGCGCGAGCTGGACGGCGCCGGCTGCGCGTGCATCCTCATCGAGACGCCGCCGCAGGACGAGCGCTGGGCGGCGGTCTGGGACCGCCTGCGGCGCGCGGCGGCGTAGAATCCGTGTCATGCGCAGGTTCCTGATTGCGGCATTCGCCGCGCTAGCCGCCGGCTGCGCCAACCATGCGCAGGTGAGCGGCGGCAGCGGCAGCGTCAGTTTCCAGGTGAATTCGGGCCGCGCCGCGCTGATCGCAGTCGGGATCCTCGCCATCGCCTCCGAGCACGAGCGCGAGCAGGGCCACGTCCGTTCCAGCCCGCTCACCGCGTTCGACCCGGCCGCCGGGCGCGCGGTGCCGCCGATGGACGCCGCGCGCAAGGTGCACGAGCAGGATTGCACCAAGCCGATCGAAGACGGGTCGGCGAACCTGCGCTGCCGGTAGCGCGCCGCGGCAGCGCCTCAAATGTAACCGAGCGGTTACATTGAGGCTCAACCGCGCCGCGGACCCGGCCGTCCATCCTCCACGACGAAACTCGCCAGCGTTTTGCACGCGGCGCCGGGCTGCGTCACCGAGTCCATGGCACGCAGCTCGGCGCGCGTTTCCTTCGCCGTGACCTCCATCCGCACATAGCCGCGGTAGCGGCTGTCCAGCAGCTTCATGTGCGGGTTGTCGGGCAGGAACGCGTTCAAGCGTTCCTGCGCCCAGCCCTGCGAGGTGATGGAGGTGCAGACGAACTCGCTCGCCACGGTCGCCGAGGCCGGATCGTCGAAATCGCGCTTCAGGTCCGAGACGTTGAACAGATGCACGTCCCCGCCCAGCACCACCGGGTTGGCGACGCGGTGTTCCAGCAGCGCATCTAGCAGGCGCGCGCGCGCCGCCGGGTAGCCGTCCCAGCCGTCGGTCCAGGCGCGCCGGCCTTCGCCCGGCAGCTGGTCGAACTGCGCCATCCGCGTCTGCTGGGCGATGAGGTTCCAGCGCGCGCCGGACTGCGCGAACGCGCCCGAGAGCCAGCGCTCCTGCGCGCGGCCCAGCATGCTGCGGTTCGGATTTGCGAGCGCTTCGCAGTCGGCGACGTTGACGGTGTTCGAGCCGCCGCTGCGCTTGGGCCTCGGGCAGGCCTGCCAGGCGCGGTACTGGCGGTCATCCAGGACGTAGAAGCGCGCGAGCGTGCCCCAGCCCAGCTGGGTATAGATGCGCATGTCCGGGCCCTTCGGCTTCATGCGCTCGGGCAGCGGCATGTGCTCGTAGTAGGCGCGGTAGGCGGCGGCGCGCCGCTCGAGGAAGCGCTCCCTGGGCACACCGTCCTCGGGGCGATCGTCGGCGTAGTCGTTGTCCACCTCGTGGTCATCCCAGGTCACGATCCAGGGGCAGGCGGCGTGCGCGGCCTGCAAGTCCGGATCGGACTTGTACAGCGCATAGCGCTCGCGGTACTCGGGGAGCGTGGTGGGCTCGCCGCCGGTGTGCTTGCGGACATGGTCGCGGCCCCAGGACGACTCGTAGATGTAGTCGCCCAGGAACGCCACCAGGTCCGGCGCGTCGGCCACCATGTGGCGGTAGGCGCCGAAGAAGCCCTGCTCGTATTGCTGGCAGGAGGCGAACGCGAATCTCAACCGGTCGGGCGTGGCGTTCGCCGGCGGCGCGGTGCGCGTGCGCCCGACGGGGCTGTGTGCGTCGCCGGCGCGGAAGCGGTACCAGTACCAGCGCTCAGGCTCCAGTCCTTTCGGTTCGACGTGGACCGAATGCGCCCAGTCGGGCGAGGCCTCGGCGACGCCGGCGGCCACCACGTTGCGCATCGCCTCGTCGGTGGCCACCTCCCAGCGCACCGGGACCGCGACCGGGTCGAGCTCGCCGGCCAGGCGGGTCCACAGCACGAAGCCGCCCGGGTGCGGGTAGCCGCTGGCGATGCCAAGCGTGAAGGGGTTATCGCGCAGGCGCGGCTGGGCGCGCAGCAGGGTGGGGGCGGCGCCGGCGGCGAGGAGCGTTCCCAGGAAGGCGCGGCGGGTGGTCATGCGCTAGCTTAGCCGAGGCGGTCAGCGTCGTGCTCGGCCAACGCCGATTGAGAGCGCTTCCATCCCGGATTGCTGCGCCGCACGTAGACAGATAGAGAAACAGGCTTTACCTTAGATGAAAGCGCTTTCATCCAGGAGGCTTCCGATGCGTGCATCCCAAGGTCTTGTCTCCACCATAGTCGGTGCATTCGCGTTTTGCGCTGTATCGTTAGCCAGCGCCCAGGGGTATCCGGCGAAACCGATCAGGGTGATGGTGCCGTGGCCGCCCGCGGGCATCGTCGACGTCGCCGGCCGTGTGATTGGCGAGCGCGTACAGGCGGAACTCGGCCAGCCGATGATCATCGAGAACAAGCCGGGCGCCGGCGGCATGATCGGCGCCGACCTCGTTGCGAAGTCCCATGCGGACGGCTACACGCTGCTGCTCACCTCGACGGGGCTCAACATGAACGCCGCGCTGGGCGGCTCGATTGCCATCGACGTATCGAATGCGTTTGAACCAATCCGCCTCGTGGCGTGGGCGCCGTCCGTACTGGTGGCTTTTCCAGGCTTGAAGATGAACTCGGTGAAGGACCTGGTCGCGCGCGCCAGGGCGAATCCGGGTCGCATGTCCTACGCCTCCGCCGGCAATGGATCGCCAGCGCATTTCGCCGCCGAGATGTTCCGAAGCGAGGCAGGGATCGCGATCGTCCATGTGCCGTATAAGGGTGCGCCGCCGGCCATGGCCGACCAGATTGCCGGGCGCATCGATTTTCACTTTGCGAATGCGACGGTCGCGCTGCCACAGATCAAGGCCGGCAAGGTCGTGGCACTGGCGATTACGACCGAGAAGCGCTCGGCATTCCTGCCCGAGGTCCCGACGATGGCGGAAGCCGGGTTCCCGGAGACCAAGGCGAACCAGTGGCTCGGGTACCTCGCTCCCGCGGGCACGCCGCGCGAGATCGTTGACCGGGTTTCGGCGGCGATCGGAAGGGCGGTGATGGATCCGGCCGTACAGGCCGGTTTCGCGCGGCAGGCGATGGACGCGGAAACCGACAGTACGCCGGCGAGCTTCAGGGCGCTTTTGAGAGCCGACTTGCAGCGTTGGCAGAACGTCGTGAAGTCGGCCGGAATCAAGCCGAACTGACGCCACGATCCTTCCGGCGGACGCGATACTGTGCTCGCTTAGCCAGATCCCAGGAGAATTCCGCTGCGCGTCATCTTCGTCCTTTACGACTCGCTTGTGCGTGGCGCGATGCAATGCTACGGGGGCCGGCACATCGACACGCCGCAGTTTCTGCGCTTCGCCGAGCGCGCCGTCACGTTCGATACGCATTTCGTTGGCAGCCTGCCGTGCATGCCGGCGCGCCGCGACATGCATACCGGGCGCCTGAACTTCCTGCATCGCAGCTGGGGGGCGCTGGAGCCGTTCGACCAGTCGTTTTCGGAGTCGCTGCGCGCCGCCGGCGTCTACACCCACCTGGTGTCCGACCACTACCATTACTGGGAGGACGGCGGCGCTACCTATCACAACCGGTATTCCTCCTGGGACTTCATCCGCGGCCAGGAATGGGACAAGTGGAAGGCGATGGTGCAACCGCCACTGGAGCGCTTCCGGCAGATGTACCACGGCCTGCAGCAGCCTTCCGCCACTGGCGACGGCCGGCTGCAATCGATGGTGAACCGCGAGTTCATGAAAGCGGAGGAGGAATTCTGCTGCCCGCGCACGTACGCCTCAGCGTTCGAGTTCCTCGACCAGAACCGCGGCGCGGACAACTGGCTGCTCCACCTGGAGTGCTTCGATCCGCACGAGCCGTTCCATGCTCCGGCGCGCTTTCGCAAGCGGTACCCGAGCGGCTACACCGGGCCGATCCTCGATTGGCCGCGGTACAAGCGCAACGAGGAGAACAGCCTCGAGGTCGCCGAGCTGCGCGCGAACTACGCCGCGCTCCTGAGCATGTGCGACGAGTATTTCGGGCGCCTGCTCGACTACCTCGACCGCTACGGCATGTGGAAGGACACCGCCGTGATCCTGACCACGGATCACGGATTCCTGCTGGCCGAGCACGACTGGTGGGGCAAGAACCGCATGCCGTTCTACAACGAGATCGCGCACATCCCGTTGCTGGTGTACCACCCGGAGCTCGCGAGCCGGGGCGGCGAGCGGCGCAAGTCCCTTACGCACACGACGGACATCATGCCCACATTGCTCGACATGTTCGGCCTCGCGCCGCCGCCCGCGGTGGAGGGGTGTTCGCTGCTCGGGATGATGGAAAGCGATCGACCGGTGCGCGAGGCGGCCCTGTACGGCATGTTCGGTGCCGGCACGAACGTCACCGACGGGCGCTACACGTATTTCCGCTACCCGGAGGACATGTCGAAGCAGGACCTGTATGAATACACGCTGATGCCGATGCACCAGAAGTCCCTGTTCCCGGTCGAGTAGCTGCGCCGCGCGACGCTCGTGAACAACTTCGGATTCACGCAGGGCGTGCCGCTGCTCAGGGTGCCTGCACGCCGGAACCTGAAGGGGCAGCCGGTCGGGCACCTCGGGCAAGGCGGCGGTTATGAGGACACCACCACGGTGCTCTACGACCTGGAGGGCGATCCCGAGCAGCAGCGCCCATTCAGGGATGCAGCGATCGAGGAACGCTTTCTGCGGCTGATGACCGAGCTGATGCGCAAGAACGAGGCGCCGCCGGAGGCTTTCCTGCGCCTTGGCTTGGCGGCGCCGAATCGATGAGCAAGCCGCCCAACATCCTGTTTCTGATGGCCGACCAGCTCGCAGCACCGGCGCTGCCCTGCTACGGCCATCGCGTGGTCAAGGCGCCGCACCTGTCGAGCCTGGCCGCGCATTCGGTCCTCTTCGACAGCGCGTATTGCAATTTCCCGATCTGCGCGCCATCCCGCGCGTCGATGCTCGCGGGGCGCCTGCCGCACTCGATCGGCGCCTACGACAATGCGTCGGAGTTTCCGGCAGAAGTTCCGACCGTCGCGCACTATCTCACCGCCCTCGGCTACCGGACCATCCTCTGCGGCAAGATGCATTTCATCGGCCCGGATCAGCTGCACGGATTCGAAGAGCGGCTCACCACGGACATCTATCCGTCGGACTTTGCCTGGACGCCCGACTTCCTGAGGGGGCCTTCCTACCGCCCCACCGGCGTGAGCATGCGGCCAGTGGTCGAAGCCGGCCCCTGCGTGCGCAGCCTGCAGATCGACTATGACGACGAGGTGGAATACCACGGCACGCAGAAGCTGTACGACCTTGCCCGCTCGCCGGGCGACCGGCCATTCTTTCTCACCATCTCCTTTACGCATCCGCATCCGCCGTTCGTCACCGGGCGCGAACACTGGGATCGCTATCGCGACGACGAAATCGACCTGCCGGCGGTCGCGCCCATTCCCTACGATTCGCTCGATCCGCACAGCCAATGGCTCCATGTTGCCCACGCGCAGAACCTTTACGACGTAACCGAGCAGCAGGTGCGAAACGCGCGCCACGCCTACTACGGGATGGTGAGCTACATCGACGACAAGGTCGGACGCATTCTCGGGGTACTCGGGGCTTGCGGCCTGGCGAAAGACACGGTCGTCGTGTTTGCGGTCGATCATGGCGAGATGCTCGGTGAGCGCGGAATGTGGTTCAAGCAGACGTTCTTCGAATGGTCCGCGCGCGTGCCGCTGATGATTGCCGCGCCCGGCATCGTCCCCCGACGCTCAGCGGCGCATGTCTCGCTGGTCGACTTGCTGCCCACCTTCCTGGAGATGGCGGGGCAGGGCGCGCCCGTGGAACCGGTCGACCCGCTGCACGGCCGCTCGCTGGTGCCGTTGATGACCGGCGCTGAGACCGGCGCCGATCGCGTGGTCATTGCGGAGTACAGCTCCGAGGGCGTGTGGGCCGCCTCGCGCATGGTCCGGCGCGGCAGGTACAAGTATGTGTTCACGCATGGCCTCGCCCCTATGCTGTTCGACCTCGAGTCCGACCCGCGCGAACTGCGCGACCTCGCCGGAACGCCGGATCTCGCCGCGGTCGAAGCCGAGCTTCGCACGCGCGCCCTAGCGGGGTGGGACCCCGAGCGGGTGCATGCGGAGATCCTCGCCAGCCAGAAGCGGCGTCGTTTCCTGACGGAGGTCGCGGCACGATCGGGGCGCTACCCGAACTGGGCGTTTCAGCCGTACGTGGACGACTCGAAGCGCTACATCCGCGGCGCGGGCGGCGCAGGCCCGACCGCGGTCAAGGGCCGCGCGCGGCTACCGTTCGTTGAAAGCGCGAAGCCCGATCGTAGCGAGTAGCGCGGCCGGCAAGCGCTACAGACGACACAGAACCTTTCCTTCCAGGACCCATCGATGCCCATACAGCACCTCAAGACCGCCACCCGGACGCCGGAATCGGAGAGCAGTAACGCCCGCGCCGTGGTTGCCGAAATGCTCGCGGAAATCGAGCGCCGCGGCGAGCAGGCGGTGCGCGACTACGCGGCGAAGCTCGACCGCTGGACCGGCGAGATCCTGGTCAGCCGCGAGGAGATCGAGCGCCGCACCGCGGGCGTCGCCGCCGGCGTGAAGCGCGACATCGAGTTCGCCACCGCACAGGTACGCGCGTTCGCGCTCGCCCAGCGCGCCTCGTGCACCGAGTTCTCCACGCCGCTGCACGGCGGGCTGACCGCCGGCCAGCGCCTGATCCCGGTCAATGTCGCCGGCTGCTACGTGCCCACGGGTCGCTACGCGCACATCGCCTCGGCCTACATGAGCATCGCCACCGCGAAGGCGGCCGGGGTGCCCACGGTGGTCGCTTGCTCGACGCCCTATCGCGGCGAGGGCATCCACCCCGAGGTGCTCTACGCGATGAAGGTCGCCGGCGCGGACCTCGTGATGACGCTGGGCGGCGTCCAAGCCATCGCCTCGCTCGCGTTCGGCCTGTTCACCGGCAAGCCGGCCGACATCGTGGTCGGCCCGGGCAACAAGTTCGTCGCCGAGGCCAAGCGCGCGCTGTACGGCAAGGTCGGCATCGACGTCTTCGCCGGGCCTTCGGAGGTGGCGGTGATTGCGGACGATACCGCGGACCCGCTGATCGTCGCCTCGGACCTGGTCGGCCAGGCCGAACACGGCCATGAGTCGCCGGCGTGGCTGATCACGAACTCGCGCAAGCTGGCCGAGGAGGTGATGCGCCTGGTGCCGGGATTGATCGCGAAGCTGCCGCCGACGGCGCGCGATGCCGCCGGCGCCGCATGGCGGGACTACGGCGAGGTCGCGCTCTGCGATACGCGCGAAGAGATGGCGCGGGTCTCCGACCGGTATGCGCCGGAGCACTTGGAAGTGCACTGCCGCGATCTCGACTGGTGGCTCAAGAACCTGACCTGCTATGGGTCGCTGTTCCTGGGCGAGGAAACAACGGTCGCGTTCGGCGACAAGGCATCAGGCCCGAACCACATCCTGCCCACCAAGGGCGCGGCGCGCTATTCGGGCGGCCTCTCGGTGCACAAGTTCATCAAGACGGTGACCTGGCAGCGCATGACGCGCGCGGCGAACCGCGACATCGGCCAGGTCACGGCACGCATTTCCCGGCTGGAGGGCATGGAGGCGCATGCGCGCACCGCCGATGATCGCCTGGCGAAGTACTTCCCGGCCGAGCGCTTCGATAAGGGGGCGCCCGTCGAGACATGAGTGTCGCGAACCTCTTCCGGCTGGAGGGCAAGGTGGCGCTGGTGACAGGCGCGAGTTCGGGCATCGGGCTCGCCATCGCCGAGGCGCTCGCCGCCGCGGGCGCGAAAGTGGTCCTGGTCGCGCGGCGCACAACCGAGCTCGCGGCGGCCGCGAAGAAGATCGGCACCGCTGCCGCGGCGCTGCCTTGCGACCTTGCCGACCGCCAGGCGCTGTTCGAATGCGCTGCCAGGGCGCCGTCGTGCTTCGGTGCGCCCGACATCGTGGTGAACGCCGCGGGCGTGAACATTCGCCGGCCGATGCTGGAGATCACGGAGCGGGACTGGGACGAGACGATGCGCATCAACCTCGAGGCGCCGTTCTTCCTCGCGCAGAAGCTTGCGCCGGCGATGATCGCGCGGCGCTGGGGGCGCATCCTCAACGTTGCTTCGCTGCAGTCGGTACGAGCCTTCAACAACAGCGGCCCCTACGGCGCGTCCAAGGGCGGGCTGGCGCAACTCACGCGCGCACAGGCCGAGGCATGGTCGAGGCACGGCGTGAACGCCAACGCGATCGCGCCGGGCTTCTTCGCCACGCCACTCACTGCTCCGGTCGTCTACGACCCGGCGCGCTGGCAGGCGATGGCGGACAAGACCTTCATCGGCCGCAACGGCGAGCTCGCCGACCTCGTCGGCACCGCCGTCTACCTTTGCAGCCCGGCCTCCGACTACGTCACCGGGCAGACGCTGTTCGTGGACGGCGGCTTCTCGGCCGGCTGATCGACATGTTCATCGACCACCAGCGCTGGCATCCACGGAATCGGGGTCCTCATCCATGAAAAAGTCACCCAACATTCTGTTCATCATGGCCGACCAGCTTGTCGCGAGCGCGCTGTCCGCTTACGGCAATCCGGTCGTCAGGACGCCGAACCTCGATGCCCTGGCTGCACGCGGGACGGTGTTCGAGAACGCATACTGCAACAACCCGATCTGCGCTTCGTCGCGCTTCTCCATGATGTCCGGGCAGTGGTCGTCGCGCATCGGCGCGTTCGACAACGCATCCGAGTTCCCGGCTTCGGTGCCGACGTTCGCGCATTACCTCAGGTCGCTCGACTACAAGACCTGCCTTTCGGGAAAGATGCATTTCGTCGGGCCGGACCAGCTGCACGGGTTCGAGGAACGGGTCACGACCGACATCTATCCCTCCGATTTCGGCTGGACGGCGGGCTGGGCGCAGCGCGTCGAACCCTATGCGCCGAGCCAGATGAGCATGCGCGGCGTGGTGGAGTCCGGGCTGTGCGTGCGCTCCCTGCAGATGGACTACGACGACAGCGTCGCGAACCAGTCGGTGCAGTGGCTGTATGACCACGTGCGGCGGCTGGAAGCGGGCCCGTTCCTGCTGGTGTCGTCGTTCACGCATCCGCACAACCCGTTCACGATCTCGGCTCCGTACTGGGACCTTTATCCGGAGGACCGTGTGCCCATGCCCTCGGTCCCGTTCATCCATGCGGGCGCGGGCTCCACCAGTCACCTGCCGATCGAGTTCCTCAAGGCCACCCGGCGAATATTCGTCGTCCCGATTCCCTATCGAGGGCAGCCCCAGGCGATTAAGGATGTGATCGCGGGGGATATTCACCTCTTCTCCGGGGCGCCCGCACTACTCGTCTCCCACGTCAAGGCGGGCAAACTCAAGGCCATCGCCGTCACTTCTGCCAGGCGCCTGGACGATCTTCCGCATGCGCCTACGCTGGCCGAGAGCGGCTATGGGGATGTGGTCGGTGGCTCCGGTTGGTTCGGCATCGTTGCGCCCGTGGGCACGCCAGCCGCCGCGGTACGGCGATTCAACGAAGAACTGAATGCGGCGGTGAAAGCGCCGGAGGTGGTCGACAGGCTGCGTCGAGCCTATGCCTTCCCCGCGAGCGGATCGCCCGAAGAATTCGCCAAATTCCTCGGCGAAGAACGGGCGCGTTGGTCCAAGCTGATCAAGGAATCGAACCTGAAGGCCGACTGAAGATGAAAGCCCTCGTTTACACCGCCCCCAACGAAGTCACCTACCGCGACGAACCCGAGCCGCAATTTTGCGAGGGCGACGTGCTGATCGCGGTCGACGCGGTCGGCATCTGCGGCTCCGATATGCACGCCTATCACGGCCACGATCCGCGGCGCGTGCCGCCGTTGATCCTCGGCCATGAACTGGTCGGGCGCGTGCTCGAGGGGCCGGGCAAGGGCCTGCGCGTGACGGTGAACCCGCTCATCACCTGCGGGCATTGCGAGTACTGCGTGCAGGGGCGCGACAACCTGTGCGCGAACCGGACTATGATCGGCATGACGCGCGCCGGCGGGTTCGCCGATCGCGTGTCGACCGCCGCGCGCAGCGTGATCGACATCCCGCAGGACATGGACACGCGGGCCGCCGCGCTCACCGAGCCGGCGGCGACCGCGGTGCATGCGATCAACGTCTCGATGCGCGCGCTGGCGCGGCCGCTGCCGGAGTGCCGGGCGCTGGTGCTGGGCGGGGGCGCGATCGGCATGCTCTGTGCCCTGCTGCTGCGCAGCTACGGCGTGCGGGACGTGACGGTGGCGGAACCGAACCCCCTGCGCCGCGCGTCGGTGGAGAAGGCAGCCGGCGCCGCGGTCTACGATCCGCGCGGCGACGGCGGCCCGGCGGCGAACAGCATGGATCTCGTCATCGATGCGGTGGGCGGCAAGGCGACTCGGGCCGCGGCGCTGGCGGCGGTGAAGCCGGGCGGCGTGGTCATGCACATCGGCCTGCAGGACTGGGCGAGCGAAATCGACATGCGCAAGCTCACGCTGGCGGAGATCACCCTGATCGGCACCTACACCTACACCACGGCCGACCTGCGCTCGGCGGTACAGGCCCTGCACCAGG
>Ga0169931_10007861_pt1 | contig 15709 bp, 17 predicted proteins | sample Kivu_15m_20L_FD_129675 | JGI IMG/M metagenome (GOLD analysis project Ga0169931, IMG submission 129675) | Freshwater microbial communities from Lake Kivu, Western Province, Rwanda to study Microbial Dark Matter (Phase II) - Kivu_15m_20L... | ecosystem: Environmental > Aquatic > Freshwater > Lake... | reverse complement strand
TGCTGCGCCGCCACGGCGGCGCAGCCGATGTGGGCGCCGTGACCAGCCGGGGAATCGGCCTGAGCACCCGTAAGATCTGCTGTTCCCGCCGGCGCATGCGCCGGGCTTCCTGGCCGCTCCGTTCATGATCGTACCCGCACAAATGCAACACGCCGTGCACCAAGAGCCAGGCCAGCTCCTCATCCAACGGCCGGCCGTTCTCTTTCGCCTGGCGGCGGGCCGTCGGCACCGAAATCACGACATCGCCAAGGAGCGACTCGTCAGGGCAGGCCGACTCCCGCATGGCAAAGGCCAGCACGTCCGTCGTGCGATCTTTTCTCCGATACTCGCGGTTCAGCCGGCGCATGCGCCCATCACCGATCAGCTCGATGCTGAGCTCCGATGAGGCTTCGCCGGCCGCCTGCAGCACCTGGGAGGCCACACGCACCCACGACGCACGCCGCACCGCCAGCCGAATCAGACGCACACGCAGATAGACAGCCATTGTATTTAGTGAGATTGGCCCGATGAGCCTTGCGGCGGCAAGCCGGACGGAGCCGCTTTGCGGGAGCCTGATGACGAACCCTGTCCCCGAGCGGCTCTCGGGTCGCTGCCAGTGGCCGACTGGTATCGGTCATACGCCTTCACAATGTCCTGCACCAAGCGATGACGCACCACATCCTTCTCATCGAAGTAGATGAACTCGATGCCGTCGATGCCGCGCAGAATCTCTTTGACTTCAATCAGCCCTGACACGCGCTCGGCCGGCAAATCCACCTGCGTAATGTCGCCGGTGACCACCACCTTCGAGTGAAACCCCAGCCGGGTCAGGAACATCTTCATCTGTTCCGCCGTCGCATTCTGCGCTTCGTCGAGAATCACGAATGAATCGTTCAGCGTCCGCCCGCGCATGAAGGCCAGCGGCGCAATCTCAATATCGCCGCGCTCGATCAGCCGATTGGCCCGCTCCATATCCATCATATCGAACAAGGCATCGTACAGCGGCCGCAGATAGGGATTGACCTTCGCATACATATCCCCCGGCAGGAATCCCAGCTTCTCTCCGGCTTCCACCGCCGGGCGGGCCAGAATGATCCGGCTTACCGCTTTGGTCATCAAGGCGCTGACCGCCATCGCCATGGCGAGATAGGTCTTGCCCGTGCCCGCCGGCCCGATCGCAATCACGATGTCGTGCTGCTCGATGGCTTCGATGTAGGCTTTTTGCGTGGGAGACTTCGGCCCGATAAACCGCTTCTTGGTGACGATCGCCGTCGCGCCGGCAAGCACGTCCTTGATCGACGCATCGGGCGTCTGGCGCAACGCCGTCAAGGCATGGGTCACGTCGTCCGGCTGAAGAACCAGTCCGTCATTGGTGAGATTGGCGAGTTCGAAGAGTATGCGTTCGGCCTGGCGAGTGGCGTCGGGCTGGCCGTCCAGCGTCAGCTCTTCCCCGCGCGCGGAGAGCCGCACGCCGAGCTCACCTTCGATCAATTTGAGGTGGCAGTCGTGATGGCCGAACAGGGCGGCAGTATTCGTGCCTTCTCGTAGTTTCAGTTTACGCACGAATGCGGGGTATTCTCCCTCCGACAACGTTAGATGAGCGCATTCTATCAGAGGGGAAAAAGGCGAGACAAGCGGAAGCGTGGGCCGAGTGACGCCACGTCAGACCCCGGCCGAAGTATCTGGAGTGGGATTGAGTTCGAATTCCTGAAAAGCCACCGCCCCCTGGCTGTCTTTGGCCAAAATCCGCACTGGTTGCCCTGCAGACTCCTGACCGGTGACGTCCTCTGTTGCTGTTTCATCGCACTCCCACAAACGCTGGATTCGCCCGCACCGTCGCCATCCGGATGGATTTCCTCTCCCCAAGCCCTTCATACGTCGCCGTGGCCCGGATCACCACGAACCCCGTAGCGCTCAACGAACCGGGACGATCCACGGCCACGGTCCAGTCCAGGCTCACACCATCCTGCTCCCAGGTTCCCGTATAGGTCCCGTCGCCAGCGGCCGCGTCCTTGCCTCTCCCTTCATCGTTCATGACGACATCCGCAAGGCCATCGTGATTGAGATCGTCCTGCAGCAAGGCCTCCCAGCGCACCGACCGTTTCGCTTCGAGCCGGCCCTGGGCCAGCGCCATCGCCCGCGTCTTCATCTCCCCTTGCTGCGCCTGCCGGATAGAGATATGCAGCGCGCCCATCGCCCCCATCAGTGCGATCCCCGCAATCGCCATCGCCACCAGCGCTTCGATCAGACTCACGCCTTTCTCACCCATCCGCCTTTTCATTGGATCGACACCCGTCCAGTCAAGCTCACCGTAACGGCTCCGGCCTGCCCCTGCGCATGGTGAAAGCGAATGGTCGTGGCCGTCGCCGATCGGCCGCTGGGATGGAACATCAGCTCAGGCCCTGCGCTCGGCTCATCCAGCTCCATCGACCGGTCCGCGTAGGAAAAGACATGATGCGGCACACGCGCCTGCCCAACCTGCGCCAGAATGGCACGTTCAGCGCGGTCAAATACGAGATACACCCGGTCCCGCTGCACGATGGCCAACTGTTTCGCCTGCCGCAGTTCAGACGCCAGCTCTCTCGCAAACAATCTGGCCTGGAGATGCCGGCTCAATGTCAGCACATCGGGCACCGCGAGCGCGGCCAGCATTCCGGCGATCGCCACAACCGTGAGCCACTCGACGAGGCTATATCCATCTTCTCCATATACTGGCTTTCTTCTGCTTGCTAGCCGCATCTTCATGGAGAAGGCACTTATCAAAAGTCGTGCCTCCTTTTCGCTCGGCTGCGCCGATTGCAGCCAAATGCGCCCCGGCATCCGTTCATCCGCACAACACGTTCAAATTCACGAGGATGCAGGCATAGCATTCCCTGATCCCCTTGCGGACCATGTGACAGACGGACCGGCAGGCACGGCGTCATGCCGTGCCTGCTAAGATACACACCCATGAGATTGGATACAGAGCGGCGAGAATCCGGAGCGTTAGCCTGCGAGAAGCCCTTGATACCACTCGATGAGCGAGGATCCGAAAAACAGTGCGAGGATGGCTCCGAACACCAAAAACGGCCCGAAAGGAATATAGTCCTCCCGCTTGATAATCCGGGCAGCGAGGAGCGAGGCTCCGATCACCGACCCCACAAACGACCCAATCATGATCGTCAGCACCGCCGGCTTCCAGCCCAGGAAGGCGCCCAGCATGGCGAGCAGCTTGATACCCCCCCCCCGCCCATTCCCTCCTTGCCAAAGAGATAGGGGCTGGCCCAGGCCAACAGCCACAAGATTCCGCCCCCCACCAGCAAGCCGATCAGGCCATTCAGTAACCCCAGCGGCAACACCATTCCCGCGCTGATCAACCCCAACGCGATGCCGGGATAGGTCACCGCGTTCGGGATGATCTTGTGGGAAAGATCGGTTCCCGCCACGACCAGTAAGGCCGAGAACAGCCCCGCATACACCACCATCTCCCCACTCGGCCCAAATCGCCACAACAGAGCCAGATACCCCAGTGCGTTCAACGCTTCCACGAGGGGATAGTGCATCGGGATGGAGACGGCACAGGCGCGGCAGCGCCCGCGAAGCGCAAGATACCCAAGGAGCGGGATATTGTCATGCCAGGCGATCGGATGATGACAGGCTGGGCAATGGGATCCGGGCCAGGCGATGGATTCCCGCCTCGGCAGCCGATAAATGCACACATTGAGAAAACTCCCGATCAACGCCCCGAAGAGCCCCACGACCAGATAGAGCTGCCACATCCCGCCACACTGCTCCCAAATAGATCAACCGAGGCCGGCCTCCCGGCCTCACTCAGCACTTACGAATACTCTGATTTCCCTACCGAGTAACCCTACTAGGGCCATTGGCCTTCATTTACTTCTCCCGGCCAGGCTTCCTATACTCGTTACCTGAAACGTCAGTATACCTGAAGCCACGGCCATTCAAAGGAGAACCGGCGATTATGGCAAAAGCAGCGACGAAGCCGCGGGCCAAGAAATCCCTCGCGAACCTTGAGCCGCCTCCCCGCAAGAAGCGCCCGGAGTCGCTCACCTCGCGCGAGCAGGAAATTCTGGAGCTGATTTGGGCGGGATTCAAGAACAAGGAAATCGGCGCCAAGCTGAAAATCAGCGTGAAGACGGTCGAAGCGCACCGGGCCAATATGATGAAGAAACTGCGCGTCTCGAATACCGCGCAACTCCTGAAGAACGCGATCCAGAGCGGATCGCTGAAAATCCGTTAGGGTTTGCCGCCCGCCGAAGCAGACAGATTCCGCTGCCGGACCGCCTCGAACAATGTCACCGCCGCCGAGGCCGACACATTGAGCGACTGCACCTGCCCCTTCATGGGAATCCGGATGCGCTCATCACAGTGCTGCAACACGCCCTGGCGAATGCCCTTCCCCTCGCCCCCGAACACCAAGCCAACCGGGCCGGTCAGATCCACTTCGGTAATGAGCGTCGTCGCGGTCGGCTCGACCCCGTAAATCCAAACGCCGGCCGCTTTGAGCGTCTCCAGCAATCGTGAGGTATTCACTACTCGCGCCACGGGGATATGATCGATGGCCCCCGCAGAGGCCTTGGCGACGACCGACGTCAGCCCGGCCGCGCGCCGCTCTGGAATAAACACGCCATGCGCGCCGGCGCCCTCCGCCGTCCTAAGCACCGCGCCAAGATTGTGCGGATCTTCCACGCCATCCAGAATCACCAGCAACGGAGCTTCCTGCTTCTGCGCCGCTTTGGCCAGAATGGCCTCTTCCGATGCATACTCTTTGGCGGCGGCGTAAGCGATCACCCCTTGATGATTGCCGCCGGGCACCAGCCGGTCGAACGAAGCCAGCGGCTGGACATGGATGGGAATATGCCGGGCCCGCGCCATGTGGACGAGGTCGCCGAACTGCTTGTCCGTCCGGATGACGAGCAGACGCTGGAGCGGCCGGGCTTCGGCCCTCAGCGCTTCACGGACCGCATGGAGACCATAGAGGATCTCCTGGCTGTCATCGCTTCCATCGGCTGGTGCCGTCGGGCCTGTCCTCGATGATGATGCCCTGGGCGGCCAGTTCCGCCCGGATGGCGTCCGCGCGGGCGAAGTCCTTCCGCTTCTTGGCTTCCGTTCGTTCGGCAAGTTGTCTCTCAATTTCATCCTCACTGGCGAGGGACGCGCCCCCTCCGCCTTCGACGTTGAAGATCCACCGGTCCAACTGGAACGACCCCAACACCTGGCCCAGCGACCGGAAGGCCTCCCTGGCCCCCTGTCGCGCCTCTGGCGACAAACCGTCGGCGAGCAGCTTGTTCAGATCGCTGCGCAGCCCTTGCAGCGCCGCAATCGCCACCGGCGTATTGACGTCGTCGTCCATCGCCGCCTGAAACCCCGCCCGGGCACGATCGAGGGAAGCCGGCAGCCCCGCATCGCCCTTCGCTCCGGCCGATGACTCCGCCAGTCTGGCAAAGAGATCGTAGAACCCGTTCAACGCCTGCTTCGCCTCACGAATGGCCAGGTCTGAAAAATCCAATGGCCCGTGATAATGCGTCGAGAGAAGAAAATAGCGCAGCGTTTCGCCGGTGATGTCTTCCGGCCATTCTGACTTTTCAAAGATCTCCCGGATCGTGAAGAAGTTCCCCAGCGACTTGGACATCTTCTCCTGGTTGATCTGCACGAAGCCGTTGTGAATCCAGTAGCGCGCAAATTCTTTCCCGGTCGCGCCGCAGGATTGGGCGATTTCATTCTCATGGTGCGGGAAGATCAGATCCATCCCCCCGCCGTGAATATCGAAGGTCTCCCCGAGATGGCGGATCGACATGGCGGAACATTCGATATGCCACCCCGGCCGTCCCTGCCCCCAGGGGCTTGGCCAGGCCGGCTCGCCGGGCTTGGCGCTCTTCCAGAGGGCGAAGTCCATGGGATGGCGCTTCCGCTCATCCACGTCCACCCGCGCGCCGGCTTGGAGATCGTCCAATTTCCGTTTGGACAAGCGGCCGTACTCCCCGTACTTGGCGACTTGAAAATAGACATCCCCGTCCACGTGATAGGCCAAGCCCTTCGCAATCAGGGTTTCGGTCAGCTTCACGATGTCGGCCATGTGCTCGGTCGCTTTCGGTTCAATGGAGGCCGGCCGCACACCCAGCTTGCCCATATCGTCGTGATAGGCTTGAATGAATTTCGCCGTGACCGCATCGCAGCTGATCCCCTGCTCGTTCGCGCGCTTGATGATCTTGTCGTCCACGTCGGTAAAATTCTTGACGAATTCGACACGATAGCCCGAATACTCCAAATACCGGCGAATGACATCGAACACGAGCGCGCTCCGCGCATGGCCGATATGGCAATAGTCGTAGACCGTCACGCCGCAGACGTACATGCGGACCGTCTTGGGCACGAGCGGGACGAACGCTTCTTTTTTCCCGGTGAGTGTATTGTAGAGGGTAATCATACAGAAGGCCCCGATTCAGACTTCACGCCGCGTTTCGGCCAATGCGACCAGAGGAAGAATCCCAGTATCCCGACCAGGATCACGCCGATCATCAGATCGAACCGATGGAAATACTCGCGCAGATCTTCCCACCGTTCGCCCATTTTCAATCCGATATACGCCAACAGATAACACCACGGCAACGCTCCGATAAAGGTGAAGAGGACGAACCGCGGGAAATTCATCCGCGCGACGCCGGCCGGCAGCGAAATGAACGTGCGCACCACCGGCAGCATCCGGCTAAAAAAGACCGCCGCCTCGCCGTACTTCTGGAACCAGCGGTCGGCCACATCCAAATCGTGATGTGAGATCAACACATAGGGCCCATACCGCTCCACAAAAGGCCGCCCGCCCCGCATTCCGGCGTAATACGCCGCGATGGATCCCGCCACGTTGCCCAGCGCCCCGGCCAGCGTCACCCCCAGCATCGTAAACTTCCCGGTCATGACCAGATAGCCTGAAAACGGCATGATGATCTCGCTGGGCAGCGGGATGCAGGCGCTCTCGATCCCCATCGTCAGAACAATACCCGCATAGCCGAATCGGGAGATGCAGGCAATGACAAACCGGCTCAGCTCGCTGATGATGGCTTCGATGAGGCCGGCGATCACCCGCTTACCCCTTCCGCCTGGCCGCGGCGCGCGGGCGCTTCACCGGCGTCATTGGTTTCGCCTGAATCGCCGGCACCCAGTCACGGAAACGATCCAGCGTGTCATGAGCCGTGCTATCCAAGCGAATCGGCGTGATGGAGACCCGGCCCTCCTCAACCGCTTCATGAGCGGCATCCTGGCTCCGGCTCCAGGAGATGCGCGTGCCCGCAATCCAATAATATTTGCGCCCGTGCGGATCGAGCTTCTCGATGATCGGGTTGTCGAACCGCCGCCGGCTCAGGCAGGTCACGCGCGCGCCTTTGATCGACCGCAGCGCACGATTCGGCACATTCACGTTCAACAAGGTTTCCGACGGCAGGCCCTGTTCAAGAACCAATCGCACCACCCGCGCGGCATACTCCGCCCCGACAGAAAACCGGAATGTCTGCCGGCCTTCCTGCGACACCGCAATGGACGGAATACCGAGAATCGTTCCCTCCATCGCCCCCGACACCGTGCCGGAGTACAGCACATCGTCCCCGAGATTCACGCCTTTATTGATGCCCGACACCACCACGTCCGGGGGCTTCGGCATCACCTTGAGCACCGCGAGATTCACACAATCGACCGGCGTCCCGTTGACGGAAAACATGCGCGGCGCCAGCTGATGCAGGCGCAACGGCTTGTGCAGCGTAACCGCATGCGCCACGGCCGTCCGCTCCCGGTCCGGCGCGACCACCCACACCTCGCCCAGCGCCGCCAGCGCTTCGGCCAACGCCGTCAATCCCGGCGAGTGGATGCCATCGTCATTGGTCACTAAAATACGCACCATGATCGAGTCACAAAAAAAGCTGCGCGAGGCAGCTTTTCCTATTCCCGTTGAACTGTCTCTTGAACGGAACCGGAAATGGATCGTCCACGCTCCGGTTCGATGTGTCTGATTGAGACATTGGTCGGGGCGGCGGGATTTGAACCCACGACCACTCGCACCCCAAGCGAGTACGCTACCGGGCTGCGCTACGCCCCGACATGTTCTTATGTGCTGACCGGCCCTATTGTCGCTTGGGCAACCCTGGAAAGGCAATGGGAAACAATGTGGCCGGCTATCGGCTGTTCGATTCGAGGATTTTCACGATGGCCTGCAGATCCCCTCTGAGCTTCTTGGCCATTTCCTTCGGACTCAGCGGTTTGGAGGCCGCCCGCCCGCGTCTCACCCAATAGCGTTTGACCCCTTCCAGCGTATGCCCTTCTTCGTACAGCATCCGCTTGATTTCCAGCACGGTCTCAATGTCGCGCTGAATATAGAGACGCTGGTTGCCACGGCTTTTCTTGGGTTTGAGAAAACTGAATTCAGACTCCCAGAATCGCAGGACATACGCGGGAAGCTTGGTCAGTTGACTGACTTCCCCGATTTTGTAAAAGACCTTGCTTCCCAGCCTGGGTTCAGTCCCCATGACCGGCCCTCATGGTGCGGTCGCTATTGGAGATCGGATGCCCGTTACGAATTGACGTACTTCTTAAACACTTGGCTGGGCCGGAACGTAACCACACGCCGCGGGGTAATCCCAATTTCTTCTCCAGTGCGAGGGTTCCGCCCTTTGCGCGACCCCTTGCTCCGAACGACGAAGTTGCCGAATCCTGCGATCTTGACCGCGTCTCCCTTTTGCAGCACACCCTTGAGAAGATTCAGCACGAGTTCGACGATATCCGCTGCTTCATTTTTTGAAATCCCGACCTGCTTGAAAATCTCGTTCGCGATATCAGCCTTTCTCATGCCACCCCCCTACACAACCACTGCACATTCCCGTTTCACAGCTTCCCTTGAAACTGCTTTCGGCAGATGGAAAGTTTTACTTAAGTTACGTGAGGTTAGGAAGTCTGTCAAGATTAAATATCGGGTTCTTCCGTCTTGAGATCGCTAACGTTTCGACAACAGCTTGTACTCGATGCTGTCGGCCAAGGCCTGCCAGGTGGCTTCCATGATGTTTTCCGACACGCCCACCGTGCCCCACTTATCTTTGTGGTCGCCGGATTCGATCAGCACGCGCACCTTCGATTCCGTGCCCTTATTGGCCGCCAAGACCCGCACCTTGTAATCGAGCAGCTTCACTTCGCGCAGTTGCGGATAGAATTTTTCCAAAGCCTTGCGCAACGCATGATCGAGCGCATTGACGGGACCGGCGCCGACCGCCGCCGTATGTTCGATCACCGCCCCAACCTTGACCATGACGGTCGCCTCGGACAAGGGCGGCCCCAGATCCTGCTTCTTCTCCACGATGACCCGGTACCCCAGCAACTGGAACGACGGTTTATGTGTGCCCATCGCCTTGCGCATCAAGAGTTCGAACGAACCCTCCGCGCCCTCGAATTGATACCCCTGGTTTTCGTAGTCTTTCAGCGTATCGACCAGCTCTTGGAGCTTTGAATGGTCCTTCGTGAGCCTGATGCCGTAGGCTTCGAGCTTTTCCAACAACCCGCTGCGGCCGGCATAGTCCGACACCAGCACCCGCTGGCGATTGCCCACCAGCGCCGGATCGATATGCTCATAGGTTGCCGCGTTTTTCAGCACCGCATGGATATGCACGCCGCCTTTGTGCGCGAAGGCGGAGTCGCCCACATAGGGCTGATGTTTATTGGGCATATGATTGGCGATCTCCGTGACAAAACCGGAAACCGTCTTCAGATGGCTCAGCCCGTCGTTCAGCGCAGGCCGGCGCATCTTCAATTCGAGGTTCGGAATGATCGAACAGAGATTGGCATTGCCGCAGCGCTCCCCGATGCCGTTGATCGTCCCCTGCACCTGCACGATGCCGGTTTCGATCGCGATCAGCGAATTCGCCACCGCCATTTCGCAATCGTTGTGCGCATGGATGCCCAGCGGCACCGCGCATTCGCGCCGCACCGTTTCGCAAATCTCCCGGATTTCCCAAGGCATCGCGCCGCCGTTCGTGTCGCAGAGAATCACCCGTTCGGCGCCGGCTTCGACCGCCTTGCGGATGGTGTTGAGCGCATACTCCGGATTCGTCTTGTAGCCGTCGAAGAAATGCTCGGCATCGTAGAAGACCCGCCGCCCCTTGCTCTTGAGATGAGCGATGGAATCGCCGATCAATTCGAGATTCTTGGCGAGCGAGATCCCCAGCGCATCGGTCACGTGCAGCGACCAGGTCTTCCCGAACAGCGTGATCGTCGTCGTGTCCGCCGCAAGGAGCGCCTGGAGATTCGGATCTTTGCTGGCCGAATTGCTGGCCTTGCGCGTCGAGCCGAAGGCGATGACGGACGCATGCGTGAGCGGCACGGTCTTGATCATCCGAAAGAACTCGATGTCCTTCGGGTTCGCGCCGGGCCAGCCGCCTTCGATGTAGTGCACACCGAGTTCGTCCAGCTTCTGCGCGACCCGCACCTTGTCTTCCGCCGAAAAACTGACATCTTCGGCCTGCGCGCCGTCGCGGAGCGTCGTGTCGTAAATTTCCAGCGCGGCCGTCCGCTCGGCGGACAACTGCGGAACGGCCAGCGCCTTTCGTTCATCGGCCTGGCGGGCCTTGCGTGTCTGTGAGGATTGTTTAGCCATAGGTCAAAAAGGTAACAAGAGTGGGGCCACTCTGTCGAGGCGGGCCGGGACGCCCCTATTTCGCCGGACGGTCTCCCTGGACCGCCTGGTCGAGGCCGAACGCCGAATGCAGCGACCGCATCGCCAGTTCAAGGTACTTCTCATCGATGACGCAGGAAATCTTGATCTCCGACGTGCTGATCATCAGGATATTGATCCCTTCGCGGGACAGCACCTCGAACATCTTCGACGCCACACCGGAATGCGAGCGCATGCCCACGCCGATCAGCGACACCTTGGCGATCGACTCCGTGATCGACACGGACTTGGCCTCGATCGCCTTGGCCACACTCTGAATGATTGGCGTCGCCTTGCGCAAATCCGCGCGGGGAACGGTGAAGGAAAGATCCGTCAGCGAATCCTGCCCCATGTTCTGGATGATCATATCGACGTTGACATGGGCCTGCGCCACCGGCCCGAAGATCCGCGCGGCAATGCCCGGCTTGTCGGGAACGCCGACAATCGTGATCTTGGCTTGATTCCGATCACCCGTGACGCCGGCAACCGCGACCGCTTCCATATCCGCATCTTCACGTGTCACGAGAGTCCCCTTTCCTTCTTTAAAACTCGAATTGACCTCGACCGGGACATTGAACTTCGCCGCGAACTCGACCGACCGGGCCTGCAGCACTTTGGCGCCGAGACTCGCCATTTCCAGCATTTCTTCGTATGAAATCTTATCGATGCGCTTGGCGGCCGGCACGACGTTGGGATCCGCCGTATAGACGCCGTCCACGTCGGTAAAGATGATGCAGCGGTCGGCTTTCAATGCCGCCGCCAGCGCCACGGCCGACAGATCGGACCCTCCGCGCCCCAGGGTGGTCACATCCGACTGCTCGTTGATCCCCTGAAACCCCGCGACGACCGGAATCACACCCTGGTTCAGCGCGTCGCGAAGCCGATCCGCCGTCACGCGCGCGATCCGGGCCTTGGTATGCGCGCTGTCGGTAATAATGCCCACCTGCCGTCCCGTGAAGGAGCGCGCATTGATCCCGCGGCCCCGCAGGTCCATCGCCAGAAGCGCAATCGTCACACGCTCTCCGGTGGACAGCAGCATGTCCATCTCACGTTCATCCGGCATCGGCGTGGCTTCGTGCGCCAGCTTGACCAAACGATCCGTTTCACCGCTCATGGCGGACAAGACCACCACCACCTGATCGCCCGCGCGATGCGCCTGCGCCACACGATCCGCCACCTTATGGATCCGCTCGATGGTGCCCACCGAGGTCCCGCCATATTTCTGCACGATCAACGCCACCCGATTACCCCTTGGTAAATAACTTGGTTGCAAACTTCGTCGCGTCCCGGACCGGAGCCTTGGAGGCCTGGGCCTCGGCTTCCGTGAAACGCCGTCCCGCCGCCGGGGCGCCGCTTCCCGCGCTCTCACCGAACGCATAGAACGCCTGTCCCTGCCGGCCTTCGCCCTGGTCACACAGCACCACAAAGCGGAACGGCCCCATCTTCGCCAGCCCCTCCAGCAGCGGGCCGACCAGTTCACGATCGAACTCTTCGATGCCCTGCACGGTGGCCTTGAGATCCGTCCCATGCACCACGGCGTCCGTCAGCTCGGCATGCAGATAGACGAAGTCTTTCTTGGACAATTCCGCCAGCGCCACCGCGGCCCTGGCCTTCAGGCCCCCCTCTTGCAGCCTGGCGGGATCGGGCGCATCCAGCCCCGCGCAAATCCCGACGCCGCGATGCACGTCGCTCGACGTCACCACTGACCCGGAGATCTGGAACCGCTCGGCCAGGCTGGGCCACAACGCCGCGCGCCCCTCTCCCCAGAGCCATACGCAATTCGCCGGCTTTTTCCCCGCCACTATCCGCTCCTCATTGACCGGATGATCGCGCAAGATCACATAGGAGGCATCCATCATTTTTTTCAGAAGGTCGGACCCATCCCCTGTCGGCAGAGACTCGGTAATCGTCTGACCTTGGATGAGCTGCGGATCGGTACAGATGGCCCGCGGCTTGCCGTTCACCCATACCATCAGATGGCGGTGGCCGGCCCCGGGATAAAATTGGATCATCTCGGAGCCCAATTGCTCATTGATGGCTTCGATCAGCTCCCGCGCCTCGTCCGTTTCGATCAACCCGGCGGTCGCATCGTCCATCACGGCATGCGCCCCTAACTTCTTGATCTCTCCGCCGATCTTTCCGCCTTCGGGCTTCAGCGTGACCATGGTGCAACGGTAGACCACATCGTGCTCGGTCACCGATACGCCCAAGCTCGCCGCCTCGAACGGGCCCGGCCCTTGATAGTACTTCTTGGGATCGTAGCCGAGAATCGCCGTCCCGCTGAGTCCGCTCCCATGGCGGCTGCCATCCGCGGCGATGGCCAATAGGCCCACTTCACCGAGCTGCGCCAGCCGGTCGAGATGCGGCGTGGCGGCAGCCTGCAAGGGCGTCCGCCCGGCAAGCTCTTCGCGCGGCCGGTCGGCCATTCCACCGGCATGAAGAATGACATATTTCATAGGTTATCCGATGCGCCTCATGCGTTTAACAAACGAGCCACATCCTCGCGCGTCGCCTTGACGGTGAGCGGCGGCTTGGAAATGCCGATCGCCGTATCGGCGTCTTTCAACCCATGCCCCGTCAGCGTACAGACCACGGTCTCCCCTTCCCGCAATTTCCCCGCGCGGCCCAGCTTCGTCACGCCGGCCACCGACGCAGCCGACGCCGGTTCGCAAAATACGCCTTCCGTCGCCGCCACCAGCGCATAGGCCTGGAGAATTTCTTCGTCCGTCACCATATCGATGGCCCCCGACGACTCCTCAACCGCTTTGGACGCGGCGGCCCAGCTGGCCGGATTGCCGATGCGAATCGCGGTGGCAATGGTTTGCGGCTGCTCCACAATTCGGCCGAGCACCATGGGCGCCGCCCCGGCGGCCTGGAACCCCATCATGCGCGGCAGCTTGGTCGTCTGACTCGCCGCCCGATACTCTTGATAGCCTTTCCAATAGGCCGTGATGTTCCCGGCATTGCCGACCCGCAGCACATGCAGGCTCGGCGCATCGCCCAACTGATCGCACACTTCAAAGGCCGCCGTTTTCTGCCCTTCGATGCGGAACGGATTGATGGAATTGACGAGCTCGATATGATGGGTGACGGAGAGGTCTTTGACGATGGTAAGCGCTTGATCGAAATTGCCTTCGATCTGAATGACCGTGGCCTGATGCATCATCGCCTGGGACAACTTCCCCAGCGCGATTTTCCCCGCCGGGATCAGGACATAGACCGCCAGCCCGGCTCTCGCCCCATAGGCCGCGGCCGAGGCCGATGTATTGCCGGTGGAGGCGCACATGACGGCCCGCGCCCCTTGCTCCACCGCCTTGGAAATGGCCATGGTCATGCCGCGGTCTTTGAACGACCCCGTCGGATTGGCGCCCTCGAACTTCAAATAGAGATCGACGCCGGGCGCAATGGCCTTGGCCAGCCGCGCCGCGCGAATCAACGGCGTCTGCCCCTCGCCCAAACTGATTACCGGCGTCTTCTCCGTCACCGGGAGAAACTTCCGGTATTCCTCAATGATGCCGCGCCAACGAGTCATCCGATCACTCATCCTTCCCTTCCACCCGAATCAGCATCGCCGGTTCAGACACAAACGGCTTGCGGTTGATCTCGCGCAACGCCGTCTGCACATCGCGCTCCTGCGCCATGTGCGTCTTGATGACCACCGACACCGTCTGCCCTTCCCCCCGGCCCTGCTGCAACATCGACGAAATGCTGATGCCGCACCGGCCCAACTCTCCGGCAATCTGTGCCAGCACGCCGGGACGGTCCACCACCATGAAGCGCAGATAGTAGAGCGAACTGATTTCCTCGATCGGCTTCATCCGGATCGGGCGGCGCTGGTCCCGCTGGAACGAGGCCGGCGGCACACGGCCGGCGGCGCCCTTGAGCAGATTGCGCCCGATGGCGATCACGTCGCTGACGACCGCGCTGCCGGTGGGCAGCGAGCCCGCGCCCCGGCCATACAACATCACATCCCCCACCGCGTCGCCGACCAATTGAATCGCGTTGTAGACCCCGTCTACCTTGGCAATCGGATCGGACACCGGCACCATGGTCGGATGCACACGGGCATCCACTTCCCCGTTCACCAGCTTGGCGATGCCCAACAGTTTGATCGTATACCCGAACTCTTTGGCGTAGGCGATATCGGTCGGCGTGATGTGCGTAATGCCTTCGGTATAGATGTCTTTGATATTCACCGGCGTGCCATAGGCCAAGTTGACCAGAATCGCCAGCTTGTGCGCCGAATCGATGCCCGCCACATCGAAGGTCGGGTCCGCTTCGGCATAGCCGGCCTGCTGCGCGTCCTTGAGGATCGCATCGAAACTCTGGCCCTCGTGCGTCATCCGGGAGAGGATGTAGTTCGAGGTGCCGTTGATGATGCCATAGATCGACTCGATGCGGTTCGCCGCCAGCCCTTCCGTCAACGCCCGGATCACCGGAATCCCGCCGCCGACGCTCGCTTCAAATCCCAGATCGACGCCCTGACGGGACGCCGCCTCGAAAATTTCTTCCCCATGGAGCGCGAGCAACGCCTTGTTGGCCGTCACCACGTGCTTGCTGGCGGCAATGGCCTCCAGCATCACGCGCTTCGCAAAATCGTACCCGCCGACCAGCTCGATGACAATGTCGATGGCCGGATCGGTCAATACCTGTTTGGCATCCGTCGTCAGAACACCGGCCGGCACCGCCACCCCGCGATCGCGCGTGATATCGAGATCCGCGATCCGCAGCAGTTCGACCGGCACGCCGACCCGGCGGCTGATCAGCGCGGCATTCTCGAACAGCACTGTGGCCACGCCGGAACCGACCGTGCCAAACCCGATGAGCCCAACCCCGATACGGGACTTCATTCCTCTGATCCTTCGAGCTTCAAGGCCTTCTTGATCCCACGCACGGCCTGGCGAGTCCGGTGCTCATTCTCGACGAGCCCGAATCGCACGTATTCATCGCCCCCTTCACCGAATCCGATCCCGGGGGAGACGGCGACCTTGGCCTCGCGCAGCAGCAGCTTGGAAAACTCCAGCGACCCGAGATGCCGGTAGGCCGGGG
>Ga0169931_10007860_pt1 | contig 15710 bp, 14 predicted proteins | sample Kivu_15m_20L_FD_129675 | JGI IMG/M metagenome (GOLD analysis project Ga0169931, IMG submission 129675) | Freshwater microbial communities from Lake Kivu, Western Province, Rwanda to study Microbial Dark Matter (Phase II) - Kivu_15m_20L... | ecosystem: Environmental > Aquatic > Freshwater > Lake... | reverse complement strand
GCGCGGGTGCTGCTGGTGGATCAGGACCCGGCGGGTCTGAAAAAGCGCGCCCGGAATCTGAAATCGAAAGCCTCGATTCTCGTCGGAGACGTGGCGGATCCCGGCCTTGCGATGGCTGCGGTGAAGCAGGCGATCAATGACTTCGGCCGACTGGACATCCTGGTGAACAACGCCGCAATGCGGAACTACGCCGCGGTGTCGGACGCGACCACCGAGGAGTGGCGCCGCCTTCTGGAGGTCAACCTCATCGGCGCAGCTGGTTTTTGCCGCGCGGCACTGCCTCAGCTGCGCAAGGCGAAGCGCGGTGCGATCGTCAATGTTTCGTCCTGCTATGCGGTAACAGGTAGGAAGGGCATGCCCCTGTACGACGCCAGCAAGGCCGGACTGGTCGCGCTCACCCGCACGCTCGCGCATGAGGAGGCGGCGCATGGCATCCGCGCCAACGCCATCCTGCCGGGCTCCACATATACCGATTTCCATCGCAAGCGCGGCTTGAGGAAGAATGCACGCAGCGACAACTCCCTGCTGGGTCGCTGGGCGAAGCCGGAGGAAATCGCGTTCCCCATCCTGTGGCTCGCCTCAGACGAAGCATCCTTCATCACCGGCGAAACGCTGCTGGTCGACGGCGGCCTGGCGATTTTTTAGCGCCGCAACCGAACGAGGGCGCCGTGGATCCGGGTTATCGGCCCCCCGCGGCCGCGATCAACTTCGCCATGGAGGTATAGCCGCGACGCCAGGCATGCGCAAGCGGGCTTACCCCGTCGTGGTCCGCGATGTTCGGGTTCGCCTTGTGCGCCAGCAGCAGGCGCACGATCTCGGTGTGCACATCGCCCCCGTCGCCCAGGATCACCGCTTCCAGCAGCGCGGTCCACCCCAGCCGGTTGACGTGGTCGACGTCGATCGCAGTGGCGAGCAATACCTTGACCGTATCCAGGTGTCCGTAGTGGCAGGCCGGGATTAGCGCGGTGCCGCCGAAGCGGTTGGTGCTCTTCAGGTTGGCCCCGGCGGCGAGGGTGAGTTTCACCACCTCGGTGCGGCCGCGGGCACCGGCGACCAGGAACGCGCTGTCCTGCTTCTCGTCCTGCCAGTTGACGTCGGCGCCGGCGGCGATCAGGCGGCGCACTTCCGGCGCGTCGCCGCGTTCCGCGGCGAGGACGAGTTGGCGGTTGAGAGTCGCGGGCTGCGCCAGGGCAAGGGAGGCGACGGCGAGGGAGGCGATCAAGGCGAGAATCCGGAGCATGTCAGAGTGAACAGGCAAAGCGGGAAAGATAGTCCAGTCCCGCGATCGCCCGGGGCCCGTACCAGGAGGTCATCTCGCCGTCGATCAGGCGCGCGGGCCTGCCCGACAGCCGCTCGATACCAGGCAGGTGCTTCTCGGTGAAACGGTAGGGCTCGCTCGAGACGAGGATCAGGTCCGCTTCGGTATGGCCCAGGCCAGGCAGCTTGGGATACCGGGCGTCCGGAGCTTCGGGTACGGTGTGCAGGCCGAACAGGGCCAGTGTGCGCGAGATGTAAGTGTCCCGGGACACGGTCATCCAGGGGTCCTTCCAGATCAGATAGAGGACCTTCCGTTCCGGGTAAGCGTGCTCTTGCGATCTGGCGAGTGCGAACTGGTACCTGGCGCAGAGGGTCTCGGCCTCTCGCGCTTTGCCGAAGGCCTCGCCGATCTGTCTATACAGCGTGAGATTGTCCTGCGGGCCGAGCGGATGGGTGACGAGAAGGTTCGGCACGAACGCGGTGAGTGCGTCGGCGGTCGCTTTCGTATTCTCGTCGACGTTGACGATGGCGTGCGTTGGAGCGAGGGCGCGAACCTTCGCCAGATTCACGTCCTTGGTGCCGCCGACCTTTGGGATGCCCTTCAGGACTTCACCAGGATGGGTGCAGAACCCTGTGCGGCCGACCAGCCGGTTCGCAAGTCCCAGCTCGCACACGAGCTCGGTAATGGACGGAACCAGCGAGACGATGCGGATCAGGTTTTCTTCGCCGCCGAAAGCGACTTGCGCGCGACGCCGACCAGATGATCGGCAATCTCGACCATACGCTCGAAAGTACGCGCCTGTTCGATGGTGACGACGTAGCGGCCCTGGACTGCCAGCGTCGGCGTGCCCTCGATGCGGTAGGCTGCTCCAAGCTGAGCGGCGCGGCGCACCTTGCTCTGCACGCCGAAGGACTCGCTCATTTTCTCGAACTTCTTCAGATCCACGCCGTTCCTCTGCAACCACTGGCTGAGCGCCGCGCCGCTGTCGGTCCGCAGCCGGTCCTTGTGGATGGCATCAAACAGCGGCTTGTGGAGCTTGTCCGACAAGCTCATGGCCTCGAGGGTGTAGTAGATCGCAGCGTCGACTGCCCAGCGGTCGTTGAATACTGCCGGGATGCGGCGGAACACGGTGTCCGGCTGGAGCTTGGGCGTCCACGCCTCCAGCAGTGGCTCGATCTTGAAGCAGGCCGGGCAGCCATACCAGAAGAACTCCACTACCTCGATCTTGCCCGGTGTCTCGACCGGCAACTCCGGCTTGAGCACGGTGTAGTCGGTGCCAGGTTGCTGAGAGCGCGCCATGGCGGGCAGGAACGCTGTCAGCGCAATCGCCGCCATCAGGTTGCGGCGCTGCGGAAGAAAGTCACGTTTCATCAGTTGTCCTTGGTGGACAGATCCTTGAGTTTGACCAGGCTGGCCTCGATTCCGTTCTGAGTCAGACTCTGTCGCACACGATTCAGTTCATCGATCCGGGCGTAGGGGCCCAGCCGCACCCGGTACCAGGTTCCCTTGTCGGGCAGGCTGGTGGGTTCGACGGCGGCCTCCAGTCCCAGCAACGCGAGCTTCGCCTTCTGGTTGTCCGCGTCGGCTGGATTCTGGAACGAACCGGCCTGTATATAGTAGATCGCCTTCGGCTCCGCCTTGGCGGCCTCCGGCTGGCCTTTGGCTGCCTTGGCGGCGTCCTTCAGCTCTTTCTCGGAGACCGTTTCCTCGCCCCCCGGCAGGATCTTGTAGAAGTCGAATTTGGGCTTGTCGGCCTTGGCTGCGCCCGGGGCACCGGACTGTGGCATGCCGGCTACGGCCGGCGGCTTGACGGACTCGTCCTTGGCAGAGGGCTTCGTTTTGCCGCCCAGAAAGGGAATCGGGGTCTTATTGAGGAAAAGCGCGATGCCGAGCGCGATCGCCAGGCCGACGAACAGGCCGACGAACAGGCCCAGCAGGAAGCCGCCGCGGGAGCGGGAGGGGCCCGGTCTACCCTGTCTTGCTGCTCTCACCATCACATTTTCTCCGGCGCGCTCACGCCGAGCAGCGCGAGGCCGTTGGCGAGCACCTGGCGGACCGCGGCGGCGAGCGCGAGGCGTGCCTCGCGCAGGCTGGAATCCTCGACCAGAATGCGCTCAGCATTATAGTAACCGTGGAATTCCCCGGCGAGCCCACGCAGGTAGAACGCCACCGCGTGTGGCGCGCACTCCTCGGCTGCCCCGGCCACTGTCTCGGTGTACGCCGCCAGTTGCTGCATCAGCGCGAGTTCTCGCTGATGGGTGAGCGGGGCGAGCGGAACGGCTCCCAACGCAGCCGGATCGCTGGACCACTGCCGAAGCATGCTGCAGATCCGGGCGTGCGCGTACTGCACGTAATACACCGGGTTTTCCTCGCTCTTCGAGCGCGCAAGATCAACGTCGAACAAAAAGTCGGTATCCGGCCGGCGCGACACCAGGAAGAACCGCACCGCGTCCCGGCCTACCCACTCGATCAGGTCGCGCACCGTCACGTAGCTGCCGGCGCGTTTCGAGATCTTTACCTCCTCGCCGCCGCGCACTACCTTCACCAGGCTGTGCAGCACATAGTCCGGGTAACCCTTGGGGATGCCGGTGTCGAGTGCCTGCAGCCCGGCTCGCACCCGCGTGATGGTGCTGTGATGGTCGGTGCCCTGCACGTTGACGACACGCGCGAAGCCGCGCTGCCACTTCGTGACGTGGTAGGCGACGTCCGGAACGAAATAGGTGTAGCTGCCATCCGATTTCCGCACCACGCGGTCCTTGTCGTCGCCGTAGTCCGTGGTGCGCAGCCACAGGGCGCCGTCCTTGTCGTAGGTCTTGCCACTCGCCACCAACGCCTTCACCACGGCTTCGACCTTGCCCTCCGTATACAGGCTGGATTCAAGGTAGTACACGTCGAATTTCACGCCAAAGGCCTTAAGGTCCTCGTCCTGCTCGCGGCGCAAAGCCTCCACCGCGAACCGGCGGACCGATTCGAGATCGTCGATCTTCCCGCCTCCCGCAGCGTAGTCACGCGCGATTTCGACGATGTATTCGCCTTGGTAGCCGTCTTGGGGCCAGCCCGGTTGGTCAGGCGTGATGCCGCGGGCCCGTGCCTGCACGGAGCGCGCGAGGTTCTGAATCTGCGCGCCCGCGTCGTTGTAGTAAAACTCGCGCGTCACCGTATGGCCCTGCGATTCCAGCAGCGCGGCGATGGCGTCGCCCAGCGCCGCCTGCCGGCCGTGCCCGACGTGCAGCGGGCCGGTCGGATTGGCGGAGACGAACTCGACCATTACTTTCCCCGGACTCCCGGCCGAGGCGCGGCCAAAGGTGGCGCCTTCGGCAAGGATGCGGCGAATGATGTCCTGCTTCGTGTTCTGCTTCAGCCGGAAATTGATGAATCCGGGCCCGGCGATCTGCGGCGCCTCGACTGTGTCGGCGACCGATGACCAGACCGCGGATGCGCACAGCTTCTGCGCCAGCTCGCGCGGGTTCTTGCCGGCCTTCTTCGCGACCTGAAGCGCGAGATTCGAGGACCAGTCGCCGTGCTCGGGGTTCTTGGGGCGCTCCAGCAGCACCGCGATCTCGCCCGCCTCCGGCGCCTCGGCGCGCAAGGCTGCGCCAAGTGCTTCAACCAATATGGATTTCGGGTCGCGCATGGGGGCGCGAATTATACCGGGAGGACCTCAGTCGAACTCGATTGGGTCCACATCCAGGTGCCAACGGACATTGCGCGGCGAGTCGGCGAACAGCCTCTCACTCCAGGCCGTGAGCAGGGACTGCAGGGCGGGGCGCGATCGCGACTGGACCAGCAGTTGCGCGCGCTCGTATCCGGCGCGCCGCGTGATCACGTGCGGCACCGGGTCGTAGATGCGTACCGCTTCCGTCGGCGTTACCGAGGCCGCGACCTCACGCAGGAAATCCATCGAGACTTCCAGTTGCTTTGCCTCCGCTCGCAGCGCGGCTTCGTGCACGAACGGGGGGAATCCGGCGCTTTCCCGGTCGGACAACTGCGCTTCGGCAAAGCTGGGATAGTCATGCCGCACAAGTGCCTCGAACAGCGGATGCTTCGGGAACCTGGTTTGCACCAATACTTCACCTGCTTGCTCGCGGCGGCCGGAGCGTCCGGCGACCTGGGCGAGCGTTGCGAACAGGCGCTCGGCAGCGCGGTAGTCGGTGGAAAAGAGCGAGTTGTCGGCGCCCAGCACGCACACCAGCGTCAGGCCGGGAAAGTCGTGGCCTTTCGCGAGCAGTTGCGTGCCCACCAGCAGGTCGGCGTCACCGCGCCGGATGCCCTCGAGGGCCTTCTCCAGTTCGCCGCGACGGCGCGCGCTGTCGCGGTCGATCCGGGCGATGCGGGCCTCCGGGAACAGGGCCGCCAGCGTTTCCTCCACGCGCTGGGTACCTCGTCCGATCGGGCGCAGGTCGGGATTGCCGCAGGTCGGGCAGGCGCGCGGAACGGTCTCCTCCCACCCGCAGTGATGGCAGCGCAGCCGCCTGTCGGTCGAGTGAAGCACCAGATTCGCGGTGCAGCGCTCGCAGCCGGCGGCCCAACCGCAGGACTCGCAGGCGAGCACCGGCGAGTAGCCGCGGCGATTGATGAACACCAGGCTCTGCTCGCCGCGAGCGAGGCGGCCGCGGAGTGCCTCCACCGTGCCGCGCGCGAAGCCGTGGTCTGCCGGATCGATGCTCAAGTCCACCAGTCGCACGCGCGGCAGGGTGGCGCCTGGGACCGCACGCTCGGGGAGGTCGATTCGCTCGTAGCGCCCCATCCTGCAGTTGTGCCAGGTCTCCAGCGCTGGCGTGGCCGTGCCTAGCACGACCGGGCAGCCGGCGACCTTGGCGCGGAAGATCGCCGCATCCCGGCCAGAGTAGCGCAGGCCCTCCTGCTGCTTGAAGGACGTGTCGTGCTCCTCGTCTACGACCACGAGGCCCAGGCGCGGCAGCGGCGTCAGCGCGGCCAGCCGCGTGCCGAGCACGATCCCGGCTTCGCCGCGCGCTGCGTCCAGCCAGGCATGGGTGCGAGCGCCCGCTTCCAGCGCGCTGTGCAGGATCGAGATGTTCTCGAGGGGAAACGCGTGGCGAAAGCGCGCCTCCAGCTGCGGCGTGAGGCCGATCTCGGGAACCATCACCAGTGCCTGGTGGCCGCGGTCCAGCACGCGCGCGATGAGCTGGAGGTAGACCTCGGTCTTGCCGCTACCGGTGACGCCGTGCAGCAGGAAGGGCCTGAAGCTTCCCAGCGCGGCACCGATCCGTTCAACGGCTCCGGCTTGCGCCGGGTTGGGTTGATTGCTTGGGACGAAGCGCGATTCGCCCGCGTCGTCGCGCGCCGACAAGGCGCGCAGCTTGCGCTTGGGCAGGGCTTTCACCGAGCGCAGGCGGGGCGGGAGGGCGCCGGCAACGGTCTCGCCCAGCGGTCGCTGGTAGTAGCTGGAGAGGAAGCGCATCAGTTCCAGCCAATCCGCTGGCAGGCGCGGCGCGTCAGTCAGTACGCGCAGGATGGGTTTCAAACGCTCGGGTGGAATCGTGCTGTCGGTGACGCGCTCCATGACGATGCCGACGCGTTCGCGACGGCCAAAGGTCACGACGACGCGGTCGCCGGGTTGCTCCGGCGCATGCAGTGCATCCGGCGCCGGCAGGTAGTCGAACAAGGTCGCGAGCGGAACGTCGAGCGCGACGCGCAGCACGTTCATCCTAGGGGCAATGCGCTTTCCGGCGCGGGAATTTCCCTTATCGGCGCGCAAGCGCTACCTGCGGAACTTGAGCGTTCGCCTTGGGTTGAGCCCGGTTGTCCTTGCTCTGCAAGGACAATTTGCCTTGTCCACAGCGCTTGTGGACAAAAATGTGAATAACCGCGCGACCCTCGAGGCACCTTCAGCACGGTGTTTTGGCAGCCCTGGATAACCCGCTGGGATAGGCCAAAATTACCCAATGCAATCATTTGGTTGTAGGGCGCTTCCGAGAGGTAATGCGGCGCAAAGGGGAATCCCCTCCGGGAACGCGATTTTGTGCATAAGTCAAGCGGTCTGGCGCATTTTCATGCTGTAAGTGCGCACTTCGTCTACGAGCGCGGCAACCGACTCCGGCCGCACCAGTGGGGAGATGCCGTGCCCCAGGTTGAAGACATGGCCGGGTGTGGCGCCGAACGCGTCGAGGACGCGCCGCGCTTCCTCGCGCACGCGCTCTGGCGGCGCCAGCAATGCGATTGGATCCAGGTTTCCTTGCAGTGCAACGCGAGCACCGATCCGCTTTCTTGCCTTCGCCGGATCGACGGTCCAATCGAGACCCACCGCGTCGCAACCGGCGCCAGCCATCGCCTCCAGCCAGTTGCCGCCACCGCGTGTGAACAGGACGGCGGGCACGCGGCGACCGTCGGATTCTCGTTTGAGCCCTGCGAACACCTTGCGGGCATAAGCGAGGGAAAAGGCCTCGTAGCCCGCGCTGGTGAGGTTGCCACCCCAGGTATCGAACAGCATGGCTGCCTGAGCGCCAGCCTCGATCTGCGCGTTCAAGTACGCGGTAACAGCGTTCGCGTTCACTTCCAGGATGCGGTGCAGCAGGTCAGGGCGGGTGTAGAGCATCGTCTTCAGCGTTCGGAAGTCGTCGCTTCCCGAACCCTCAACCATGTAGCAGGCGAGCGTGTAGGGGCTGCCGGAGAAACCGATGAGCGGCACGCGGCCCCGAAGCGCGCGCCGGATCTCGGTCACCGCATCGGTGACGTAGCGCAGGCGCTCGAGATCGGGGGGGCGCAGTTTCAGGATGTCGGCCTCCTCGCGCAGTGGTCGCGCGAAGCGCGGACCCTCGCCTTCAGCGAAGGACAGGCCCAGGCCCATGGAATCAGGCACAGTCAGGATGTCCGAGAACAGGATTGCAGCGTCGAGGGGATAGCGCTCCAGCGGCTGCAGCGTGACTTCCGTGGCGAGGGCCGGACTCATGGCGAGCTTCATGAAACTTCCCGCCTTTTCTCGAGTGGCCCGGTATTCGGGCAGGTAGCGACCCGCCTGCCGCATCAGCCAGATCGGCGTGTACGGCGTCGGTTCGCGCGCGAGCGCCCGCAGCAGCATGTCATTGGCGAGTTCTGTCACCTGCGCACCAGTTTCGACAATACGTACTTCCAGTCGGCGGGTGTCACCGGCGTGATGGACAGGCGCGTGCCGCGACGCAGCAGCCACATGCCCGCCAGCGGTTTTTGCTTGCGCAGTTCAGCGAGTGGCACGAGCGGAATCTTCCGCGTCGCCCGAACGTCCACTACGCTCCAGCGCGGCGCCTCGCGCTTGGACTTGGGGTCGTAGTAGGGGCTCTTGCGATCGAACTGCGTTGGGTCCGGATACGGCGCCGAGGCCACTTCCGCCAGGCCCGCAATCCCGGGCTCCGCGCAGCTGGAGTGGTAGAAGAAGACGTGGTCGCCAGGGCGCATGGCATCGCGCATGAAATTGCGCGCCTGGTAGTTGCGCACGCCTGTCCAGGGTGTAATACGACCGGGAGCCGCGAGCGCGTCGTCGATCGAGCACTCGTCGGGCTCGGATTTCATGAGCCAGTAGTTCACAGCCGTGATTGTCCCAGACTGGAAGGTGGTGTCCCCCGCTCGTGCCGGTGGGCCGGATCCCGAACCCTGCAAGTCAGGGTGGTCGCTTACCGGTCACATCAGGCTCGTCCGGCGGGCCCGAAGGCCAGGGACGCTCACAACAGTGACGCTAGTGGCAGCAACCTGGGGATGCTATCGGTTCGGAAATATAAGCCCTGTCGAACACAGCAGGCGACGTCGATCGCGTCACGCTTGCGCAGGGGAACTAGAACAGCTTCTCCTGCTGGGCGATCGCGGCATCCAGCTTCGCCTCGATCGAATTGATTCTACGCTTGGCGTCCCCGATGTCAAAGCCCGTACCGACCTTCATCGACAGGAGTTCATGCGCGATGTTGAGCGCAGCCATTACCGCGATGCGGTCGGTGCCGTTCACCTTGCCGGTGTTCTTGATCTCGCCCATTTTTGCGTCGAGGTATTCCACCGCGCGCATCAACGCCTCGCGTTCTCCGTCGGCGCAGGAGACGCGATAGCCGCGGCCAAGAATGCTGACTTCAATGGTCTTGGCGTTATCGGCCATCTGCGCGGCGGGGGCCTGGGATGTCAATCTGGAAGGCGGGCGAGCAGGTTTTCGAGCTTTGCCTTGGCACCGTCGATTCGTTCAGTGAGGCGCTTGGCGTCGTTGCGCGCCCCCGCCAGTTGCTGGCGCAGGTCATGGTTCTCGGCGCGCAACTTTTCGCACAGTCCGACGAACTGCGCGACCTTGGCCTCGAGGGAGATGAACTCCGCTTCCACGTTTGCAAATATGGTGCAAATTCGCCGCTGCGTCAAGAAATAAGAGGCGTTTTTGAATGTGTTTCCTAGGTTGAATCCGGCGCTTGGGTCACGGGGTACAATGGCGGCGCTTTCGGTTGCAAGGTGTCCACGGCGCGGTCTGCGCCGTGGGTGAAACGGGAAAGAGGTGCGATGCCTCTGCTGCCCCCGCAACGGTAGGCGAGATCGGGTGCCTGCACTCGGCCACTGTCCGCAGCTACGGATGGGAAGGCCAGGCAACCGGAAAGACTCGCGAGCCCGGAGACCGGCCTTGCAATGACCAACCTGTTCAGGGCGTCGGGGACGACGCCGGTGGAGGATTCAATGCATTTCCGCTTTGCCGCGGCCGCGTTGGCGGCTATTTCCTGCGTCATTGCCCCCGTCGCAGCTCAGGACGACGCCGTCGTAGTCACTGCGACGCGCAGCGAGCAGCGTGTGCGCGACGCCATTGCGCACGCCACGGTAATCACCGAACGCGAGATTCGGGACTCTGGGGCGGCCGACCTTCCATCGCTGCTGCGCCGGGTCGCAGGCTTCGAGTACACCCAGAATGGCGGGATCGGGACCACCAGCACCACCTTGCTGCGCGGAGCGACCACCAATCAGATCCTGGTGTTGATCGATGGAGTGCGCGTGTCCAGCGCGACCACGGGCACGACCCAGCTCGACCAGCTCATGCCGGACCAGATCGAGCGAGTCGAAGTGGTGCGTGGACCGGTCTCCAGCCTGTATGGCTCGGGAGCGATTGGCGGGGTGATCCAGATATTCACCAGGCAAGGTCGTGGCGCGCCTCGTCTTGAGGTCGATGCAAGCGCAGGGGGATACGGCAGCCAGCGCCTGCGCGCCAGCTACTCGGGCGAGCTCGGCGACACCCGATTCGCGGCTACGGTCTCGCGCCTGGAGACCGACGGTTTCTCGTCGATTCGACCGGACGTGGTTCCGGGCGCGAACCCGGACCGCGACGGCTACCGGAACACGTCCCTTTCAGCGAGCCTGTCGCACCGGCTGGCGCGCGGCCATGAGGCGGGCTTGCGCCTGTTCTCAAGCGACGGCCGGGTGGAGTTCGACAACGCCTTCGCCGCGGCGGCCAGCGATCGGCATCGTGGGACGACGGCCGTGAGTTCGTCACTCCTCTACCTGAACAACCAGTTGGCTTCGCGATGGCTCTCGCGGCTCTCGCTTTCCGAGGGCCGCGATCGCTTCGACAACTTCACCAACGACAACGTCACCAGCCGGACCCGGACGCGAAACACCCAGCTCGTATGGCACAACGATGTCAGCCTGGCGCCGGAGCACACTGTCACACTCGGCGTAGAGAGCCTGCGTCAGGCAGTCTCCAGCACGACCAACTATGTGCGCAGCGGTCGGGATGTGGATGCGTTGCTCGCCGGCTACGTGGGCCGGTCCGGACGGCATGGCCTTCAATTCAACCTGCGCGACGAGCGCTACAGCGACTTCGGCCGGGCACGCACCCACTTTGCCGGCTACGGATTCGACCTGACGCCACAATGGCGGCTCATCGGCTCGGCGTCGCGGGCGTTTCGCGCGCCGACCTTCAACGAGCTGTTCTTCCCTGGCTTTGGCAATGCCACGCTGCGGCCAGAACGATCGCGAAACGCCGAACTCGGATTACAGTTCGCCAGCGGCTCGCATCTGGCACGGGCGGTTGCATTCCGATCGAGGATAGTTGACCTGATCAATCCGTTCCCGATCGTCAACATCAATGAGGCGGCGATCGACGGACTGGAGCTGGCCTATGCGGGTCGGCTCGGGGGATTCGACCTGCGCGCCAGCCTGTCGCTCCAGGATCCGGTGCAGCGCACCGCGGCCGCCGAGACGCAACTCATCCGGCGTGCCAAGCACTTCGGGAACTTCTCGCTCAGCCGGTCCTGGGGGCAATGGCGGTTTGCCGCTGAATATTCCGCCAGCGGCCGGCGCTTCGACAACCACGTCACTGCTTTTCCCACCACTCGAGTCGAGCTCAGGCGCTATGACCTTTTTAACCTGGTGTCCGAGTATCGGATCGTGGAAGGCACGGTCGCGTACGCCAGGCTGGAGAACGCGTTCGACAGGGACTATGTCCTGACGCACGGCTTCAACACGCAAGGTCGGAAGCTGTCGCTGGGCATACGGCATCAGTTCTGATTTCAGGTGCGGCGCCAGGCGTGATTGCGTACGGCGCGGCTGGTCCGTGACCTGACCGCGGTGGCTTGTCGGTGCTCCTGCGCCTGAGCGTCACCCATGATCCCGCGCGGTGGTATCTTGCGCGCATGGTCAAGGACGCCGTCCCGCTCAAGTCGATAGCGCGCGCGCTGGTCATCAAGCTGCGCCACCACGGTGACGTGCTGCTTGCCGCGCCGGTGCTGTCGGTGCTGAAGGCTCACGCGCCGGAGGCCGAAATCGACGCGCTGGTGTACGACGATACCGCGCCAATGCTGGAAGGCCACCCGGCGCTGCACACGCTATACACGGTCGGCCGCAAATGGAGGGATTTGGGTGCGCTGGCCCGGTTCGGCGCCGAACAGGCGCTCTACGCCTCGTTGAGCTCGCGGCGCTATGACCTCATCGTCCACCTCTCCGAGCAGCCGCGCGGCGCGTGGCTCGCGCGTGCGCTCGGCCCGCAGTTCTCGGTCGCGCCTATCGTCCCCGGGCGCGGCAGGTTCTGGCGCAACAGTTTCACGCACCGCTTTCCGCTGCCGAGGAACGGCCGGCGCCACGCGGTCGAACTGAATCTGGATGCGCTGCGCCGCATCGGCGTGCAGCCCTCGGCGGAGGAGCGCCGCGTGCGGTTCGTGCCCGGGGCGGAGGCGGAGGCTAAGGCAGAGTCCCTGGTGCCCGAACCCGGCTTCATCCACTTGCATCCGACGTCGCGCTGGAGTTTCAAGAGCTGGACAGTGGAGAAGAACGCCGAACTGATCAACCGCCTGGTCGCGGAAGGGCATCGCGTCGTGCTGACGGCGTCGCCGGCGCCAGCGGAACTGGCGATGATCGAGGCCATCGAGGCGGAGGTGCCCGGCAAGGCGACCAACCTTGCCGGCCGCCTGTCCATCAAGGAACTCGGCGCCGTGTCGGCGCGGGCGAAGCTGTTCATTGGCGTGGATTCCATGCCGATGCACCTTGCGGCGGCCATGGGCACGCCGACGGTGGCGTTGTTCGGACCCAGCGGCGGCCTGGATTGGGGTCCATGGAACGTTGCCCATCGCATCGTCGCCAGCGACCACACTTGCCGGCCCTGCGGCAACGACGGCTGCGGCGGCGGCAAGGTGAGTGAGTGTCTCACCACGCTGCCGGTGGACCGGGTTTACGCAGCCGCGCGCGCGCTGCTCGGATAGGCGTCGGCTATGCGCATCGCGCTGGTGCGTCAGCGCTACAACCCGTACGGCGGCGCCGAACGCTTTATCGAGCGTGCCTTGCCGGCGCTCGAGCGCGCGGGCGCGGAGGTGACGTTGATCGCGCGCAGTGCGCAAGGCTGGGGCGGCGGGTCGCGCAAGGTCGTTCTCGCCAATCCGATTTACCTCGGCAGCTGGTGGCGCGACCGTTCCTTCGCCCGCGCGGCGCGCGAAGCCTGGACCGCGGGCGGCTTCGATCTGGTGCAGTCGCACGAGCGCATTCCCGGCTGCCACGTGTACCGCGCCGGCGACGGCGTTCACCGGAACTGGCTGGAGATCCGTCGCGCCATGTCCGGGACAATGGGGACGCCAGGCCTTGCGCTCAACCCCTACCACCGCTACGTCTGCGACGCGGAAAGGGCCATGTTCGAGCACGACGCGTTGCGCGCGGTGATCTGCAATTCACGGATGGTGCGCGAGGAGATCGCGGCGGCGTTTCGGGTTGATCCTGGCAAGCTGCATGTTATCTACAACGGCATCGACCTGGAGCAATACCATCCGCGAGAACGGGAGCGCTCGCGCCAGGCGATGCGCGCAGAGCTTGGCGCGGCCGATGGTGAAACCGTGTTCCTGTTCGTCGGTTCTGGGTTCGCGCGCAAGGGGCTGGACGCGGCCATTGCCGCGCTGGCGCAGTGTGCCGCGCAGGGCTCAGGCGAGCGTTTCCGGCTGGTCGTTGCCGGGCGCGACCGACAGGCGGCACGATTCGCCGGACAGGCGAAGGCGGCTGGGCTCGCCGGCAAGGTACAGTTTCTCGGTGGCCGCGAGGATGTCCGGCCCCTGTATGCAGCGGCCGATTGCTTTATCCTTCCTACGCGCTACGACCCCTTTCCCAACACCGCTTTGGAAGCGCTGGCGATGGGAATACCGGTGATCGTCGGCAGGCGCAGCGGCGCGGCTGAAGTGGTCCAGACCGGCCAATCGGGATGGGTCTGCGACCCGGCCGATGTCTCGGAACTGGCGAACCTGATGCGCGGCGCGGCAGCGGCAGGTTCGGACATGGGGCGGGCGGCGCGGGCATGCGCGGAGAATTTCGGGATCGACAAGATGGCGGGCGAACTGGTGACACTGTATTCAAGGCTGGCGCCTTCGGCCGGGAGGGGCTGATGCGCGTCCTCGCGCTGCTGCTCATGCTCGTCGTCGCGCCGGTCTTTGGTGCGACGAACGAGGAACTTGCCGAGCTCGCCAAGCGCGCGGCCGCCGGCCAGTCGCAAGCGCGCGAGGCGCTCGGGAAGCTCTCTCGCGACGGCGACGCCGGCGCCGCGCTTCTCCTGGGCATGCTCTACCTCAGCGGACGCGGCGTACCCCAGAGCGAGGCTCGCGCCATCGAACAGTTCTCCATTGGTGCGTTCAAGGGGCGCGTGGACGCGGCACACAATCTTGCGGTGACCTACCAGCGTGCGCCGGACAAGCTGCGCAACCTCGAGGCGGCACGCACCTGGTACCGCAGCGCAGCGGAGCGCGGGTTCGCGCGCTCGCAATCGAACCTGGGCGAGATGCTGCTCGAAGGCAGCGGAGGTCCGGCGGACATCGATGCCGCGCGCGGTTGGATCGAGAAAGCGGCAGCGCAGGATGAGCCGCGCGGCCTGTACCTGCTTGGAATCCTGCAACTGGAGGGCCGCGCAGGTCTTCAGAAGGACCCCGAGGCCGCAGCCAGGCTGCTGCAACGCGCGGCAGCAGGCCAGGACCGCGACGCCCAGTACCGCCTCGCGCTGCTCTACGGCACCGGTCAAGGCGTGGAGAAGGACGAGCAGGCGGCGTTTCGTCTGCTGGTCGAGGCGGCCGCACAGCGCCTGCCCAAGGCCGAGTACCGGATGGCGACCATCTACGGCCGCGGCGCGTTCGGCGTGCAGAAGGACGAGGCCGCGGCGGCGAAATGGCTGCGACTGGCGGCGCGGCAAGGTCACCTCGAGGCGGGCTACTCCCTGGGCCTGATGTACGCCGAGGGTCGCGGCGCGAAGGCGGATTCAAGCGAGGTCTACGGCTGGATGCTGGACGCGGCGCGCAAGGGTCACCCTCGCGCGATCGAGTATGTGCAGCGGATACAGGCGAACAGAGCGAAGGCGGCACCCGCGCCACCCACGGGTGAGGCGCAGAAGTGACCCCGACGCCATCCTCGGGCGCCCTATACCTGCGCCTGCTGTCCTATGTGCGGCCTTACCTCAAGGTGTTCGCGCTGGCAATCCTGGGTATGGTGGGCGCCGCCGCAACCGAGCCGCTGTTTCCCGCGATGATGAAGCCGCTGCTGGACGGCGGCTTCGGCGCCGGGACGCAGCCCGCGTGGCCGCCGCTCCTCTTCGCCGCGGCGCTGGTCGGCATCTTCGTCCTGCGCGGGATTCTGAGCTTCGCCTCGTCGTATTTTCTCGCCTGGGTCGCGCACCGCGTCGTGCTCGACTTGCGCGCCGAGATGTTCTCGCGGCTGGTGCGCTTTCCCGCGAAGTACTTCGACGACCATAGTTCCGGTGCGGTGCTCTCGAAGGTCGCCTACGACGTGACGGGCGTCGCGGCCGCCGCCACCGGCGTGCTCACCGTGGTGGTGAAGGATTCCATCGCCGTGATCGGGCTGCTTGCCTGGCTGCTGTGGCTGGACTGGAAGCTCACGCTCATCGCGCTCGCGGTTGGGCCGCCGATCGCGCTCTTCGTGCGCCTGCTCTCCTCGCGCCTGCGCAGCATGACGCGCGGGACGCAGAGCGCCACCGGCGAACTGGTGCACGTCCTGGAGGAAACCATCGAGTGCCACAAGGTCGTCAAGGTAT
>Ga0169931_10007859_pt1 | contig 15710 bp, 13 predicted proteins | sample Kivu_15m_20L_FD_129675 | JGI IMG/M metagenome (GOLD analysis project Ga0169931, IMG submission 129675) | Freshwater microbial communities from Lake Kivu, Western Province, Rwanda to study Microbial Dark Matter (Phase II) - Kivu_15m_20L... | ecosystem: Environmental > Aquatic > Freshwater > Lake... | reverse complement strand
CCCCTAATTCACGACTGTACGCGTACGTGACTAAGCTACTGATCAGCGCCGCGCGACAAGCTCTATGCTGCTTTGACTAACACCAGTGATATGTATATCAACAACTTGGCTTCCTCATGCTTTCCCAAAAAATATTGATCAAAACGGAAAATTGGATATGAAAACAAAATCTTCATCAACAACAAAAGCTAGCAGTTTCAGTGACGATGATAGTGATGATACTTGGCTTCCAATTGCTTTCCCAAAAAATATTTATCAAAACGGAAAATTGGATATGAAAACAAAATCTTCAACAACAAAAGCTAGCAGTATCAGCGCTGAGAAAGAAGAAATGGCTATTATGGATGTAGCAACAATTTTACGCGAAATCCATATAAACATGATCATTTCAGAGTTTCGATTTATTTTTTTATATTCATATTGTTTGACTCCTACTCTATTAAATTCGAGCAATCGATATTTAAACAAAAGCATCATGAAAGGTCTGTCCTTGGTTTCATTTGAACGAATAAATCAGAAAAGTTAGTCTCTTTACCCCATCCTTCGCGAATGTCATGGAAGTCCCTACCAGACAGCATGACGACGTGCCCAGCCAATTCATCATCATCTATTGGTACCAAAGTACAATTTCCTCCATCCATCAGCTCGTACTCATTCTGAGTCTCCATGACTTGAATCTGGACCTTGTATTTCTTTGTGGCCTTTCGGTAATTTATCGCTATGATTCGGCCTATGGCTGACTGAGATGCTTTACCGAATCGAACAAGATCCATCACTTCATATCGTACTTGATTTACCTTCAGCGAATATAGCGTTAGCGTTTGGTCAGTAGCTCTAGGAGTACTCGCTTCTTTCAGTCTCGAGTTTAAATAGAACTTCTCATCCATGTAATCCAAACGTTGCCGTTGAACGATACATTGTGTCGCCCAGGATAAGTCAATAATTGGTTTTCCATAAGATATAGCAAGGTTCATGGGTATCGATATACGAGACACTGGGATTAGAACGTGCGGTGGAAGATTTATCGAATCGGTTAGTATTAGATCGAAATGTGCGGACGATAACGTGCTTTTGTATGATATGATATTGGCACCTATAGCTGTAGTAATATCGCTCCTACATCGCAACAATCGGGAGTGGTAATTACAAGGAACATTTGTTTAGAATTCGGTACATCAAAGAGTGGAAAATCAAAAAAAACAAACAAACCATTTCTTTTCTGAATCTTGATTATCCAAAGCAATTATAATATTTAGCCCTTGAAATAAAGGGTCGCCGTTATCTTGGCAGCCTGGACGGCACCATTTCTTGGCATTTCTCGCTTTCTGCAAGATGAACAAACCAGAGCTAGTAGACAGTCCAAGAGGAAGACGGTAAGATGAATACAACACGCTGTCGAATACATTTGTCTGTTGTTTCGATTGGAATCGATGAAAAATTGCATTTACCCAACATCTATGCAACATAGGTGCACCTAAAGATCCAGCCAATAGATACTTATGTGTACGGCGTTTTGTTGGTTCAGAAACAAAAAAAAGTTTTCTCGTGACATTTGAAGCATTAAGCACTTCACCGGATAAGTCCGAAATAATAGATCCACCAAGCGACCGGATTTGATTACACGAAACGTCGTCTAATCCAGACACAAAAAATGATAGACCGTCGAAGGGCTTGTTATCGCGATAAATGCTAGCGTCTTTTCTGGAAGTGATTTGTAGTGGAAGTTGAACCTCAGGAGTCTGCGATAAATGGAAAGACGCGACTTTACGTTTTATAAGAGACGGTTCATGAGCGTGCAAAGGTGAAGAATGATCTTTACAATTTTCGAGTATGATACCGGATTCAGACTTTTTCTTTGCTCGCATCTCAAGAAGTATGTGGACACCGTCTTGGGTTGCTATATGGTTGCTACCATTCAAATCATCAAAATCACGATGAGATTCCACTGCCTTTCTCTTACGATCTTCGCGGTCGACATACGACGCGTTATGGTCGCACTTTTCATTGGCTTTACTACTAGCCAGATGAGTCCCTCGACGCTGACGACGCTGGTCCGTTTGAACCGCATGAATTGCATTTGTATCTTCTTCAATAGCTTTTTCTTCAAGAAAGTTCGAAAGGTACTCAAAGTTTTTCTCGATGGATGGCCCTCCTAGAAAGTTTTTGTCTATCTCTCTGATTTCATTTAGAATAAATAGAACAACACTTTCTTCAGACGTAAAAAAGTCTCTACCAAGTGCACCTTTACCGCTTCCACGAGGAGGGACAAAAAAATATGACCGGGAAAGCGGACCGATGCTCCGTTCATATTTCCATCCCTCAGACTGCTCATCCTTTAGACAATGCCACAATGGTTTGAAAAGATCTCGCATAAACTTAAGGTCATCGCCACATTTAGCCGCACTTATGAGAATCCTCCCACACACTTTTGCAGAGAAAAGTGTCAGCGCTTTGGAAGGCCCACAAAGAATAGTATTATCTAAAGTCACATTAGTGTCAGCGTCATCACTATCACTTCCGATGCTTATGTGGACAGCATCACCATTTTTGGTCTCAAAATCCTTCGTAGAAGATTCAACATTTAATCTTTTATTTTTACCCTTGTCTTTCAGTGCTGATATCGGAACCCTATCAGATGAATCTGACAAGTAATCGGCAGTTTGAAAACCGAGCTTCTCTGCCTTTTCATACAAGTCATGCCCGTGGAAGAAATCGATTCCAATCTTTGCCCCGATTTTCACGTTTCCTTTAGGTGGAACATAGACTTTCTCAGCATAAGGTTCGGGTCCTATCTTATGTGACCATCCTTTACTTTTCAAAAACTTCCAAACTTCATTGAAGTTCGGTCGAGGTTTTCGATAATCTGTTGTTGATGTTTTCAAGCGTTTCTGATCTTTCCGTTTGGGACCAATAGATGCTTTAGCGATTTTTGATGTCATCGCAAGAGGAGGTTTTGGAGATGGAAACGCCAGTGTCTTGCGTGGGGTATCTGACTTTTTGCTCCTCAGGCTCGAGTTTTCCTCTACCGAGGAATCAGAATCTTCATCGGAATCCTTGATAACTACTTTTTTCCTTGTCAAACCTTTAGACGAATCAGAAACATCTATCGGCGGTGATTGATCATCACCTGCATCGAAAACATTGGGAATATTTTGTTGGACGCGATTGCTGATGTCGATTGCAACTTTTATTAACGGCTGGAGACGATCGAGTTCTGACTTCATAGCAGCTGATACTTGTTTCTCTCTTTCTAATGATGAGTTCAGTCGTGTCACTTCGTGTTCAAGACTCTTGATTAGCCGCGAAAGTTCCTTGTTCTTTCTCGATAAAGTGCTGTTTTCAACGTGTAGGCGTTCATTTTTTTGTTGAAGAGACGTATTATCATATGTAGGGGCCCGCATTAGATTCTTGACAATACTGTCGACATTGACTTCAGAAAGCTCTCCAAGCTGTCTTTGGATGGTCTCAGTTCGCTGGGATAGGGCAAACGCTTTTTTTCCAGTTTCACCCGAATTATCAGAGTCGCTTTCAAGCTCATCGGCATGAAAGGTTGCTACTGAGTTGCGAGCGATGCCTGTAGGGGCTGAGACGGCTGAGACAACTCTTGTTGTTCTTCCGTACTTCGTCAAATGAGGAGAAACAGAACCGACTCTCGTTTCTTTGCTTTTTCTTTCTTCAAACTCCCTTTCACTATTAGTTTCAGACTCTTCAATATCATCAGGAGAGGACCAATTTCGTGGATTAGTCAATGATCTTTTTACAGCTTCATATCCATGAATCATACCAAATGGTTTCTTATGTTTATCTTCTTCATCCGTATTATTGATTGCTGAATCAGATGGTGGGTTTTCGTAGGCTATTCCAATGCCTCGGATCTCATGAGGTGGCTTTTGATAGGCATCTACAAGGCTTTGGCCAGAATTGATTGAATTGTATGTCATTTTATTCATCTCATTTAAACTGTCTCCAAATGATTCCCATCGGTCAACCGTAATTAAATCGTCGTTCTCATCGTTTATGTTGGCATTAGGAAAAGAACTCAATCTTGATACTTTCGATTGTGATAGCGAACCAATCATCAATTCAGCAGTATCCTCAGAATTATTTAACGACGCTCTCGTTTTCGTCATCAAAGGATCCAATGAGGGATATGAAAAAAGTTGTGAGGTGGTCAATGTTTTATCTTCTGAGACGGTATCATGAGCTTCATCAGGTACGAAAAGTTGCGTTTCATTGAAAAAGTAGTTGCTATCGTCAACGTTCATTAGCTTCTTAAGTTCCCCCGAGCACTGCTTGATTTCTGGAAAAAGTCTATTCTCTTTGTGAGGTTCGCATTGTTCGAAACTTCCCTCCAAAAGTAAAGAAACATCTTCACGATTATGCTCATCATTATTAGTGTCAACATCGTTACGACCGATACAATTATCGTCGAAAGTAGCTTGCAAAAGCGGAGCTCGCTCAAAACCATCCTGCATTACAGAGTCGATTGCTGCTGATTTCTCTCTACCTGAATTATCATATGTCAAGCTAATCAGATTCTCGTTACTGGATTTCATAGAATTTGGCGTAGATGACTGATGAGGAACGTCGTCATTCATGCGAGGACAATCATATTCTAGACTTAAATGATCGCTCTTACTCTTCTCGGTTGCGATCGTAGAGTTATGAGAGATAAGCTGGTCTTTTGATTCTTGGCCTTCAACAGTTTTTGCAGCCATATTTGCATTCCTTGTTAATATCATCGGAATAAATTGAGAAGGTACTTGTAGAGTATCCCCACTCATTATGGAAAAGTTCGTAGCCTGAGTTATGTTAAATTCATTATGTTCGATGCTCTTAACGTTTCTTTCACTGTGATGGTTGGGGATGGTATTATTTGGTACACCATCATCACCTTCACCAACATCATCATTATCAGTAAATCCCTTTAGGATAACACTGCTCGTTCCTTGTAATATTAAGTCTCGATTTTGAGAGTGGGACATGAGCATGTCCGTAGTTATGAAATTGATGTCGTGAACTGCATTATTATTTTTTTCGTGACCTTCCTCCTGATATGAACGATTATCATTAGATTCTGCATATATTTGCGTTGGAGATTCAGGGTCTTCTGATGCATAACCATGCTCACGATCCCAGCCTGATTCGTTCCGTGGGAAATAGATGGGAGGAATATACTCTACGTCTCGTTCATCTAATGTGGTATGGCTATAGTCTGAGTCATCCTTAATAGATGAAACCTGCTGAGTAAGTAATCCACTTGATGCGGCAATAGGGTCACGCTCATTCACTTCCTCCGATATCTCCCAGCTATCGGAGAAAGATTCAACTTCGCTAGATGGCATCTGTATTTAATGAGACGGGACACAAATGTTGACCCCCTACGAAACAAGTAAAAAAATTCAAACGAATACTCAAGTCCTTGATGCCACTATGAACATGGTTGATTGTTAAGGGGGGCTTTCAATCCGTGGACTATCGGGAGTAATGCTGGGGTGTTGTAAATATGTTGTATACGCAAGTGGAAGGATCCAGCACTCAGCACTCCGTTTATGTAGGGTTTAGGGCTTAGGGTCCAGCGTCGGCGAGCGCTGCCCGGGCCGGACAGAAAGGTAGCGCGTTATGCCGTTATTTTGTAGCCTTCATTTCCATCAGCCAACAAATTACATACTACATGTGCACAAAATTGAACTTATAAATATTTTCTCGATTCTTACCGTACTATCTATTTCATGGAAGATGACTTCCGTCAATCGAACAAGCGAGTTCTTTGCTATTTGCCAGTCTATTCCACCAACCGACCGAAATAATACCAAAACCAATGTTGAAAGTGTTACCTCAAGTAAAGGAAGATATTCGGGTGAAAATAGTCTCCCTGAACCGACGACACATGAACTGCGATCTTTTCACAAATTAGCCTCACAAGTTTCTCAGGAAATTCACTCTACATCGAACCTCCTATCAGAGCTCACAACTCTCATCCAAGGCTCGTCTCGATCTCTATTTGCCTCTGAGGAATCAGATCAGGTAATAAATAACCTAGTCTTACGCATAAAATCCAAGATTGAATCGCTTCATATTCAATTGGATGACGCAGCGGCTGTCATCGCCCAGACTAAACGTAAGAAAAGTGGGAATAAAAATCATCAGGCGGAAATGGAAGCCTCTAATGTTGTGGGTCAATTAAAAGAAGATCTAGCTAACTCAACTAAAGGATTTAAGCAGATTTTACAGGTACGCAGTGATCGGATACGAGAAAGATCTGAAAAGAAACTACATTTACTCTCGGATCCAATGGAAAAGCCCAATCTAAACGAAGCGAGAGATTCCATGGTTTTACTTGGAAATAAACCCCGAGTGTATGATGACGCGATGAAAATTTCAGGAAAAGAGAAAATGAACTTTGGTTCGCCATCGGGTATTGTCAACGGCGAATCCAAGTTTTCTACTGGACCTCTTCTGGATTTGACAAGTCCTTTACTTGCAGCTGGAGGAGGGACGCATGGCCGTCTTGAGAATGAAATAATGCCCTCTGGCGAAGATACAACACAGCTTCCCAGACCGAGTACGTTTATTATTTGTTTGTTAAGACTGTTGATATAGAATTGACTGATGAAAATCAATATTTTTAAAGGGGGAATCAATGGACGCGGTGGCGGTTCTGTCATGTATTCGAAATATTCTGAATCGTCCAACGCATTGACTAGTCCATATCAAGTGCTGAGTCCATTGGATATTCAACGAATGGATGAGCAGTCGGGGCAAGCTCAGATGATGCAGCTGATACCCGACCAGAGTTACATGCGTCAGCGGGCGGATGCCATGTCACAAGTTGAAGCTAATATCGTTCAGTTAGGTACTATCTTCAACAAGTTAGCTGTTATGGTCAGTGAGCATCAAGAACTAGTACAACGAGTAGAGGATAATGTCGAGGAAGCTAACGAAAACATCATGCTCAGTTTATCAACATTAACGAACACTCTAACAAGCATGAGGACAAATAGAGCGTTGATTTTCAAAATTATGGCTGTGCTCTTTATTTTCATCGTTTTGTTCATAACTTTTTTCGCATAACTCACAGCATATCTGCTAGAAGGGAATCAGTTCTGGGAAATGAAATAGATTGCTGGAATAAATTACATCGATGACCTAGGGGAGAAATATGAATTTATCATAATTTTAACTAAATCTTCGATTAATGGATAAATAAAATCTAAGAAATTACACCACTTACCGCAACCAGATGGGCATACTTCTTCCAAAGCTTTTCCTTCGTTTCCGCCGCTGTACCATTCAAGCGCACAACTGAGATGACCACCATGACCACAGCCCGGGCACCAACAAAATAAACTCTCTACACGCTCTTGACAAACAAAGCAGAAGCCAACTTTCTGTCTGCAGCTCGTACAGACTTTTTGACATGTCATGATGGATGTTCGTTTCTTACCCTGACGATCTGTTTCAGATAACGCAGAGATTCCTTGTAAGGGCTTATTACAAGTAGGACATGATTCGTAGATGCTTCGGGAGATGATAGTGAACGTTAAATGAGAAATACTGACTCTTTACATGCAAGAATATGCTTAAAACGTACATTGTCGATTGCTGATTTAATTTCTGGATTTCGGAGTCTTGGCAATTTTTTATCAAATCAGTTGCATAAGAGAATAGACACATTTGTTGCAGGATGTCGATGTATGATAAGTACCATTCTCGAACCATCAGAACAGTAATACCAGGCAGCTTCGATTTTAGGGCCGTCGTCTCTGTAGACGAAGTTGATACGGGAAGAACACCTATAACTTCACAAAGGGCAACGACAGTTTGCACGTCTGCAGCATCGGCCCTCTCTAGTAGAAGATCTTGGACTGTAGAGTGGAACAATACTGACATGGGGCTTGTAGGAGAATATTCAATTTCTCCGTCTGTATCTGCCGATTCGATTAGTTGATACAATGATGCAAGGACGGTCCACATACGAGCGGTTGCATCAAACTTTAAATTTCTTGCTACTGCTGCATTATGACAACAGATGGCATATTTTGTACTGAAAATTGAACTACGTCGTAGCTGATAAGATTCAGCAAAGCGCGAAACGTGTATTAACTCTGGGCATATGCGTATTTCGGCTTTCGTATACGATTCGAGAGGAAGGTTAAGATCTTCGTCAAGGGGTCCACCATCTAACACAGAAAATGTGAGAGCTACCATGTCAGCTGCGCAATGGAATGAAGAAATCGTGAGAGAATATGTACCTACGGCAAACTGTGATTTTCATTTCTCATACGACACGTACCAGGTTCTTTCTGTCCACTCACGTATCCTGCTGATGATCTAATCTTGCTATCTATTGTATTATTAATTGGGTGACACTCTCTGAAGATACCTAGAGCCGCTGAGCTGATGTCGTCTTGTCGAAGTGCGCAAAGATGAAGGTCATTAGGAAATCCAGATGGGATTCGTGGTTGATGAGCGGCTATAATCTGAAGAGATCCATATCCTGCTTGAAATGGTGACTGCAGTGAAAACAAAATGATAACAGTATTACAAGACATTTTCTGTGAAAAAATTCCATGTTTTAAATATGAACGCACCAAATTTGCAAGGGCAAAAGTTGATTTCGGTACTTGTGATAAGGGTCGCATGCCTGTGAAATATAGGAAGCTATAAATAAGCTAAATCAGAACGAGACTTTGAAATGAAATGTCTATCAATTTAGTAATACCTTTAACGAGACTTTGCACTAAACAGCGTCCTGTTTGAAGAAAGATATTTAAGTCGATAAGAAATACATCAGCTAAGGTTCAGTGAGACTTAACGAAATATCAACATACCATCTTTTCCAACACTTAGGACATGCTGCCATAAACCTCCATACGCGTACTCGTAATTATTGGCGTAGGGTTTATTTTCAGTAATGGGCTCATCAAGAGGGGCATCAATCCACACAAAATCTGTCGCCGACCCCATGTGTCCCTCCATAATGCAAAGTGGCATAAATGGTCTATGGTACGACCAAAGAGCGATGCTCCCTGACCCCCCTGAATTATGACCATGGATTGGTCCAGTCGCCACAGCAATCATCACTTCATGAGCGTCCTCTAAATAGCTACCTTGAAGCGCATCGAATTGCTCTATGGAAAGTCCTGAAGCCGGGCGCCATATTATCCTCGTTACCGGTGCAGCAATAGAGAGAACATGTGTGTTTCGCGTTATTTTTTCCAATTTACTTGATCGCATCATAGATTGTGCTCGCTTCATCGAATGATTAAAACCATGAGATGAATGACTTGACAAACTATCGTACCGATTTCGAATTCAAATTCAAATTCAAATTGGAATCAGTCTGAATGTATGTCACCAAGAAAAGACCAAAAATAGATGGATTAAACCTACCTGATATCGTCGACTTTAGCAGACTCCACTGAAGTTTCGGCTGCCAATCGACCATCAGAAACATCTTCCGATTTACCTGCACACAATGCAACGTCTAGATCCCATACTAAATCAACGAAATGAAGATGATAATAAGAAATATCGACTCTAAGTCTAAGGAAAACTGAAATCGCAATTCTTACTTTTCACAGTGCGATCACTACCCCCGGTGGCTAGAAGGTTACGTCGCCATGGATGCCAGTCCAGAGAAGTGGCTTCACGTGCGTGAGCGGCAATCCTTACCATGGGTCGATTATTCATGATGTCATATACAAGAAGGAAACCACTATCGGTAACGATTGCGAATACTTTAGGGGTAAGAAATAAATTAGATGCGTTCTAATACAAATATTGACATTAAAAGGGTTTGTACTTGAACTTACTGTTTTCATCAAAAGGGCTCCATTGAAGATCACGAATAGCCTCAGCGCGAGGAGTAAAGGTGGAAATGCATGTCCATGTGAAGGACATGAACGTATTCATCTTCTTATTTGATGGAACGATAGAGGCTAAATTCTCAAGCCATCCTGACATACCACCTAATTTATTTCCTTCCTGTGCGTTTATTGAATTACTTGGGTGGTTCGGCTTCCTTTCCATCAACTTTACAATAGAATCTTGAGAAGCTGTAATCAAAAGTCCTGGCCTTCTTTTATGCCATACCAACCGATTTACTGCTCGAGAATGTTCTACCAATATAGCCTCGGGTTGTGCAATCAAAGGACTGGATCTTGATTGAAGTTGTATTACAGAAGATCGATGAAAAGGTGTATTCAAGCCGTGACTGTTTGAGTTCCCCGGCGCTCCTACACCATTGGAACTGTTTAACAGTAGTAGAGTCCCTGCTCTCCAAAGAACGACAACTCCATTGGAACATGCTACTGCTATTAAAGAATCATCTAGCCGTTCAGCTTCAGAAGAATATAGTGATCCAGTCATATATGAGGGTTTACTTCCATAGTCTCCTGATCTACTATTGCTATTCAACGATACTGTAGAAGGTTCTGAGGCTAACTTTCCCTCTATATCCTCCATCGATGTATTATTGACAAGGTCCAATTCTCGTTGAGGAGAACTCCACGCAACATCAGTAATCGAAATAGAGACATTAACTGCACCTTGTGCAGCTTGTATTTCATGTCCACTACTTCCAAATAGTTTACGAGTTGGTTCCCCGGTATTAGAAGATGATGTTGAAGCTTGAAAGAACTGTAATTGAAAGAAAAGGAATTAATTTAAGCTACATATCTTTGAATAGAGAACATAATCGAATTCATTAAATATCATCACACCTGTGCAATCTTAATTGTCTGCAGTTCATGTATACCCGCTGGATCACACCGAATAAAATGAAGTGTATCTTTTCCTGCCAAAACATAATGATTGGGGAAAACGCCTGGAGCGATAGCTGTAAAAGAGGGTAAAGATTCCCTTGATAACGATGCAACAACAGCTCTATCATCATATATTATGGATTCAGAAGAACTCCCTAAGCCCTCTGACGAATCCATTTCTTTGCTGTCCTACTATCATAAAACAATGCAAGGAATCACATGAATGCTTTCAGAGATGTCTATCAAAGAATCGAGAAGTATATACAGTATACAGTACAATATAAGCAGTCATAGGAAATATAAATTCACCATCAAGTGACTCGTGCGATGACTGATCATTGCCTTATCTGTTTCCACGTGTGCGTGCAGCGGGTACAACCGTACAGCCTTACGTTGATTTGTTTTTCGATCGTGATCGTCTAAGTCCAACCATCGACATTGTCCATTTAATTGCAGCTAGATCTTTGGTTCATGCTACAAGTATTTGAAAAGATGAAGTATTTTTTCGTTTATTCGCTGTGGTTATCATTTCATTCCACGGAATCCGCAATTTTCGACTCTCGTATAGGATCATCGCCTTTTGGTCTCGCTCAACGAAATCGTCCTGCTACTACAACCAATTGCAGGAAACATATTCAGCACACTCTTTCATGTCTTCGAGGTGGTGGTCTCAAGAAAGAAGATTCTGATTCCAAACTCAGTGGACCGTGCATAGGTATAGATCTTGGTACCACATATTCATGTGTTGCTGTGTGGAGAAATGGTCGTGTTGAAGTTTGTCCCAACGAACAAGGAAATCGCATCACTCCTTCTTATGTAGCATTTCTAGATGATGGCACTCGGCTGGTTGGCGATGCAGCTAAGAATCAAGCTGGACAAAATCCTTCTAAAACAATCTTTGATGTGAAACGTTTGATTGGACGAAAGTATGAGGATGCATCCGTTCAACGAGATAAAGCTCTTTTTCCGTTTCGCGTTGAGCCTGACAAAAACGGTTCTCCAGATATCTTTATTGAAAATGTTGATGGGAAAGGTTTGAATAAACAATTTACCCCTGAAGAAATATCAGGTATGATACTTCGCAAGATGAAGGAAACTGCAGAAACATTTTTGGGACAAGAAGTCAAAAGAGCCGTTGTTACGGTACCGGCATACTTTAATGACGCTCAAAGACAGGCCACTAAAGATGCAGGTGTCATTGCAGGCTTACATGTAGAACGAGTGATTAATGAGCCTACGGCAGCAGCCATAGCCTATGGTCTCGACAAACAAGATCGGGAGGAAACAATTCTAGTTTTTGATCTAGGAGGTGGAACTTTTGATGTAACTTTATTGACGATTGACAATGGTGTTTTTGAAGTCCGAGCCACTTCGGGGGATACACATCTTGGTGGGGAAGATTTTGATCAACGTATGATGGATTATTTCATCGCTCAATTCAAGAGAAAGAGCGGTATAGATATCAGTGATGATAAGAGAGCTCTTCAACGACTACGAAAGCAATGTGAATTGGCGAAACGAACCCTTTCGACTCAAACTACTGCAAATGTTGATTGTGAGGCCTTATCTGGTGGTATAGACTTCTCTTCTACAATCAGCAGGGCCAAGTTTGAAGAATTGAACATGGATCTTTTTAAAAAGACTCTCGTTCCTGTAACCCAAGTTCTTAAGGACGCAGGATTAAGTAAAGAGAGTATTGATGAAATCATTTTAGTGGGAGGGTCAACGCGCATTCCAAAGATTCAAAATATGCTGACTGAATTCTTCAATGGAAAGGAATTGAATAAGAGTATAAATCCAGATGAAGCGGTTGCTTACGGTGCAGCGGTGCAAGGAGGAATCTTGAGTGGGGATGCGGCTGAGGCTACCAAGGATGTTCTCCTTCTGGATGTGGCACCCCTTTCGCTGGGAATCGAAACAGCTGGAGGGGTCATGACTACTATAATCAAAAGGGGCACTACAATTCCTGTAAAAAAGAGTCAAATTTTCTCTACTTACGCTGATAATCAGCCTGGTGTCAACATCCAAGTCTTTGAAGGGGAACGATCCATGACTAAATCGAATCACCTTCTGGGACAATTTGAATTGAGTGGTATCCCACCTGCACCTAGAGGCGTTCCAAAAATTGAAGTTGCCTTTGATATAGATGCGAACGGTATCCTCAGTATCTCGGCGTCGGATAAAGGAACAGGAACATCCAAAACAATCACGATTACAAGTGAGAAGGGTCGTCTTTCTGATGCTGAAATCGAGCGTATGGTTCGAGAGGCTGAAGATTTTGCGGCACAAGATGCCGTAGAAAAGGAGAAGGTTGAGGCGAGAAACCAACTTGAAGGTTATCTATATAACCTAAAGAGCTCACTATCGGATCAACTGAAGGGGAAATTGAATGCTGAGGATAGTGAAAAACTATCTAAAACGATTGACGATGCTTTAATTTGGCTGGAGGATCATCCAAGCGCTGAAAAATCAGAGTATGACTCGAAGCAAAAGGAAGTCGAGGTAATTGTAAATCCTATTTTGAAAAGGGCTTATGAGAGTAGCGCATCATCTACTGGGGGGCAAACCGGGGAGGATTTCATGGGTCCAGATGTTGACGGCGCAGAGCAGAGCAACGATGGTCCCAGCGTCGAGGAAGTGGACTGAAGATCATATATAATAATCTATGCCTTTAAATTAATCTCGTATCTTTTCGACTGAAACTGCGTCATCATAATTCGGATATTCGCTTATATTATTTTGCTTCATTGATAAAGAATACACATACTGTTATTGAAAGTATATTGATACGGGTACCAATCTTTAGATTAGAACTAACTGGTTTCGTGTAGGATCCCATTTAACGGGTGGTATGAGAGTTTCTTCAAATTTCCGTGACCACCAAATCACTTTCCCACTATCCTTACCGAGTATATTGTCACGAATAAGATCCCATAATGGTTTCCTCATCATGTAATGAAACATCTCAACTTTCACAGCTTTAGGATTTCGTTTACTATGTGGGAGGAAGTATTTACTAGCTGATCCGTCGAGTAATTCCAACCATGGCCGGTATGCCCCCTTTGATTCAGGCTTTAACATTTTCTCTATAAGAGTAAATAACCATTGTTCACGTTGATATAGATAGGCTCGATGTGGTTTGAATCCTATAAACCATATATTCCAATCCAATCTATAATGATACGGCGCACAAAAGCAAGGTCTACGTGTCAACTTTCCTGGCTTACAAGGTAAATCTATTTCATACCAAGTATTACTACCCGCATGACCCGAATCATCGTAGGAAATGGAAATGATCGGTTCATATCGAGCTGTCCCTACAGATCCAAATGCGCCATATGTATTGACCAAACGAAAGGGATCATAGGATGCATTCATTTGTTGTGTCTTTCCCTTCCATTGCAATAAATTAGTTACAACTGGTATGGACAAATAACCAATGAGACAGAGTAGAGAGATATCGACTATCCAACGTGTATAGAAGGAGATACGGCAAGGTTGAAGCTTTGTTGTATTCGTAGTAGGAGGTGAAGTTTTAGTTGTTATTGTGGTGGTGGTGGTGGTAGTGTCCTGTTGTCTATTCCCACTACTGGTTAGCGATGGAGTCAATCTCCTTCTCATTCTAAAAAAATCGAGCATACCATCATCTAAACAAGCCAAGGCAGGGACGATGGTTAAATGATTTAATATCGAAAAATTACCAGATAAAAGAATCATAATCATAAAACTAATTTGAATAAGACCGCCTATTCGTCTCAACCAACATAATACTTTTACAACAACGAGAAAAATATCTCCCATTTTACTAGTCCACTGTTGATGATGTTGTTCTTTCTGTTTCTTATTCCATGATGGTAGTGGCGGAATTAATGACAACCACACGAAATAAACTTGTACACATAAATCTAAATCAACAGCTGACGATAACATTTTCTTGGGTAGGAAATGAAAGATAAAACTAAGTGGTGATGGTAAAGGTTGTGTTTCAAAATGATACCATAAACATGTTTTATCTGTCCAACACGAACTACCGCGTATTTTAATCAGTCCAGCACCCATGGAAATACGAAAAATCAGCCATTGCATTAAATAGAGTATAACATACGATGGTTCATTCGTACTTGTTGTTACTGCTCTTGTTTTACTTGTTGTTACTGTGATGGGAACATAATCTTTCCAAAGCGCACATAATTGCCATGACCTGTTCAAAACAAGCGGTTTATCTTTCCAATCTGTTATTGTTTCTTGCATCGATAAAAAAGGTAAATCACATAAAAATATGGCCAAGAATCCTGTTTCTAAAAGTTGACTTTCCCAGCCATATTGATAAAAGGATGACCCAGATACACTCGTTATCGTAACAATACTTAAATGAATGAGCCATAATAAAAATAGAATCAACCAAGAATTTATTCCAATCAAAAGAAGCATGGACAATAGGAGCCCCGTGTTGATTATGGAATTTAAATTACGATCGGATGGTGTAAGGAACCAAAACGCAGTTGGATGCTGTAAAAAGCCTCGAAATTTTCTGTTGGAGAATATTGTATTTCCATCATTCTTTGTAGCAATCGTTTGTTGCTCCAATTGAGACATGACGTTTGTAAGAGGAGAAAGGCCATGGGAACTGTGTAATCCATCCATTTGAAAATACGCTGCCAGGAAAACAAACGTATAAACGAAACCTAAAAGACGCAATATCAACCATTTCACATGCTTGTATGACGACGGTGATGACAAAGATGATGGTGATACCGAAGAGGAGGAGGAGGATAAGGATTTGAGGTTATCACAAGACATGATACATGAAACATGCATTGTTACAGTGTGAAAGTTATTACTGTATTATGTGAATCGTGTGAGATAAATCAGGAATCGATGCGTGACTGAATCGAGAGATAGATAATTGTAGATTAACAACTAACTCACTTTTTTATTCTG
>Ga0169931_10007858_pt1 | contig 15710 bp, 10 predicted proteins | sample Kivu_15m_20L_FD_129675 | JGI IMG/M metagenome (GOLD analysis project Ga0169931, IMG submission 129675) | Freshwater microbial communities from Lake Kivu, Western Province, Rwanda to study Microbial Dark Matter (Phase II) - Kivu_15m_20L... | ecosystem: Environmental > Aquatic > Freshwater > Lake... | reverse complement strand
GACGTGGGTGTCTCTTGAACCCCGAGAAGCTCCCCTCTTTGAACTCCGAATGGATAGGAGCTCGCCCCTCCCTTGAGGAGACTAAAAACATCGAGGGTCAGCGTTGAATTGAGGTTCATCCCTCCAAGGTCAAATGCTCCTTGACTCCTGATCGCCTGGATCTCTTGAGAGCCCTTTAGAACCTGATCAAATCTGAGCTGAGACTCCGAGAAAACCACACGATCGACGGAGAGTGCAGGCTCTGCCTCGTCATACAGTGCATCCTGAAACTGATAATGCCCGGTACTCCCTTTGTAGACACTATCGAGCCGATCCACCTTAAACCAGGACTGATGAACTGAGTGCAGCTGGCGGAAGACCGCTCGTGCAAGACTCCTCTGTTGCTCGGGAGTCAACTGCTTCAACACACTTAAAGACTGAGTATCATTGAGATCACTCCTGGACCCGACATCGAGCTCCACCTCACCCGTCGAATCATCAGTCTGCGTCCGATAGAGGACAGATATGCAAAGCTCAATCGGATCGATTTCTCCGCGACCTACTGATTGAGTCAAAGGTGACTTTCGGGCGGGCACCTCACCTGTGAGTTGAGCATAGCAACGACGAAACAAGCGGGGCGCAGAAAGCTCAGCTCCTGCGGGGACCTCAGTCAAAGCACCAGACTGGCCCCACGCGGGATCACATAGTAACAAAATCAACACAGAAGTCGGGAGTACTTGAGACAATGAAGCGCACCATCGCAAAGCTATTTGTGCGAATCTGCTGCTCATCCATAGCCCCACCCAGATCACCCCCTTCTTCAGTTATCGACGGAGGGGAGAGTCAGCACAAGTTGTGTCAGAGTCGACACACTCCCGAACGAACGGATCCCGAATTTTTTTTGAATGTATCTCGCAAAAAATTATTCTCGCCTCTCAGAGGGCCTGAGCATCCCTCCCTGACCTCGCATCAAAATCTGCGAATCGATGAGCTCGTTTTTTATTCGATTTGAGCTATTAGATCAGGGGTCTGTCCCCTAGACCTCACTGCTAGAAAGCCGAAGCACTGTCCAGGGTGGGATGCTCAGACCCTCTGAGACGCCAGAAACTGAATTGACGGATGATTTGGCAACTCCCTACAAACTGATGTTCGGGGAAATGTAGGGATCCCCATACACTCGGTCCCATTCTCTTTTATAAGGAGATGTGAGGCTTCGCACACTCCTTGTATCTTGGGTGGATACCATGTCGAAAACCCTGATGAACTTACTCGTTCTGCTCACGATCAGTATCCCTAGTCCAGCAAACGCGGGCCTACTGAGGAGAATCTGGAATCGTGTTTTTTCGTCGTCATCTCAGAGTCAGGAGTGTCTGGTCACCCCCTCCGGGCTCCCCTCCTTCGGGCAAAGCGATCATCTCTTTGGCCTCGCTGATTACCTCGTCAAAAAAGAAAAACACCTCAAGCGAGTCGACGATCTCTTCTCTCAAAAACCGATCCTTCTGAAAGCGATCGACTTTAAAAATACATCCGAGCGAGCGGAATTCGAGAGACTCTACAAATCACTCGCCGAGACCGGTCAACTTCCCCCATTTGAAGGCCCAGTGGCCCCTCTCGCTGGTCATCAACTCCGAACTCTCCATCTCAGGCACGCAGCCCATGCGATCTGGATCGAAACCCATCGCAAAGTACCTTGGTCCCTAAAGGACTACAACGATGAAGAGATCATGACCCTACTGAGCTTCAACACCACCATCGGATCCCGTTCGGCTGGAACGGTTTTTCAGAACTACTTCCGGGACCTGACCGATGCACTCCATTCTCCATGGACCCAAGCACTCTCAAGCCCCAAAAAAACCATCGAAGAGATGACCGCTTGGGCACGCGATGAAATTCGCCACAATTCGGGACAAGACAGCCCAAAAACCCTAAAGGAAGCCCATCTCGGGGGACACACGGGAAGCTGCCAGCACACTACCGCCTTGATGGGAGTCAGTGCCATTGCTCTCAATATCCCTGCAAAAGTACTCCAGTATCCCGAGACCATGCGTTCCGCAGGTCTTCACTACTTTGTCGACTTCCCATCCGAACAAATGCTGTTAAGCCACGGAGACAACCCTTATTCCGCTGCATTCAAAAAGGCTCCAGTTGAAGAAAGCTTTATTCAAGATGAAGCTCGCAAGGACTTCATCAGTGCACTCAAAAATGACCCAAAAACTGCGGATGAATTGATGGCATTTCATGGAATCGATACCCATGTGCGCTACCCAGACGAATCGACTCGAAAGGCCAGCTGCTTGGGAAGAGCACACCTCACCCAGCACTTAAAACAACGTTTTGGATGTTCAGGCGCCCATGCCCGTTGCGCGCCAATGACCTATCCAGAGGAGTTCCAGCTTCGAATGGGAGCCTATCATTCAAAGGTCCTGCAAGACGCACTCCAAAATGGGGCGTGTCCGCGCCGACACATCTAGTGGAGAGGAGAAAACCCCTGTCATAATCAAATCATGGGATCCAATGGGCTCCGACTCTGTCGCGCTCTCTTAAATATGACCACTCCCACGATTGCTGCTGGGATGGGGTTAATCGTGAGTGGATGTATCGAGCAGAACGCAGCAGTCGTTGAGGAATTAGGAATCAGTCTTGCTCCCTATATCGACATCGCAGATTCAGATTCGATTGATCCCCTGATTACTGCCAACGAAGCAAATGCGCTCACTCTCTCAGGCGCTTGCGGTAGTCCGAGCTCCCTGATCGAAGTTTCAATTCCAAAGTATTCGAGTATTCCAGCGTGGACCTTACTTTGTTCCAGCGAAAAAACCTGGACGACCACATTGAATCTTACGGCTGTACCAGATGGTGTTTTTAGTTTTTCGATCCGCCATTATCGTCAAGGTACGGAACGATTTGGACAATTCGACACAAACCCATTCAAAAAAATCACTCAACCCCCATCAGCTCCCACAACAAGCCAAGCACCTGCCGCGGTCAATAATTCGAGTATAAACACGGGTCGAATCATCATCAGTTGGCCTACCTCATACGACTCGGCTGGCGAACCCTTGGTGGAGTATCAGATCGCAATCGGGGTCGGAACACCAACCAACTACACTCCGGAGGGCTGGGTCTCGGTTGGAGGGCTTACGCAAGCCCAAATCGACGTACCTCCCCAACTCCCGGAAGGATCTGATGTCTACGTAAGCATCCTCGGTTTTGATCAAACAGGAACCGCTGCAGCCAACCCCACCGTGAGTGACCCCATTCGCATTGATCAAACCGCACCTACAATCGTTGGTCCGGTTACCGCATCCATTGCGTCAAGCACATCGACGAGTCAGTCGCCCGAAATGAGCTGGAGCACTGCAGGCTGGAATAGTTCCGACATCGCCACTCTTGAGTACCGAGTTGAGGACACCAGCACTCAACAGGAGATTCGAGGATGGTCGCTCAATTCTCAAATTCAATCTGCTCACACTGTAACGGGCCTCGTTCTTCAAGCGGGGAAAACTTATCGGTATGAGCTACGAGCCAAAGATTCAGCTGGCAACGTTTCGAACATCATCTCCACTACTTGGTCAGTCGTCGCTCCAGGAAGTACTCCACAGCTCGTTTTTGCCACTCCTCCATCTTCAAACGCGGTCTTGGGTGTTAACCTGAGTATACAACCTCGAATCGAAGCTCGTGACCCCAGCGGAAACCTAGTCTCAAGCGTCAATGAAAGCGTCTCCCTCAGCGCTCACTCTGACCTCAACTGCACGAATGCATCCACTCTCAGCCTCAGTATCTCCACCTCCAATCTCAGTAGTGGTGCAGTTACTCTGAGTGGACTTGCGATCAGTGGTGCACCTGGGACAGTCTATATCAAGGCCACCGCGGCAGGGACACTTTCGACATGCTCGAGTGCGGTCCATATGACAGGGCTCCTCGCCTTTATCGCCACTCCATCAAACACTGTGATCAACACCGACTTTCCGCAATTCTCGGTTGCGCTACAAAACGGAAGTGGGCAAGGAATCGGAGGCGCTAGCGCAACGGTCAGCTTGGTACCTTACCCTTCGGGCGACTCCTCTTGCTCGGGCAACTCTGCTCCTGGAGCCCTCGTCAACAGCTCGGTCGTAGCAAACAATGGAACAGCCACTTTTGCACAAGTTCAATATGATCGCGCAGAAGGTATACGTCTAAAGGCGTCGGCTGTGGGATACTCAAGCGTCTGTTCCCACGTCATTACAGTGGGGAACGGAACAAATCCCGTACCTTCCATCACAACAAGTCCTCTCGCGTGGTTTAAAGCCGATGCCATCACAGGAGTCTCCACAGGAGGGACTGTATCCTCATGGGCAGACTCCAGCGGAAACAATCGATCCGCAGGAAACGGTACGGCTCCTAGTTATCAAGCATCTGTTATCGGTGGAAAACCAGTAGCTCGCTTTTCAGGAACTCAATTCCTTACTGTTAGCAACCTTAATCGCCCTACCCAGTCCTATACAATAGCAAGCGTGTTTTCGGCCTCTTCACTTGCGACCAGCTCCTATCCCTATGGATCGGGAAACTCCGGGGGATCTTCCACCACCAGTTGGGGATCCCTTAATCTTCTGACCAACGGAACGATGATGGGAATCTTCGGAAACGACTCCAACTACAGCTGGACTTCAACTGCATCTGGCTCCGTTGCCGTAGGTACGCCGATCATCGTGATCCAGCGTTACACGGGAGGTGCCACACAAGAAATCATCCGAAAGAACGGCGTTCAACTATCGACAACAGCTTCGGCAACAGGGGCAAACGCTTGCACAGGAACGAATTACCCGTTCGCATTGGGAAGAGTGGGGGCAGTGTCCGGCAATTATTACTTCAATGGCGATCTCGCGGAAGTCATCATCTACCATAACGCACTCAGCGACTCAGACCTCCGCTTACTGGAAGGCTACCTATCTAAAAAGTACTCAATCTCAATCCCTATGACGGTATCACACGCAGCCACTTCCCCCATGCTTTCCAATGAGACGCTTCAGATGAACGTGTCAGGTGGCACGACTCCTTATCAATTCTCGGTTACAGGAGGTGGATCGATCTCGGGTTCTGGACTCTATACAGCACCCGCCAGTGGCAGTGGAACGGCTACCATCACCATCACGGACTCGTCCAATCCTGCTCAAAGCCAAACTGCTTCCGTGATCTATCGAGAGCCCGGTACCTGTGGATCCATCCTATTGAGTGAGACATTTTCGGATACGGCTACCCTTGCTGAGGCTCCCTACTTCACTCGCTGGAATACTTACCTCAACAACGCTTCGATCACTCGTAACAGTTCCACCCAAAAAGCAGACTTTGCAGCGGTATCATCCTCCCATTGGGGCGCCTCACTCATTTCGAAATCTACCTTCTATAAAGGGGCCGAGATCTCAATGCGAATGAAGCAGAACGGAATCCAAAGCGGATGTGCGGGGGATTGTGGAACACGAGGAATCTACCTATATGGACCCACCATTACTCCTACCAGAGACCCTTACTACGGAAGCCCAAGTAAGAGCGAAGCCAGTTGGGGATTCACTCAAACTGCACCCAGTAACGACTACGGAATCGTGGAGGTCAAAAACACTGGGTCAGGAACAGTCACGCTTGTCACATCCGGGGTTTTTGGCTCATATTCCGGAAGTGTTGCCAACTGGAACCTAGCTAATTCGCTCGTCGTGAGCGTTCGAGTGAATACCGATAATACGTTTGTGATCAAGCTTGATGGAGTGAGCGTTCGATCAGGAAATCTCATTGCGGGAGCACTCCTCGATGACTTCAAGTTCGAAACTTTCGTAAGCAACTTTACCACGAGTGTTAACTATAACCTGGATGACATCCAGGTTACCGACCACTCAGTCGCAGGATGTCCATGAGCACAGCTAAGAATCATCTGGTCCGGTCAACGGCACTTCTGATCGTTGTCAGTCTACTCCTCAGTACGGGGCTGGGCTGGGGCGCACCCCCAAAAGGAAAATCAAAACAGAAGAGACCCTCTGAGGAAGCTCGAGCGCTCGTTGATACTCTTCGAGAGACCGAGAATCTAGCCCTAGCGATCAACACCCACCTTGCTCCTGCTCGGACTAAATGCAAATCGGCAGCGGTCTCTCGTGCAGCTCGCCAGCAGATGATTGACCAAAGTCTTTCGGGGGATCTTTCTGCCGAAAAATTTGCAGAGCTTCTGATGTATGCTCCGTTCTTTGAACCGAAGGACCAGGCTTGGACTCTTGAGTACCTCCAGACGAATCAACCGGCGTTTCACCGGGAGGTGCTGGAATACCTCTCGGGTTACGAAGTCGCTCTGCACCTGTATGGGAGTATCGTCGCGGGGTCCGACGCTATTTCTGCAGCCGGTCGGAACCTCACCCTTAAGACCGAGCTTATTGCCCAGTTCCTCAAGGCTAATCTCGAGAGCATGAAAGAGCTGGGACAGGAGGACACGGAGGTGTTTCGGAAGTCCCTCCAAATGAAGCTGGAAATCGAAAAGCTCGCTCACGACTACCGAAGTCAACCCTCCGTTACCAGTCCCAAAGAACTTTCCGAAAGGTATCAAACACTCAAGACCCAATGGGAAAATTATTCGATCCTCGATGCGGGACAAGCCCAGTTAAGACTCGAGAAGATCGATCGAATCCAGACCACAGCTCAAGCGGTCGGCTTCGTCAAACAAGCCTCACAACTCACCCTCACGGTGGGTGCGGGAATTCTGTCAGGCGGTCTTGCCTCAGGTACAGTCTCCTCTGCTTTTGGCGCTATCGATCAAATCACAGAAGACGCGATTTTGAGCGGGGACGTAGATTGGTCGCGGGTCGGACGACGAGTAGTGATTGATGCAGCGACTGGTGCGATCTCGGGAGGCACTGCGGGACTAGTCGGCAAGGTAGGTACTCAGAGCGCCAAGGCAGTCCTTGCGACAGGAGCAAGCGAAACCGTCGCCAACCTGACCGGAAAAGGAATCGCGGTAGTCGTCGGACACGAAGTAGATAGTGTGGTCACCGCAGCAGGAGCTGGGGTTGAATACGCGTGGCAGGAGTCCGCGGAGGGGCGAGATGTCAATCTCGCCGAGGCTCAGACCGTGTTGGCTGATACATTTAAACAGCAGCATTCGGTGCAAGCCATTGCGGTTGGGGCGGGAGCTGCGGGCCTCCGAAGTACACTGGTCCGCCTCCCTCCCAGCTCCAAAGTGCGAGCATCTTCACAGCAAACCCCCTCAAAGACTGAGCTTCCTTCGCACCGTGAGCTCCCCACAGCAATCAGTCGACACTTTCAAACTCGATTGATTGCAAATTCAGAGCGCTGGATGCCGCTCGATCCCCAGCACGGCGTTCCCGCCATGGAGTCATTGATTCGGCAGAAAAAGAACGATCGAAAGTATCTCGAGCACTTATCCCGATACAGCCTCGATGTCGCTGCTCAAACAGAAGCAATGGATCTCAGTGCCGGTCAAGCCAAGCGCTGGAAGGACTCATTGGAGCGATCCCCCCCATCCGAACCCCTGCAGACTCAGCGAATAATTGTGCAAGGAGGGGGACAAGTTCAAAGCGTCTATAGCGTACTCACACGGGATGGGAGACAGACCTACTTTAGGCCATTAAGCGGGAGAAATGACCAGACTTCCTCCACACGAAATACCCTGGTCGCAGCGCAGCTCAACGAAATGATGGGACTGGATACGGTTCCCCGTGCAAAAGTCGTGAAGGTCAATCTACCTAACGGCGAAGAAAGCATGGGAGTCCTCAGCGAGAGTGCACCTGGTGGACTTGGTGGGCTTATTTCAAGAGAGCGGTACATCCAATCGGCTTCTTTTTCGGATGCGCGGGCATTTGAGTTCCTGATCGGAAACAGCGATGTTCACGGCTCTAATTTTCATGTCGACCTCCCCGCATCCTCCTCACCCAAAGTTCAGGTATTCGATCATGGTCCTGCGTTTCCAGTTGGGATCCCCATGTGGAGTGCGGGACATCCCATAGGGGGAGTCCTCCCCGACAGCTACACTCCTCGATTTATCGAGTCTGCTCGAAATCTCAATGAGCGCACGCTTAAGAAAAAATTTGGTGATTCACTGACGAGTGAACAAATTGAATCGATCTTGCTCCGTCGCGACCTGATTTTGAGCGACTACGACCTTCGAGGAAAGCCCACGCTCCAGTGAGGATTGAGATCAATTCAAAGGTTTGTCCTGGATGAACTCGAGCATCACTCGATTAACTTCATCTGGAGTATCTTGCTGGACCCAGTGGGATGCTCCGGGAATCCGATGCACTTGGATCATCGCTTTTGGAAAATAACTTTTGAGTCCATCCAACAACTCGACCCCCAGGGCCGCATCCCGTTCTCCCCAAATCACTTTTATGGGCATAGGGGGAGACTTCCATTTTCTTAAGAGCAGGGAAGGTCTCAAAATATTGCGATAATAATGAATCATCGCACTGAGCGCTCCTGGCTGCGAGGCGTTCTCGACGAAGCGATTGAGTACCTCTGGTGAGAACCTTTGACGCTGAGTGGTCATGCTACTGAACATCCAACGAATCGTTTCGTAGTGATTGCGTCGAATCAAAAACTCGGGAAGCCAGGGGAGCTGAAAAAACAGCATGTACCAACTCCGCAGCAGTTGCCGAGGATTGGTGAAGAACTCTCGCACAAAGGCACCCGGATGAGGACCGTTCAAGATCACTAAGCGTTGATATAATTCGGGACGATCATCTACGGCAGCCCAAGCAATCGCTGCTCCCCAATCGTGCCCGACCAGGACACAGCTGGAATACCCTAACGCCCGGACCATCTCATGAACATCGCTCTGAAGCTCTTCGAGCCGATATTGACTCCGCCCAATCGGTCGATCGGATTGACCGTAGCCCCGCAGATCTGGAGCTACAACAAAGTAACCTGCTTGAGCGAGACCTTGGATCTGGTCTCGCCAAGAAAACGAAAACTCCGGAAATCCATGGAGGAGCAAGACCAAGGGCTGTTTTCCCGCCTGCCCCTCAGCCAAGGCATGAAACCGAAGAGCCGGGGTCTGTATCCAAATCGAATTCAGAGCCGTGCTCCGATCGTAACGACTACTTCATAAACCACACGGAAGCCCGCTGCGATAGAAAGGAAAGCACCGACGACCATTCCCAGGGTCAATGGCACTGCAATGAGAGGTTGAGAGTAGATCTTGTCGCCAATGATTTTGAGTTGTTCCATATAAACCCCACCTTAATCGAACCGACCTTTCTGAGACAAGGTCTGAAACTTGGATCTGAATCACCGATTCCTGCCCCCAAGTTTACACGCCATGAGATTGTCTTGAGGTCAGCCTCAAATAATTATACGCATCGCGTTAATTATGAGCACATCTCTCCTGCGCTCCCCGATGAATCCGGCTTTGACCGCAAAAACTGTGGCCTTTACAGCGTGCCTGCTCCTGCTTTCCGGGGGACGGAGTCCGCTAGGCTGGGGACAGACCCCCGATTTTTCAGCCCCTCTTCTTGAGCAAATCAGGACGCAGTCTCGAGTGCCAGCCCTGGGAGCAGCGAGAGTGAAAAGCACTCAAGTTGAATCCTGGGTTCAAGGACAGCGACGCTTCGAGACGCAGGAACAGGCCCAGACCCAAGATGCGTTTCATCTCGGGTCCTGCACCAAGGCCATGACCGCGACGCTTGTTGCGACATTTGTCGAAGAAGGTCGTCTCTCCTGGCAAACCACTCTGAGTGAGATTTATCCGACTGAGTTTAGCACTGGGCGCTTCCAGGCAGCTTTTGCCCCAGTCACTCTGGCTATGATCGGCGCACATCACTCGGGCCTGCCTGGAGACCTCTTTCAGTTTGGGGACGGAGCACTTTGGCTACTCCTCTGGGGCTATACACCAACTCCCGAACAACCCCTTCAAGTTCATCGCCCGGATGAAGTCATCCCGATTCGCTCCGAGTTTACCCAATCGATTTTGAGTACACCTCCCGTCAGCCCCCCTGGCAGCAGGTTTGAATACAGCAACGCAAATCAAATCATTCTTGGCGCAATCGTGGAGAAAATCTCAGGTAAACCTTGGGAAACACTCATGAAAGAGCGGATACTCACTCCTCTCAAAATGAGCTCTTGTGGATTTGGAAACCCCGCCGCTCAAGATCTCAATGCGGGTGACGAACCGGGGACAGACCCCGAGTTAGCGCGACTCCGTCCCCCTTCTGGTCTTTGGCCTCACATCTGGTCGGAGCCTAAGGACTCTCCGGAGTCCATCCTCCCGGGGATTCAGAGTGACAATCCACCTGCGCTGGGTCCCGCCGGAACGGTTCATTGCTCGATGGAGGATTGGGGAAAGTTTGCTCAACTTCACCTCAAGGGGGCCCAGGGGACAGACACCCCGATCCTCAAAGCCCAGAGCTTTGTCCCTCTGCATACGCCCTATCCGGGTTCAGACTACACACCAGGAGCCTGGATCCGGCTGGATCGCGACTGGGCAAATGGAGCAGTCCTGTCCCATTCAGGAACCAACACGTTCAATTACGCAAGCGTGTGGATCGCTCCTTCGATCGATCAGGCATTCCTCGGCGCCACCAATCTTGGAGGAGATCGTGCATCCGAGGCAGTCGATGCAGTTCTCACCGTACTCATCGAGAAAGCTATCCCTTGAGCCTCCCCCCCTCGGGATGTACACCCAAAATCAGGTTGAACCTCACAGGAGATAAATGATATGCGCCGCGTTACGGTTCGTTCCAACTCTCTCTGGAAGAAGATCGTTACGTTGAATCAAAACCCATCTCGCTCACTCGTGGTCACCCTCTTAATGACCTTAGGGTTAACTGTCCCGCTCCTGACTGCAGTCACTGGACATGCCGCAGTTTGGAAGACGCAACAAACTTGGACGCCCGAGTGGGAAGAACGCTACAGTGCCTGGGTCAAAAAAAACTGGGACACCCAGTTTTTTGCCCAGCCCGGTACCGCTTATTCCGATCTCAAACTCGATTGCGCAGACGTGGTCTATTCCATGCGTATCATTTTTGCAGCGGAGAACGGCCTCCCCTTTGCGATCAAAGATCCCTCAGGGGGAAAAACTCCTATCACTCAAGCGATGAGTCGATTTGATACTATTCCTGAGCAAGGCGGAAAGCGGGTTCGAGCTTTCCTGAATTACATTTTCTCCATCGCAGGAACTGCATCAATCCCGTCGGACACGTATCCCGTCAAACCCGATCCTTCAGGAATTCGATCGGGCACCCTCCTGCTCACTGACAAAGAATCGCACCACTCTTGGACCATCAAGGACATCACCCCTGAAGGACTACCTCACCTCATCTTCTCTTCCCGACCCGCAAAAACAGGCCTACTCTCTCGCGTCGGCTACCCTTCGATGGAGTTCACCTTTCCAAAAGGCGTCATCGAAACCCGTCACGCTGGATTTCGCGCGTTTCGACTTCCTGAGGAAATCGGAAAACCCGTTTGGGAAGCGAAAGGCTACAGCCGAGAACAATACGAAATCCCTGCTCAGCAGTGGCGCGAAACGATTCAAGCGCGAATGGCTACGCGAACCGAAGACGAAAACACGAAGATCCAGCGCCTGTGGAAGGAAGCCTGCACCAACACCCAAGATCGAGTCACAGCAGTTAATGAAGGCCTTGCCTTCTTAGCGACCTACCCAGAAGAATGTCTCGACCCCAAATCCTACGATGACTATTCGACCCCTAACCGGGACCTCAGACTCAAGAATAGTTATCAAGATCTGGAATCGGCAATTCGCAACGCTCGCGAATCAAAAGCCTTACTCAGCTCGGAAACCCTCGAGATGATCGCTGAATTTGAGGCTAGCGAATCAGAACCAAGCTCCCTCCCTCCCTCCAGCGAAAGCGGAATCTCATCGTCCTGCTCGGTCAAAATCAGTCCGACTCTGACCTTGAGTTTGGCGGAGGTCCGGAAGCGCTCCTACGCAGGTCTGTTATCATCCAACCCGCATGACCCCCTGAACATCCGCTGGGGTCAAGCAAAGGGGCCAAGCCCCCGAGCCCAGAAATGCCCTGTGTACTGAGGTCATCATGAAGACCCGATTTGCCATTCTCTCGGTGTTTCTGGCGGCTGGGGTAGTTCATCTTCTGAACCGTACTCAAGCTACGTCGCAATTACGGCGAATGATTCAAACGGAATTATCCGCTGTTTCGGGAACTAGACTAGGGTCTGACCCCACTGCCGAAGACCGAGGGACGGATCTGCTGATCGAGCCCCATCGTGACCCACTCGATCCCGGTCTTGCATCAGAGTCGGTCGGGACTCGAGGATCAGGGGGCGAGAGCCTTCCTCAAGCTGCCATTCGCGAAATCGAACGCTGCCTGGGTCAAGAACTGAGAGGCCCCCCCCCTCACGAGCCCACTTCACTCACCGCCGTGGTTCGGGCCCTCCAGCCTAAAGGCCCCGCCTCCGGCAGCTCCTTTCTTCATTGGGAAAACTTTCACCTGAGGACAGAATCAGGGGAGGAAATTCGGGTCCGGAACCTTCCCACTGAGAAGAAAATTCAGCTCTTTAAACTAGATACTGAAGGGCTTCCCATCTCCCTTGATCTACCTGAGTCTTGGCTCCCACTCCCACGAGAAAGCCAGCTCGAAGAAGCCCTCAAACTGGGAAAACCCTTCCAGCACCAACAATCCTTCTCTCTCTCGACCGGCCCAACCGAAATGGAGTGGGAGGAGCACAACCAAGTAGTCATCGAAGCGTCGATTCGAACATCCGAGGGGAAATTCTTGGGGTGTACGCCCGAGAGCTGCGTTTGCGAGTAAACCTCTCCCTAGACCCTGCATTTTTCGCTTGATTAATATGACTCGCCGCGTTAAGGCACCTCTCAACAATTCCTTGAGGGAGGGATCGTATGAGAATGTTTCGGTCAGGTGCTGCGCGCGCCTTGTTTTCGGTTTTATCGATCAGTGCATTGCCAGTGGCAACAGTAGCCTCGGCTTTTGCATCGCAATCCATCGCCTGCGGTGATTTGGTCAGTGAGAATTACGGCGATCGCTCTTACCACAAAGTAAAAGCCATCTCCGAAGACGGGCTTTATCTCCTGGAGGACGGGGAGTGGTACCACAAGTCCTACATTCGTCCGGCCGTCTTTGTCGGGAGCTCAGATGGGATCTCGGTCGGACAAAAGGTCGTCAGCACTTATCAAGGACGAACCCTGCAAAAGGTCGTTCGGATCTCGGATGATGGGCTTTTCATCCTGAGTGACGGCCAGATCTATCACAAAGACTACATTCGGAAACTTGTCCCCAAATACGAAGAGCTTGCAGTAGGGCAAGAGGTCTTCGAAAGCTGGGACGAAAAGCGTACCCAAAAAATCAAAGCAATCACCGAAGACGGCTACGTCGTCCTAGGTAGCGGGGAGGTCCGATACAGTGGATCAGTGAAACCTTTTGAAACCAGCCTCGAACCCTTAGAGGGTATGAAGGTAGGAATGCTGGTTACTCAAAAGTACGAAGACACCAAGTCCATCCATCGTGTGACTCGAATCAGCGACAGCGAACGAATCGAGCTCGACAACGGTACCTGGTACAGCAAATACGATCTGACCCCAATTGTGGGATCTTATAAGCAGTTCCGTACCGGCATGATGGTCGTCGAGGACAAGGGAGACGACCGCAGCATTCTCAAGGTGGTCCGAATCACCGCAGACGGTCAGTTCCTCTTGAGCGACGGGAACTGGTACTATGACTCCTATCTTGATCCCGTGAAAACCTGTGCGCCTTCGTCACCTAGCTGCAACAAGTAATCCTGAATCAAACTAACTGAGTCAAAACGCCGACGCCTGATCCCTCATACGAGAGATCAGGCGTCGCTCACATCAAAAATCTCACGTATTCCATCCTGCCAGTACTGCGCCAAAATCTCACCAAACATCCGAGGCGTCGGATCGTTCGACCAAACTCTCCACTCGGCACTTTCGAAGTCCTTTAAGAATCGTCGCAGGGAAGTACATGCATCTTCAGCAATTCGCTCACCACTCTTGATTTCGATCACGACTGGGCCTCGCCCCGGTCTCTCGATAATCAGATCCACCTCTACCCCATCCTTGGTCTTGAGATAGGAGAACTTGAAGTCTGTTCTGAGGTAACGGTTTAGCCGCATACACTCACAAATCACCCAGTGTTCAAATGCACGACCATAAGCGATCGTCTTTGGGGCGACGGGCACAGTCAGAAGGCCCTCCATCGCTCGCTTCACTCCTAAATCGAATAAGTAAAACTTGGGAGTCATCAACTGCTGTGAGCGGACCGAACGAGCATACGGTTCCAAATAAAATCCTAGAAAAGTATCCACCAAGATTTCAAAGTACTTTTTGATCGTCTTATCGTTCACTCCCGTCTGTTGAGATGCTTTGGAGAAATTTAAAATGGTCCCGCTTGCCTGAGCTGCCACCTCCAAAAACTTCCGAAAGGGATCTAGGTTCTGCACTAAACGTTCATCCCAGACCTCCTCCTTGAGGTAGTTCCGAACATAAGCCCGCAAAAACTCCTGTTTCTCAAGCTCTGATACCAGCGCAAAGATCCGAGGAAGAGTTCCCCAGTTCAATGCCTCATCTAGGTTAAACCGTTTTCCGAGCTCTAAAAAACTCAACGGATAAAGCTCGTTCACGAACGCCCGACCTGCAAGCAGGTTCGCTCCCATGAGTTTGAGCTTCCGTGCGCTCGAACCGGTCAAAGCAAATCGCACCGAGCGAGTATCGGAAGCTTCCATCATCGCATGCACCTCATCAAGCAGCTTGGGCTGCTTCTGAACCTCATCGATAAATACCCAATCGAGTCGACCACGCGCTAATCGAGCTCGAACCTCGCGCCCCAGATCCTGAGGAGATCGAGCGTAACGCTCTTCCACTTCGGCCTCCAGGAGGTTTAACTCGAGGACCTTCTCTCGAGAGAGTACCTGCCTGACCAAGGTACTCTTGCCTGTCCCTCTAGCGCCGAAAACAAAAAAACTTTGTGATAACAAAGGGTTAGATAACCGAGGAAATGACAGGGGGAGTTTTTTCATAAGCATTTTTCCGGATTTGATTCCGAATTTATCGGATTAATCCGGATTCTACTCCGAAATCGGGTCCCACCTCAACTCTGGAATCGAGGAGGAGACTCCCCCCAAAAAAACGCCGACGCCTGATCCCTCATACGAGAGATCAGGCGTCTACGATTCAATCAGATCAGATCAGATCAAATGAGCTGCACTCTGAATTACAGAGCGTAGCTGATACCCACGTGAGCTGAGTAGAAGGTGGTAGCAAAGTCACCTGCGATACCAGCCTCCGTCTGACCGTTGCCAGAAGTAGTGGTGTACTCACCCGCAACGTTCACGCCGAGCTTCTTGTCCATGAAAGAAGTTCCAAGACCGAGCAACACAGTGTGACCTACGCCTGGAGCAATCGATGCGCCAGAAGCGAAGTTCGAGTTGGTGACTTGGCTGGTGTAGACGTAACCGCCGCGGATCGCGAGACTATCGTTGAGATCATACTGAGCGCCCAATCGCAGAGTCGTTTGGTCATCCCAGTTCAGATTTCGTGCGGAGGTAGCATCAGCGGCAGTAGCGTATGCCTCAGGAAGCTGGGCATCCAAGCCAATACCCAAGCTATCGAGCTCGGAGTACTGAGTCATGTTGTACTCAAAAGCCACTCGTAGACCTTGCATGACATCGTAGTAACCGCCGAGGCTAGCCGAGAGAGGAAGAGATCCCGTAAGAGTCGCAGCCCCCGTAATCGCTTGGCCACCAGTCGTTGG
>Ga0169931_10007855_pt1 | contig 15712 bp, 13 predicted proteins | sample Kivu_15m_20L_FD_129675 | JGI IMG/M metagenome (GOLD analysis project Ga0169931, IMG submission 129675) | Freshwater microbial communities from Lake Kivu, Western Province, Rwanda to study Microbial Dark Matter (Phase II) - Kivu_15m_20L... | ecosystem: Environmental > Aquatic > Freshwater > Lake... | reverse complement strand
TCCCCAGCGCGATTCCTCCGTGCGGCGGAGCTCCATAACGCAGCGCCTCCAGCAGAAAGCCGAAACGATGCTCGGCTTCTTCGGGTGTCATCCCGAGCAACTGGAAGACCTTTTGCTGAGTCACATTGTCGTGGATTCGGATCGTCCCACCACCCGCTTCGTAACCGTTAATCACGAGGTCGTAAGCCTTGGCTCGGACGCCAGCGGGATCCGACTCGAGTTTGGGCAAGTCGCTGTCCAGCGGCGCGGTGAACGGATGGTGCATCGCGGCCCAGCGGTTCTCCTCCGCGTCGTGAGCGAACATCGGGAACCGGACCACCCAAGAAAAGTGCATCTGGTTCGGGTCGTAGAGTTTCAGCTCCAACCCCAAACGCCGTCGCAGCCCGTAGAGCGCCTTGCCGGCTCGCTCGTATTCATCCGCCGCAAACAGCAACACGCTGCCCGACACCGCTCCAGTCAGCTGCGCGAGGCTGGCCAACTGCGGCTCGGTGAAATTCTTGGCGATCGGTCCCTCGAGTTTGCCTTCCGGCGTGCACTTCAGCCAAGCGAGTCCCTTCAGACCGAAGTCTTCCTGGACGAACAGAGTCAATTCGTCGATCTTCTTCCGGGTGAACAGTTCGGCTGCATTCGGAACGTTGATCGCCCGAATCGACTTTCCTTCATCCACAGCCCCCCGGAAGATCCGGAACTCCACCGTCTTGGCCCAGTCGCTGCAATCGATCAGCTCCATACCGAAACGCAAGTCAGGCGCATCGTGGCCGAACCTTCGCATCGCTTCGTCATAAGTCATTCGCGGTAGCGGCAAATGCAGGTCGAGCCCGAGGATCTCCTTCGCCAGTCGCTTCATCAGCCCGTCGATCATGCCGATGATGTCGTCTTCGTCGACGAAGGACATTTCCATATCCAACTGCGTGAATTCCGGCTGGCGATCGGCTCGCAGGTCCTCATCGCGGAAACATCTCGCGACTTGGACGTAGCGGTCGTAGCCGGCGATCATCATCAGCTGCTTGTAGATCTGCGGTGATTGCGGTAGCGCGTAGAACTGGCCGTTGTGTACGCGGCTGGGGACGAGGTAATCGCGAGCCCCTTCGGGCGTGCTCCGCCCAAGGATTGGCGTTTCGATATCGATGAAGCCGTTCTCTTCGAAGTAGTCGCGAATCTTCTTGACGATCTTGCTGCGGAGCATCAGCGTCTGCTGCATCTTGGCTCGGCGCAGATCGATGAAGCGGTACTTCAAGCGAGTATCTTCGCTCGGCATTTCCTGGGCCGTCGGCAGGAACGGCGGCACCTTTGACGCATTGAGCACTTGCAGCTCATCCAGCAGAATCTCAATCTCGCCCGTGGCCATATTCGCATTCGCTTGGCCCATGGGACGAAGCGAGACTTTCCCCTTGCCGAGGATGACGAACTCGGAGCGCAGTTGTTTGGCCGTCTCAATCATTTCGGCGAGGTTCGGCCGCACGACCAATTGGGTCTTGCCATAGCGGTCGCGCACATCGATGAAGACACCTCCCTTGCCAAGGTCGCGGGTCTTTTCAACCCAGCCACAAAGGGTCACAGTTTGATCAGCATGCGCTGCGGTCAGTTCGCCGCAAGTGTGAGTCCGAAGCACGGATGGAAGGCTCCTGAGAGGAAGACACCAGTTGTTCGAAAAAGGGATTGGAGGCCGAATACAGCCCACACCCAATTCCCCAATATCTCAATTTTGCGAGGTTTGGTATAGGCTGGATGGAAGGCGGCAATATGCCAAGGTCTTTATCCCGGAGGGATAACAGAAATTAGCCGGGGGTTGAGCGATAGCGACACCCCCGGATCGCGGGCGAGCGAAAAATCTTCTTCATCCCGGAGGGATGACAGACGACGCGGTCTGGAGCCACGGTCATGTGACGAATAAAACCCGGACGCTCCGAGGGGACTGTCGGAAATTTGTATGGAGATTCTTCGGAGCTCGAATCTCGTTCGTCTGCCATCCCTCCGGGATAAAGATGGGACTTGCGGATCGACGCGGAGGCGAATGGGCGGTTCGCGTTGCGACCGCCGCCTGCGGCGGCAAAAATCAAAGGGGATGGGGAGACCGATACGTAGGGTTGCGCTCGCAGAGCCACGCTGACCCTACGCTAAGATAAAGCGCCCTGTCGGGGCGAAGAGCCGTGTACCGATGGTCAGTGAAGGTGAGCGTTACCACGCCCTACTCGGAATTCACGCTTACCGCGCGAAACCAAAACCTACCAGCGTTTCGCGACTTCGCGCTTCATGAACGCCAAGGAATCCTTTGCCAGCTGCTCTTCGCTGCTGAACATCCTTCGCCAAATCTTGGTTGCGGCGGCGATCTCCGGCAAGGCGAGCCCAAACGCCTCGACGGTCAGCCAGCCGTCATAGCCGATCGCCTTGAGGGCGTCGAAATTCTCCGCCCAGCGAATCGCCCCTTGCCCGGGCGTGCTGCGGTCGTTTTCCGATATGTGGACGTGGGCGATCATCTTCCCGCCGGCTCCAATCGCGTCAGCCACATTCTTCTCTTCGATATTCGCATGGAACGTGTCGTACATGATGCGACAGTTCGGATGATTGACATCGCTGGCGAAACGAGCCGAATCGGCCGTGGCATTGAGCAGGTAAGTCTCAAAGCGATTGAGATGCTCGTAGCAAAGAATCACTCCCGCCTTGGCTGCGTGTTCGGCTGACTTGCGAGCCGACTCGACGCCCCACTTCCACTCGTCAGCCGTCGGGCCGGCTCCACTGAATTCGCCCAAAGCCGAGTGAAACGGCCCGACCAAGTGCGTCGCGCCCATTGCTTGGCAGCAATCGATCGCTTTCCAGTTCCCCTCCACACCCTTCTGCCGAACGGCCGCATCGGGGCTGATTGGATTGTCTCCCGCACCGCGGATCGTCACCGCCGTCCGGCCCAGTCCCAAGTCATCCAGGCGTTTGCCCCAAGCCGCGTAATCGAGGTCGTAATTAAACAACGGCACTTCGATTCCATCAAAGCCAACCCGCTTGAGCATTTCCAGCACCGGCAACATCTGGTCGTTCAGTTCACCGGTCCACAACAACAAGTTCATGCCGAACTTCATGTCTATCCACCTGCCTGAGTATCAATTGAAAAATTTGTGCGTTGGTTCGAGCTTTGAGCATACCCCCGGTCAAGCCGCACGACAATCAGGAACTCTCTCTCGCATCGCTCGCCACAGAGAACTCCCCAGCTCACTTTCCCGCCGCAGCGATCATCGCGCGAACAAAATCCTGGAGCCTACTTAAGACGCTTGGCTCGTCACTGGGCTCAGCTGCCATCAGCTCGATGATTTTCGAACCGCTAATCACGCCGGCAACTCCCTCGCGCGCTGCCGCCGCGACTTGCTCAGGACGGCTGATGCCAAATCCCAGCAGAGGCGGAGCGGCGCCCAGTTCCCCAAGTCGACGAATCAATGCAGAAACCGGAATCCCACCCGCGACTTCGCTGCCCGTCACGCCTGCCCGCGAAAGCAAATAGGTGTACCCCTCGCCGCGATCGGCCAGCAACTTCAGCCTCCGTTCATCGATATTGGGTGGGCAGAGGAAGACTTGCCCAATCCCCGCACGGCGCGCCTCTGGCAGAAACTCATCAGATTCGTCCAGCGGCACGTCGGCAATCAAGACCGAGTCGACACCGTTCGCTGCACATGCTGAAAAGAAAGCCGCAGGTCGCCGAGCCCAAACGAGATTGGCATACAGCAACAACCCGATCGGCAAGTCGGGATGCCGCCGACGAATCCGGGCAACCAGCTCCAAACAATCGTCAGGCGTCACCCCGGCTTGTAACGCTTCGGTCATTGCCCGCTGAATCGTCGGACCGTCCGCCAAAGGATCCGAAAACGGAATCCCCAACTCCAGCGCATCGGCACCCGCTGCGATCATCGCCTCGATTCGCGATTCGCTGCGCGCAAGATCGGGATAGCCCAGCACGGTGAACGGTACAAAACCGATCCGCTGCTCGCGATCGAGTCGCGTAAACATCCGCTCATAGCGACTCATCAAGATTCCCTTTCGCTACCCGTCGACGCCTGCTGCTTGAGATAGCTGTCGATCGTGAAGATATCTTTGTCTCCTCGGCCCGAGAGGTTGACCAGCAGTACCTCCGCCCGCTCCGGATTCTTTCGCACTCGGTCCAAGGCATAAGCAATCGCATGGGCCGATTCCAGCGCGGCGATGATCCCCTCGCTTCGCGCTAACTCCGCCAGAGCGTCCACCGCCGCGTCGTCGGTAACGGGAACATATTGAGCCCGCCCCGTTTCCTGCAGATAAGCGTGCTCCGGACCGACGCTAGGAAAATCGAGTCCCGCAGAGAGTGAGTGCGACTCCTCGACTTGCCCGGCGGCATCTTGCATCAATCGCGACTTCATTCCAAAAAAGATTCCCGGCTGCCCCGCCTGCAGCGTTGCGCCATGCTTCCCCGAGGCAATCCCAAGCCCACCAGCTTCCACGCCGATCAGTTCAACCGCAGAATCCGGAATGAACGCCGCGAACATTCCAATTGCGTTTGAACCACCCCCAACACAAGCAATCACGGCCTGCGGCAAGCCACCGGTCTTGGCCAGAATCTGAGCACGCGACTCGTCCCCAATCATTCGCTGGAATTCGCGAACCATTGTCGGATAGGGATGCGGCCCAGCCGCCGTCCCCAGCAGATAGTGGGCCCGCTCGTAGTTTGCCGACCAATCGCGCAGCGCCTCGTTACAGGCATCCTTGAGCGTCGCGCTACCACTAATGACTGGTATGACCGTTGCGCCGAGCAGCTTCATCCGAAACACGTTCGGGGATTGCCGCTCAACATCCTTGGCACCCATGTAAACCCGACACTTCAGCCCGAGCAGAGCGCAAGCCAAGGCGCAAGCGACGCCGTGCTGTCCGGCTCCCGTCTCGGCAATCACCTCAGTCTTTCCCATCCGCCGCGCGAGCAGCCCCTGCCCAAGCACTTGGTTGGTCTTGTGAGCCCCACCGTGCAGCAAGTCTTCCCGCTTCAAAAAAATTCGGCTCGCAGTTCCCCGTGTCAAGTTACGGCATTCGGTCAGCGGCGTTGGTCTCCCCGCGTAGTCCTCGAGCAAGGCCCGGAACTCGCCGCGAAACAGCGGGTCGGCCTGAGCCTCGATGAAGGCGGACTCCAACTGCTCTAAAGCTGGGATCAGAATCTCTGGGACAAATCGCCCGCCGTAATTTCCAAAATAAGCCGGTAGCCGAGTCACTTTTGTTTCTCCTTCACGACGTCAGCTCCTGCTGCTTCCACGTTCACCAGCAAACTTCGCACGGCGGTTTCCAAATCTGGCTGGCTCATGAGGGAACTGCCAATCAGAAATCCTTGGACCAGCTGCAGATTACTCTCGATATCTCCACGGGTCCGATACCCAGACTCGCTAATCAGTACCGCGCCGGGCGGAGCCTGCTCGGCGAGCCGGCGCGTCCTTCCAAGATCGATCTGCAGGGTGTGCAGGTCGCGATTATTGATTCCGATCAGCTTGGCACCCAGCTTTCGAGCTCGTTCCATCTCCTCGTCAGAGGCGACCTCCGTCAGGACCGTCATTCCGAGCTCACCTGCCAAGCCTGCCAGCTCCCGCCACTGCGAGTCATCGACTACCGAGAGCATCAGCAAAATCGCATCAGCTCCAAACCTGCGACCGAGCCAGACCTGATGGGAGTCGAAGAAGAAATCCTTGTTCAAAACGGGCTGATTCACTTGCCGGCGAACTTGCTGCAGGTGCTCCATTCGTCCGCCGAAATGATTCTCTTCGGTCAGGACGGAAATGCAGGTCGCATATCGGGCATAAACCTTGGCAATCCTGTCGAGGTCAAAGCCAGCCCGCAAAGTTCCCTGCGAGGGCGACGCTTGCTTGCACTCGAGAATGTATGCCGGGTGCCGGGCGATGATGGCCGCAAAAAAATCGCGTTCGCTGCGAGTCACTTCGCGTCGCAGCTCCGCTTCTGAAAATTCCGCTTTCCACCGCAGTAGCGCACTCCGCTTATCCGCAACAATCCGCTCCAGTATCGTGCTCATGCCAGTTCGAGCTCCCGGTATCGCTGAACCAGTCGCTGGACTTCCCCCGCCCGCAAAGCGGCCAACGCACGCTCGCTCCAGTCCCGCAGTTCTCCGTCTCCTCGGAAGACTTTGGCCGCCAGACCAGCATTCATCGCAACGGCTGCGTTCTCCGTATCACTTCCAACGCCTTCAAGAATCCGTTCGGCTCGCTGGTGAGTTTCCTCGACCGAGTCACAAGTCAGCTCATCCAACCGATAACTTCGAAAGCCAAAATCTTCCGGCCTTAGTGTCGTCTCTCGCAGTTCGCCAGACTCGACCAAAACGACGCGAGTTTCCGTGTGCGGAGCGACTTCATCCAGACCGCCCCCATGCACGACAGCCGCCGACTGACAATTCAGTTTGACGAGGCTCTGGGACATTGTCGTCAGCAAGTCAGGCGAGGCCACTCCGAGCAACGTTGCGCGAGGGCGGGCCGGATTCACGAGCGGCCCCAGCAGATTAAAAATGGTTCGGGCATTCATCCGCCGCCGCAAGTCACCGACGTGCCTCAAGCCGCCGTGATAATTGGGCGCAAACAAAAAGCAGATGCCCACGCGCTGCAAAAGCTCGCTCGCCTTCTCAGGACTGGCATTCAGATTTAGCCCCAGCCTTTGAAGCAGGTCAAACGATCCGGAGAGGCTGGTGATCGATCGATTTCCATGTTTGGCGACCGGAATGCCAATCGCGGCGGTGGTCAGCGCGGCAAGCGTCGAGATATTCAGTGTATTTAGCCCGTCGCCCCCGGTTCCGACGATATCAATCGCCTCGACCGGAGCTCCAGGAAATGGCACGGCCGCCTCGAGTAAGCCCTCTGCCGCCCCGACCAATTCATCCGCTTGCTCACCGCGCGCCTTCATTGCTGCCACAATCGCGGCAGCTTGGATCTCATCAAACTCACCGCGGACGAATTGCCCAAACAAGCTCCGAATCGTCTCGCGGGTGAGCGGTTGGCTGGAGAGCAACTGATTCATGGCTTGGCGGTCGAGTTGACTCATGGCCGAACATCTCCGCCAATAGGCCGGGCCAAAGCCCACTCGACCGTCTGATTGAGCAGCTGTATGCCTCGCGGAGTCAGAATGGATTCCGGATGAAACTGAAAACCGCAAACCCGATCTCGCTCGTTGGCAACTCCCATGATGGTCTCATTCATTCGAGCCGTGATTCGCAAGCTCTCGGGAATTCTGGTCCCGGCGAGCGAGTGGTAACGCCCCACCTGAAGCGGCTGGGGCAGATCGCGGAACATCCATTCGCCGATATGCTCGATCAGAGACGGTTTACCATGAAAGACATGGCCCGCACTTCCAACAACGCCGCCGTAGTGCTCGATCAACGCTTGATGCCCCAGACAGATTCCCAGGATCGGATACTTCCCCTGAGTCATCCGCAAAAGTTCAGGCATACAACCGGCCTCCCGGGGATGCCCCGGACCGGGCGACAAGACCAACAGCGGCCGTTCGCTGACGGACAACTGGGCCACAATCCGTTCGGCTGCGACTTGGTTCCGGTACACCGTAACCTCGTGCCCCGCCCCGCGAAATTGGTCGACGAGGTTGTAAGTGAATGAGTCGAAGTTATCGAGCAACACGATTCGGCTCATCGACCACCTCGCTTCGAACCGCTGCCGTCCAAGTCGAGGTGCGATTGCCTCAAGGCGTTGATCACCGCTTGGGCTTTGCCTCGGGTTTCATTCGCTTCGGACTGCGGGTCGGAATCGTGAACGACGCCTGCTCCGGCTTGAACCCGGGCGATACCGTCTCGAACGAAAGCCGAACGAATCACAATGCAGGAGTCCAAATCGCCCGTTCCATTGAAATAGCCCACCGCACCGCCATAACTTCCGCGCCGCTGCCCTTCCAGCTCGCGAATCAACTGCATCGCCTGAACCTTAGGAGCTCCGGTCAGCGTCCCCATATTCATACAAGCCTGATAGGCATGCAGTCCGTCCAGTTCCGGCCGCAGTCGCCCCTTTACGCGGCTGACCAAATGCATCACGTGACTGTAGCGATCCACTCGCAGCAACTGGGCCACATGCCGGGTGCCCGGATCGCAAATTCGAGCCAAGTCATTCCGCGCCAAGTCGACCAGCATCAAATGCTCCGACATCTCTTTCTGGTCGGTGCGGAGTTCCAGTTCGATTCTTCCATCCAAGTCGAGGTCGATTCGTCCGTCAGGCCCAAACCCGCGGGGCCGGGTCCCGGCGATTGGACAAAGCTCGACCATCCGATCGCTGACGGTAAACTTCACCGCCGTTTCCGGGGAGGCGCCGAACAGTACGAATTCCTCATCATTTACATAGAACATGTAAGGACTCGGATTGGTGGCCCGCAGTCTGCGATAGGCGCGAGGCGGGGCGGGGCACGGAAACCGAAAGCTGCGCGACGGCACGCACTGAAATACCACGCCGCGAAAAACTTCTTCCTTTAACCGGCCAACAATCTCGCGAAACCGCTCGTCGCTCAAATCGACCTGTGGCTCACCTGTCACCTCGGCAATCGACGGCAAATCCGCCTCACCTGCCGCCTCAAGCCGCTGAACCAGTTCTCTCAACTCGCGCTCGAGAGTGGGCGTCGAGTCCGCGCCTAGGCCAACCTGCGTCGCCGTCGCGGATTGATGAAGATGGTCGAAATGAACCACCTGTTCAGCCACATGGAAGACATAGTCGGGGCAGCCATCGACATCTGACGCTTCTGGCAACGGCTCGAATTGCTCAACGAGGTCATAGGCAAACATTCCACCAACAAAGAGTCCCGCTTCGTCACCCGACTGCAGCCTGACGCACTCGCGAATCCGCCGCAGCGGCTCGAAGACCGATGGGGCAACCAATCGCGAGTCCTCGTCCAATTGCCGATCGCCCTCGCTGAATTGCCAAGTAATTTCCGAGCCACTGGCTAACTCACTTCGCTCGACTTTCAATCCGGCAATCTTGCGTTCCTGAAAGGTTTCCGCCAGCGACTCCAGAATCCCCTTCCCTACTTCCGAAAGGGCTCGCGCCGTGACGACCGAACCACGACATACGATTCGCACCGCGGACTTTGTCATCAAAAAGCTTTGCAGGTGTCGCTTGGAATCAATTTCTGCAGACTCTAGTAGCAGATTGTTGGGGCCATGGCAAACGCGGTGAAACATCAACACGGGGTCCATGTACGGGATCTCTCGCCGCGCCAAGACAATTTCAGGCAGCTCGCGACTCGAAACAGACGATTGATTCGATTGTTGGTTCATGTTGGCAACCGGCTTTTCATCTTAGGCAATCATTCCAGCGGGCCAGCGATACGAGCTCAGCAACCGCGGCGCCAAATCCAGCACATCCCGCCGAGCACCGGGCAACCAATCCAAAATCGCAGGCGGTAAAGCCGGCAGCCGAACTCTGCGCATCACCTGATTCAGCCGATAAAGCAGCCGCGGGTCGTCGCTGTAGTCGAACAGAAATCGCTCTTGGCGGAATCGCGGCAAAAACTTCTCGACCGACAGCTCGATAGGCAACTGGCCAGTCGCCTCCGGACTCAAACCAGCGAGGTCAATCACAATTCGCTCCAGCTCCCGTCCACACAACCGCTCCAGTTGCAGATAGTACTCCTTCAGCTTCCCCGGATAGATTTTGCTCAGCCAATCATCCAGTAGCATTTCGATCAGAATGTGACCGACGAACCGCGTTCGCAGACTGTCGTCCAGCTTGACGTCTTCCCGCAACTGAACGGAGAACTGGAGATTCAGCTGGGCAAATTCAGGCGTCTCGTGAAACCACTCATCGTCCGCGTGATGCTGCACAATTCCCCGAGCAACGCGGGCGGTTCGCGAGTCTGAGTCATCGACTCGAGGCTGGACCTTTTTGCTTCTCAGCCGAACCCGACGATTGATCACACTCATCCAATCGGGCAAGCAAGTTCCGGCGACAAACCAAGGGTCATCGAGCCAGGGGAGGGCGTGTGCAAAAAAATTCATTAATCTACCGCCAATCCATCCCATATCTGGACATCTGGAAACCGCCGATGCCAGTCACGCCAAACCGTTCCGCCCGAAACCAAATCGTGCCGCAATTCGATCGGGCGAAAGTCAATCGATGCCATCAGAACCGATCCCAATCAGGGTCGCTTCACTTATGAACTCTACCCGCCAACTCTCCTGAAAACAGCTGAAAAGAATGAGCGGTATCCTGTCCGCGGCAGCAGCGTCAATCGTATAATCAGGCACCCTCGCAAACAATGCCGCTGGTTTGATTTCGAGCGGAGCATTTCGCGCACCTGATCAGCATTTTTCGCGCCCACACTCCCCATTCGTACTAATGTTTGAACTTCTGGCTGAAGGCTCACAACCGGAACAGCGCTGGCACAAGCGACTGCACGAGGGAAAGCCTCAGGAGTTGGGACGGTCCGCCGATGAGTTGTCCGTGCCGTGGGACAGCTTGATCTCGCGCAAACACGCACGTCTGTACCTGCAGGGCGAGCGGCTTCTGGTCGAACAATTACCCGACTCGCGCAATCCGATTCTGTTTCAGGGGCAAGAGCAGCGGACTTTCGAGCTTCGGCCGAATCAGCGTTTCGTCATCGGTCAGACAACGTTCACATTCCTGAGACGCGTCGCGGCCGCCACGCTTGAGGCTCCCCAGCCGCTACACGAGCGAGCGTTCTCCAACCAGTTCCTCCGGGAACTGAACTATCGCGATACAAAGCAACGCCTCGACTTGCTCAGCGGATTGCCCAATCTGATCTCCGGCGCCGCCAGCGAACAGCAACTCCACGATGGCCTAACTGGTTTCTTGCTTTCCGGTATCTCGCGGGCACAAACCGTCGGAATTGTCGACCGCTCGACGCCTGCTCGCGATGGCGATGCCGAGCCCGTGACCACGATTCTGCACTGGGAAGCTCGAGCCGAACTGGAGCACGGCTTCCAGCCCAGCGAGTCGCTGATCTCGCGCTCGCTCGATTCGGGCAAAACCGTGTTGCATTTCTGGGGGCCGACCGCCAGCAGCACATCGCAGTACACGATCGAGCAAAACGCGGATTGGGCGTTTGTTTGTCCGTTGGCTGGAAACAGCTGCCGCGGCCAGGCGATTTATGTCTCCGGCAAGTCGAGCTCGCCGGAATTTGGACTCGATGAGGAGCTGCTCCAGGACGACATGAAGTTCGCCGAGTTGGTCGGAACGACTTACTCCAATCTTCGCGAACTAAGTCAGCTCCAGCAGCGACAAGCGAGCCTGCGTAGCTTTTTCTCGCCGATCGTGCTCGAGGCTATCTCCGGTAAAGACATCGACCGCGTGCTGGAGCCGCGCGAATCGCGAGTCACGGTTCTGTTCTGCGATTTGCGAGGCTTCTCGGCGACCAGCGAGGAGATGTCCGAGCATCTGCTGAGCTTGCTCGATCAGGTCAGCCAACTGCTGGGCGCCGTGACTTCTCAGATTCTCGACCGGAGGGGAGTCGTCGGCGACTTTCATGGCGATGCAGTGATGGGCTTCTGGGGCTGGCCGCTCGAACAGCCCGACGCCGCTCGCCGCGCGTGCGAGACGGCTCTCGCCGTCGCCGAACAAACAGCGCTCTGGAATGAAACGCTGGGAAAGCCCCGAGATCAGTTCCTGATCGGAATGGGGATTGCTTCGGGAGTGGCCGTAGCGGGAAAAATTGGAACCAGCGACCAAGTCAAAGTCACCGCCTTCGGACCGGTTGTGAATTTGGCTTCACGATTCGAAGGACTCACGCGAGTCTTCCGCGTCCCGCTGCTGCTGGATGAAGCAACGGCGAAGGAAATCGAGCCCGAACTCGGACAGATCGCCGCGACAACCCGGCGACTGGTCAAAGTCCAGCCTGCAGGATTGGCCAAACCCGTCCCGCTTTATCAACTGATTCCCAATCGGTCGATTGCGGCGATTGGCGGTACCGCCGGCAGCGAGCAGTACGCCGAAGCTCTGAAACTGTTCGAAGCGGGCAACTGGGCGAAGGCCGCGAAACTGTGGCAAGGTTTGCCCGAGGATGACCGAGTCAAGGAAGTGCCGCTCGGATACATCCGACAACATGGCGGCCAACCTCCCGCTGGCTGGAATGGGGCAATCCAGTTTCTCAGTAAATAGGTCTGCCACAACCTCGAGGCAGGCAATATCGAGCAAACTTCCGTTGCTGCTTTTGGTCGTTGCCAGTGAGTGCTAAAATCCTGAGCACTCGTCATTGTCCGCTTGAATCCGCAGTTGAGCTTGTCTTCAGAAATGTCGAAATCCGCCTCCGCTCACAACTCGAACGCCAACCGAATCGCCAGCAAGACCGCCGAGGAGTTTCGCTTCAAGTCCTCAGCCAGTCGTCCCATGCGAGAGATGACGATGCTGCAACGCAGCCTCCTGCTCGCGGAAGTCTCGCTAATCTCTTATCTCTCGGTGAAAGAGTGCAATATCGCGGCGGGAAAGCTGGGCTTCATCAAAGGAAAGTTCTTCAATAGCAACGGGGCTCAGGCCTACTGGTTTCAATCGCCACACGACAGCGTTTTAGTCTGCCGGGGAACCGAACCTCACGAATGGAGTGACATCAAGGCGGACGCCAATGCGCTCACCGCTGTGGCGGAGACGGTTGGCCGAGTCCATCGCGGGTTCAAGACCGAAGTCGATCGACTCTGGCCGCATGTCGAAAAGGAACTTGAGGCAAACGAACTGCCGCTCTGGTTCTGCGGCCATTCACTCGGCGCGGCAATGGCGCAGATCTGCGCGGGACGCTGTTTAATCTCGTACATTAAGTCGGAGCCCGAGGAAGTTTACACTTTCGGCAGCCCGCGGATCGGCAACCGCGAGTATGTCGAGTACCCGCGGCTGAAACATTACCGCTGGGTTAACAACAACGATATCGTCCCGCGAGTGCCGCCGATGCTACTGGGGTACACGCATTCAGGGATCGAGCTTTACCTCAATCACTTGGGCAAGATTCGCCAAATCCACGGCTGGCGTCGAGTCGTCGATCGAGCTCGCGGCTTTCTTGGCAGCTTGATCAAACTCAGAATCGACCAATTGAGCGACCACTCTGTGACCTCTTACATCGATTGCATCTTTGAGGCGTGCCGGATCGAGGAGGCGACTCACAAACGCCCATCCGCGGGAGCACATCCCAGCCAACCGGCGAACACCGCGGAGAGTTGATGTCCAAGAACCCGATATGTCATTGCCCACCCGACGGTCCCCGGGGAAGAGCGACTCAGCAACAAGGCGAAGTCTGTCCACGCTGCCATGGACGAAGGCTGAACGCCGAACAACTACTCCCTTCTCCAGCCAAGCGAAACTCGCAGCAGTCAGCACTGACTGAGTTTCCGGTATTACAACTCGACCAGGCACGCCAGCCAGATTCGCAGGCAAAATTCGCGAGTCCCACCTCTGAACAATCTCCTGCGGGAGAAAAACACTCCGAGGCATTGCGGCAGAAGTCCCACGAGGCGGAGCAAAGGAAGATCTCACGCCTGTTGGCGCTGGCTATTGTGCTCTGGGCTCTGTTTAGTCTTCTGCCGGGGGGAGTTGCTTGGCGAAGTTGGCTTGGAGACTGGTCCGCAGATAGCTTTCCGGTTTGGATACCGCTGTTCGCAGCTTTCGGAGCCGCCCCTTTTTGCCTCGGGTTATTCCTGTGGCAGGTCCCTGATTGGTCCACGCTCAAATCAGTTGCGGCTGGACTTTTGGCTTCAGCTTGCGGTTATGCCTTTGCGGCGACACTGTTTGGACTATCGGGACCAAGCAGCCGCTGGCTAGCTTGGCTGGATTTTCCCCAGACGGATGCGGCGGCCGCCACGCTGTGGTGCTCCTGTATGTTGGTGCTGGCTGCGACCTTGTCTCTAATCTGTTTTCTCGAGGGACAGCGTTGGCAGCGAGTCGAACAACTCTTTGCCGAGTTGCAAAATAACCGGTGATTCACAAGTTCCCGGCTCCGGTTCTAAACTTGCTTGCCGTAACAGCCATTTCCTATTTGGTTTTCAATCCAGATGACGCCTCAAGGATTTAGAGATTGCTTGCTGCTAGTTCCCACCTCGCTGGAGCTCGATCGTCTCCGCTCGGATCGAGAACTTGATCGGACAATCACTGAGTTAGGGGTGGCAGTCGAACTCTGCGGCTTTGGCCCGGTCGCTGCTGCGGCGAAAACCGCTCGCTTACTTGCTCAAACTCAGTACCGTAGAGTCCTTCTGGCTGGCATCGCCGGGTCATATTGCGATTCTCTGCCCGTCGGTTCGGCTTGTCTGTTTGAGCAGGTCAGCTGCTGGGGGATCGGCGCGGGAAGCGGCCAGAAATTCCAGATCGCCCCGCGAATCGGTTTCTCTCAGCTATCGGAAAATCGCCCCGAACAATCCTCTCGGGACATCGTCAATCTTGAGACACCGCCTAATCAAGCAGCCCAAAGGTTATTGCTTACTTGTTGTGCGGCAGCCCAGTCGGAAGACGACTGCAAACAGCGACTAGAACACTTTCCGGAAGCTGTCGCCGAAGACATGGAAGGTTTCGGCGTCGCGCTGGCTTGCCACGCTGCCGGTATTCCACTGGTGATTGCCAGGGGGATTTCGAACCGAGCTGGCGACCGCCATGTAAGCGGCTGGGCAATCGGCCCTGCGCTTCAGGCTGCTGCCGAATTGGCGGCCGACGTTTTGAAGACAAGCTCTCAAGGAGCCCCGTGAGAATGACCGCCGCAACTCCGATTAGGCTCGGGATATCGACTTGCCCGAACGACACGTTTGCCTTTCACGGCTTGCTGAATCGCTGCGTCGATTGGCTGGGCCTCGATTTTCAGGTCGAGCTTTTGGACATCCAGCAATTGAACACGCGGCTGCGGAGCGGCAGCTTCGATGTTGCCAAGGCGAGCTTCTATGCGGCTTTGCAATTGGCAAATCGCTACGTCGTACTCCCCAGTGGCTCGGCGCTCGGTTTCGGGGTTGGGCCTTTACTGTTGGCGAGTCATGGCAATTCGAGACCGAGCCGCGAGCAAGCCAGCACGCTGACGCTCTGCCCCGGAGAGAACACAACCGCGCACATGCTGTTTCAGCTTTTTTATCGAGGCTGCGGTCAGGTTCAGCAGGTTGAATTTTCCGAAATCATGCCGCGGCTCATCGACGGCAGCGCCGATTTCGGGGTCTGCATTCACGAGGGGCGGTTTACTTGGCAACAACAGGGGTTGCATCTGGTCGAGGACCTCGGCACCCACTGGGAAGTGGAGACTTCTTCCCCTCTACCGCTCGGTGGAATCATCGCCAGCCGAGAGCTCTCACCGGAAATCCTCCACCGGGTCCAAAGTGTGATTCAAAGCAGCTTGCTCTATGGACGGCGACACCGCGAGGAGACGCTCACGACGATGCGCCACTGGGCTCAGGAACTGGATGACAACGTGATCTGGCAACATGTCGACCTCTACGTCAATGACTGGACGATCGACCTCGGCGAAGTGGGTGCCGCCGCACTTCGAGAACTGAGTACCCGGGCAAGAACAGCGGGTTTACCGGTCCCTCAAGATGGCTCGACTCTTGAGATTCTGAGAGCCTAACAACTCACTGCTACTGAGTAACGCGACTGCATTCGCGGTGCACCAACAAAAAAAAGCAGGAGCCGCATCGACTCCTGCTTTTCGGATTTCGCGATTCAGGACAAGCCTCGAGAGACCTGTCCGGATTTGAGAACTAGGAGAGTGAACTGAACAATCGGTTCACCAGGTCAAGCTTCAGTACAAGCCTGCC
>Ga0169931_10007854_pt1 | contig 15713 bp, 7 predicted proteins | sample Kivu_15m_20L_FD_129675 | JGI IMG/M metagenome (GOLD analysis project Ga0169931, IMG submission 129675) | Freshwater microbial communities from Lake Kivu, Western Province, Rwanda to study Microbial Dark Matter (Phase II) - Kivu_15m_20L... | ecosystem: Environmental > Aquatic > Freshwater > Lake ... | reverse complement strand
CCTCGCCAATTCAGGTCTGCTACTCACACTCAAGGGGCACACGCACAGCGTGAATGCGGCGTCGTTCAGCGCAGACGGCGCCCGCATCGTCACCGGGAGCGGGGACAAGACGGCGAAGGTGTGGGACGCGAAGACCGGGGCCGAGGTGCTCACACTCAAGGGGCACACGAGCGGCGTGCTTGCGGCGTCGTTCAGCGCGGACGGCACCCGCATCGTCACCGGGAGTTGGGACCAGACGGCGAAGGTGTGGGACGCGAAGACTGGAGCCCAGGTGCTCACCCTCAAGGGGCACACGGACCGCGTGCTTGCGGCGTCGTTCAGCGCGGACGGCACACGCATCGTCACAGGGAGCTTCGACCAGACGGCGAAGGTGTGGGACGCGAAGACCGGGGCCGAGGTGCTCACACTCAAGGGGCACACGGACGAACTGCGCGCGGCGTCGTTCAGCGCGGACGGCACGCGCATCGTCACCGCGAGCGACGACAAGACGGCGAAGGTGTGGGACGCGCCGCCGCTGCCGGTTGCGCCGATGCCGCGAGTGAAGTAGCCGTCACCGATCCACCTTCAGCCGCGGGAGGGCGCGTTGGAGGGCGTCGCGGCCGGCTTGCGTGATGCCGTCGCACGCGCCCACGTGCAGCCAGCGTAGGTTCGGGAGCTTCACCAGCGAAGCCAAGCCGGCGTCCGTCAGGTGCGGGCAGCCCTGCACGCTCAGTTCCGTGAGGCTCGGCAGCGCCGAGACCAGCGACAGGCCGTCGTCCGTCAGCGCCATGCACCAGTTCAGGTGCAGCACGCGCAGTTCGGTGAGCGGGGCGAGCGCCGCGAGGCCGTCGTCACTCACGCGGAAGCACTCGCTCAGGTTCAGCGTGCGCAGGGCGCGCAGCGTTCCGATGTGAGCCAGCGCCGCGTCCGTCAGCTTGTTGCAGAACATCGCGTCCAGCGCTTCGAGCTTCGCGAACGCGCGCAGGTGATTCGCCCCGGCGTCCGTGATCTCCTTGCACCCGCGCAGGTCTAGCGCCGTCAGGTTCGCGAGCGGCGACAGGGCCGCCAAGCCCGAGTCGGTGAGTTGTTTGCACCAGCGCAGGTGCAGCGTGCGCAGGGTCGGCAGGTCGCCCACCGCGGCGAGCGCCGCGTCGGTGAGTTGCTCGCAGCCGTTCAAATCGAGGCGGTGCAGCGCCGGGAAGCCCTTCAGGAACGAGAGCGCCGCGAGGTCGCGGTCGTCCGCTTGCGGCGACGCTTCGAGCCGGTACACGCGGTTCGGTTCGCACGGCACCGGGCCGGGCGTGGGCGTGCTGATCTCCCACTTCGCGCCCTGCGGCGCGCCCGCGCCGCGCGAGTACCACATGCCCGGCACGCCCACCGTCCACTTCGTGCCGCCCGCGTTGGACGGGGGCGGGGCGAGCAGTGCCCCCAGCGCCGCGGCGAACTCGGTCGCGCTCGCGAACCGCTTGCCCGGTTCCTTGGCGAGTGCTTGGGCGCACACCGCGTCGCACCGCGGGTCGAGGTCCGGGCGCACGTCGGTCGGGCGGCGCGGCGGCTTGTCGCAGTGCGCGCGCATCAGTTCGGCCACGCCGCCGGTGAACAGCGGCACGCCGGTGAGCATGCGGAACAAGAGCACGCCGAGGCTGTACACGTCGGTGCGGCCGCTCACCTCGCCGAACTGCGGGTCCCACTGCTCCGGGGCCATGTGCGCGGGGTTGCCCTTCAGCCCGCCGGTGGTGCTCGCGGTGCCGTCGAGCCAGCGGGCGATGCCGAAGTCGGTGAGCAGCAGTTGGTCGCTCGTCGGGTCGTAGAGCACGTTGCCGGGCTTCAGGTCGCGGTGAACGATGTTCTTCGCGTGGGCGGCCTCAAGCCCCTTGGCGATTTGCAGCGCGAAACCGATCGCGGTGGGCGCGTCGAGCGGTTCGCCGCTGAGCACGTGGTCGAGCGTGGAGCCGACGCACCGCATCACGATGTAGGGCGTTTTTTCGTGAACGCCAACGTCGTACACGGGGCACACGTTGGAATGGTCGATGGTGGCGCTGGCGCGGGCCTCGCGGAGGAACTTCTCGTGCGCCTCGGGCGCGAGCGGGTCGCGCGGGACCTTGAGCGCGACGTAGCGACGGAGTTGCGGGTCGTGCGCGAGGTACACGCGGCCGAAGGTGCCCTCGCCGAGGAGGCGGAGCACGTCGTACCGGGCCACGACCGTTGGCGCGCCGTCCGGGAGCGGGCGGCGGTGCGCGGCGTGCGGGTCGGAAGCGGTAATCGTAATGTCGCTCATGCGGCACGCGAAGGGTTGGTGCCGCCATGATACACAGAACGGGTGCGCGCGGAAGGAGGTTCCGCGGAATCGTCAGCGGATCCCGGGACCGATGCCGGAGTCGGCCACGTTCAGCGTGCCGGGCGCGGGCGTCGGCACGCCGGGCGGGGGAAGCGTGTCGCTGCGCGTGACCATCGTCTCGAGCCGCTCCTTCCACTCGAGGGCGTCGGCCGGGCGGCGCGCGGCGTTGTGGGACACGCTGTGCACGAGCAGCCCGATCAGGCCGCGCGGCAGGCCGAGGGCGCGCAGGTCGTGCCCCATGTCCGGGTTGGGCCACGTGGTCAGATCGCACATGAGCAGTTGGTACGCGAGCACGCCGAGCGCGTACACGTCGTCGCGCGGGTCCGGGGCCTCGCCGTTGCGCTGCTGCGGGCTGGCGTAGCCGAAACTGCCGGCGGCGCGGAGCAGGGTGGGCACGCGGCCGCTGTTGGTCTGGAACCCGCGGGTCGCGTCGCCCTCGAGGTGCGCCACGGCCGCGCCGCCGATGCCGAAATCGGTGACGCGCAGCACGCCGTTGGCGTCGCGCAGCACGTTCGCCGGCTTCAGGTCGCGGTGAACGATCGGGGTGGCGAGCCGGTGGCAGTGGCCGATGGCCGCGGCGATGCCGAACAGCGCTTTCACGGCCTTGGAGATCCGTTTGGAGGGCACCCGCGGCAGCCACTCGCGCACGGAATCGGCGAGCGTGCCGCCGGGCACGTACTCGTACATGAGCCACGGCGTTTCGGCTTCGAGGTTGCACTCGATCAGCGGAACGATGTTCGGGTGCCCGCCGGCGTACCGCATCACGCGCACGAGCACCTTCTTCTCGTGCGTGACGAGCCGGTGCCGGGCGTCCGGGTGCGTGAAGAACTTCGCGGCGCGGCGCTCGTCCTTCCACTCGTGCTTGACGAGCCACACTTCGCCGAAGCCGCCGGTCCCGAGTTGGTGCTCGAGCACCCAACTCGAAAGGCCCGGCACCGGGTCGCCCGGGCCGAGGCCCAAGGGCGGCAGGTCCGAGGCGAGCCGGTGCCGGTCGTCGCTGTTCTGCGCGCGCGTGACCACGTTGTTCGAGCCGGCCGGGCGCGAACCGGGCGCGCCCGCAACCGCGTTCGCCACCGGGCGCGAACCGGGCACGGCAACGGCACCCAACAGCGGTTCGGCGACGAACCGCGTCCCGCACTTCGGACAGCCCACCGATTTACCCTCGGGGGCGCGCAACGGCGTTTTGAGCGTGGCCCCACAATCGGGGTTCGGGCAACGATACGAAACCGGCATTCGGCACACTCGCTTCAGTGTGGTGCCAGTGGGCGAACTTACAATCCTGACGTGCGTAGGGAATCGTATCAGCGCCCCAACGGAAATGGAATCCGGAAGTTCCGTCCCGACGAAGATTCTCGTTCGGTGTCGGAATTGCAGGCGCGGGCGCGCGAACGATCCATTAAGTTACCGACGCCGCCCCGCGGCCGACGGTTCCACCGGGCGCGGATTTTCGCCGAATTATGCTCAGCCCAACACCGCGTCGCACACCCAGCACCCGCGCACGTGAACTTGGGTCGCGTCGCGGCAGTGGGTCAGGACGTGTTCGTTTTCGCACCCGGCGTCTTGGAGCGCGTCCGCGAGAATGGGCATCGCGCCGAACTCGCGCGACTCGTACATCTGCCGCGCGAGGGCTTGTGCCGTGTCGGTGCGCCACGCCGGGTCGAACGCGACCGGGCGGAACGGGTTGCCGAACACGCACCGCACCAGCGGCACCAACTCGGCGGGCTGCGGGAAGTCGCTGTAGCCGCGCTCGCGGCGCACCGCGTCTTGCGCGAACGTGTGCGCCCACACGAACGGGCGCTGCGGCCACGCGCCGTCCCCGCCGGACCAGTGAGTGAGCACCTCGTCCAGCGTGCCGGTGCCGTCGACGTAGTTCACCACGGATTCGAAGATGGCCCGCTTGCGCGGCTTGCGGGCCGCGGCGCGCCCGGGCTTGCGGCACAAGTAGCAGGCGGCCACCGCGAACAGGCGGAACTGGCGGTCGGTGCCGCGGCCCTCAAGGGCCGCGAGCAGGGCCACCGGGTCGGTACCGCTCAGCCACTCGGCTTCGGTCATGCGTGCGCTCCGGAAACGAGCGCGGCCGGGGCGCACCCCGGCCGCGCGACGACCCGATTGTACCGCGCCGTTAGTCCTTGCGGCCGAACTCGCCGCCCGCCGCCGGCCCGTTGGCCGCGGTCTTGCGCTTCTCCACCTCGCCCACCCACCGCGCCCACTCGGTGGCGATGGTCTTGCGGTTCTCCTCGGCGTCGTCGCTGGCGCTGTTCCGCACCACGAGTTTGCCGTCCGGCCGAAGGATCAGCACCTCGGTAGCCGCGTCGTCCTCGATTTTGTCGCGCGCCTGCTGAACCAGTTCCCCCTGAGCGTTGAACCGGTACGCCGACCGGCCCTTGACGTGCCCGCCCTCGAAGTTCACGAGGATGGACCGGTTCGACGAGAAGTCCACGAGCCAGCCCTTCGGCTGCTCCTTGGCCTTCAACACCTTGTCGGCCACTTCGCGCAGTTGGTACTGCGCGCCCTCCGACGACCACAGCGGCAACTTCACGTACTGCTTGCGGCCGATGTACTCGCCGCGGCCCACCGGCGTTTCGGCGACCACCCACGCGCCCACCGGCTCGCGCTTCGAGGTGTTGTCCAACCGGACCTGCTGCATCCACGTCGCGGTCTGGAGCACCGCTTGGTAGTCGCGCACCTGCACTTTCGAGTACAGCTCTTTCTGGTCCTTGTACGCGGCCTCGGTGGCCTCGCGGTAGGCCTTGACGTCGTGGGCGTACAAGAACGACTCGGCCGGCACTTCAATAGAGCGGTCCAGTTGGACCCACTTACTGTAGAGCACCTTGAAAGAGTCCTTCGCGTACTCCGGCACCGCGACGAGGTTGTCTTGCTTCCAGTTCGGGTTCAGCATGCGCAGGCGGATGCGGTACTCGTACCGGTAGCCCGGTTGCACGTCGCAATCGACGAACCGGAGGAGAAAGTTCTCCACCTCGCGCTCGGTGGTGTTGGTGACGCCGAACCCGTCGATCGGGCGCCCCGTTCCGGTGCCGCCCGACCCCGGCCCGGGCGGTTGCAGCCCGCCCGGACCCATGCCCCCCGGACCCGGCGGTTGCAGCCCGCCCGGACCCGGCGGTTGCAACCCGCCCGGACCCGGCGGTTGTAGCCCGCCCGGACCCGTGCCGCCCAGCGTCCCGAACTCGCGGTCGTCGTAATTGAACGCGCCGAGCGAACTGGTTCGGTTCTTGTACAGGTCGTCAGTATTCTTCAGCCCGGACAGGCGCTGAGCGAACTCCGACTGCGACAACTGCTTCAGGTCCGCCTTCTCGAGCTTCGCGATGTTGTCGGTGATGTCCTTGAGTGTGATCTCCGGGTACTTCACGTTCAGGTCTTTCGCCAGCGCCGGCAGCGGCATGGCGAGTTTGTACTCGGGTTTCAGGAAGTACGGGATGTACCCCTCGTCGAAGTGGTCGGCCACCTTGCGGGTGTCGATCTTCTCGATGTACTTCTCTTCGAACTTGTAGTTGCCGCTGGTGTCGTCCGGCTTGAGCGGCTTCTCGGGCCAGTCCTGAACGACCTTCCACTCGCCGTTGATGTACTTGCTGACTCGGCGCTGCACCTCGAACCCGTTGTACCACGGGCCCCAGATGCGGGCCTCGGCGTCGGTGTTCAGCCGCAGCGCGCGTTTCAGTTCGGCGAGCTGTGCCTTGTACGGCACCACCGCGTGAACGGTGACCAGTCGCAACGGGATCACCGTCAGCGCCGGCACCTTGTTTTCTTTCAGCGCCTTGTCGATCTCTTTCAGCTTGATGTACTCGATGGCCTTCTCGACGCGCTGGCCGTTTTGGCTGAAGTCGCCACCAAATTCCCCGTACGGGTTACCCGACCCGCTGGAACTGCCCGGCCCCGGCAACCCCGGCCCCGGCAGACCCGGCCCCATTCCGCCCGGACCGCCCGGACCCATTCCGCCCGGCCCTTTCGGTTGCGGAGGCGGCTGCGAGCCTTTCTTCGAGCTGCTGAAGCCACTGAACTGATTCTTCAGTTTCTTCTGCGCGTCGTTCAGGAGCTTCCCGTCGAGTTTCCCTTCGGCCTTGGTCGTAATCATGGCGATTTGCAAATCGCCGCTCCCGTCGAACGAGATGTCGTAGCCCAACATCGCGCTCCGGGTGAGGTTCACTTGGTGGTCGCGGATGCCGTACACCGTCGGGTTTTCGCGCTTGGTGTTGGGGGTGCCCACCGGGTCGAACAGCGGCCCGCTGAGGCCGAACGCGCTGGTGCTCGCCGACTTAAACCCCGGGTCCACCTTGAGCCACTCCGCGAGTTCGATCTGCGTCTTGTCGGCCTCGGCGGGCGTGCCCTTGTCGATGCCGGTGTAGACGGCCCCGGCCCCGGAGCGGAACTTGTTCACCGTGTCCGTGGGGTCTTGCGCGCTGGTCCACTTGCTCGCGCCGTAGATCAGGAACACGACCAACAGGAACCCGGCGACGCCCATCGCCAAGTGCTCGCCGCGCTTCAGCAGGAAGCCCTTCAAGTCGAGTTTCGGCTTCGCCATAACTGCACCTCGGTCTTCGTGTCCGTTCGGCGTTCGGGAAAGCCCGCGACCCGGTGCCGCGGGCGGTGAGTGTTCGGTTCGCTCAGCGGCGGCCGCGGCGGCGCATCTTGGTGCCCTTTGCGTCCGGCCGCGTCGGGTTCTCTTTGTCCTTTTCCTTCTCTTTTTCCTTTTCCTTCTCTTTCGCTTCGGCTTCCTTCGGGTCCACGTACTTCTCGTACAGCGACACGACGCCGTAAATGCTCAGCTCGACCAACCCGGAGGTGATCTGCGATTCGGAAACCGCACCCTGCGACTGGTTGCCGCCCTCGAAGCCCGGCCCGATCGGCCCCGGGCCGGGAGGGCTGGGGACGCCGACGCCCGGGGGACCGGACGCCGAACTGCCCGGCCCGCCAAAGGGGCGCCCGGGCCCGGCGTCCGGGTCGGCCCCGCCGGAGAACCCGAAGCTCCCGCTCCGGTTGCTGAAGTCGATGTCGCCGCCCACCCCGATCCCACCGCCGCTCGCCGCGGTGCCCGCCAGCGTGCCGCGGAACCGCGTCCACGACAGTTGCGTGATCTGGAACCGCAGCGGCGAGTTCGAGAACGCGAGCAGCACGTCCTGAATGTACGACTGGTCCACCACGAGCACGATGGCGACCGGCATGCGCCGCACTTCTTTCGTGATGTCGAGGTACCGCTTCTTGGTCTGGGCGAGCAGCGCCTTGTTCGTGAACGGCCCGGTGAGCGCGTTGGCGCCCGCGGCCGCCCCGCCCGCCCCGCCCACGGCCGGCCCGACGCCGCTCGTCATCGGCCCGCGAGCGTCGGGATCCGTTTCCATCCCGAACCCCATCCCCATGCCCATCCCCATCCCCGCGTTCGCATCGGGGGCCGGGTCCTTGATGAACTCCGGCTGCTTCAGGGTCGCGGTGGCGGACCGGCTGTCGAGGAACCCGAGGGCGAGGCCGTCGATCCGCTTGATCGGAACCGTGCGGGCGTCGAACACCTGCTCCACGCGCGCGATCTCGAAGTCCGCGCCTTGGAGCGCGACCGGGATGATGTGATCGCCGAGGGGCACCACGGGCATTTCGTTGGCGGGCACGTCCGCGCCGTTCTCGCGCTTGGTCGCGCCGAACCCGGCGAGGTACTCGCCGCCGATCTTGAACTCCATCGGCTGTGCGGTCGGGGCCTTCGAGAACCACACGTTCAGCTTCATCGTGTTCCCGTTCCCGAGCAGTTGGAGCCGGTCGGTCAGGTTCACCAACCGGCCGGCGAGCCGGCGCGACGTGCCCTCGGTTACGGCTTCGAGTTCGACGGCCCACGTGCGACTGCGGAACGCGGCCTTGGTCTTCTGCTCGTCGGGGGTGGCCGTGCGGCGCCCGCCTTCGAGCTTGTACCCGTCCTCGTCGAAGGTGGCGTCTACCGTGAAAGTGCCGTTGGCCTCGCGCTTCGCGCGGCGGAACGCGGCCGAGTCGTCGTTCACGGCTTTCACGGCCGACAGCAGCGACCGCTGCACCCACAAGTCTTCCATCGCCAGCCACAGTTCGTTCGGGTCGATCGCGCCGTCCTTCCACGTGCTCACGTAGCGCAGTTGGGCCTGCCAGCCGCCGAGGAACTGAGTGGGCGCGAGCCGGTCGGCCATACCGGTGCCCTTGGCGTCCGCCGTGACGCCCTTGCCGCGCAGGCTCGAGTACTCGTTCAGGTACACGGTGGGTTCGCGGAACTCGTCGAACTCGCCCTCGTTGTTGGGCAGCGGGTCGCCGAACTTGAGGTTCAGCTTCTCGATCGGCTTGAGTTTGTTCGGCGAACCGGCGGGCCACGTGAACAGGCCCTTCTGGCGGTCCCAGTTGAACTTGTGCAGCGCGTCCTTCTTGGTGCCCACTTTGGCGAGCGCCTGTTCGGCCTCGGCAATCAGGCTCTTGGGCTTGGGGTTGGCCTTTTTGTTGAGCGTGTCGAGCGCGCTCTTAATCGCGCCTTGCATCTCGTCGATTTTGCCGCCCACGCTGGACGTCATGGTGCACGCCCCGATGAGCGTGAACAGCGGCGCGAGGCCGAACAGGATCCAGAAGTGGTGTTTCTTCGCGGCACTTTCGCTCTTCATGTTGGCACCGTCGGTGTTCGGGTGGCGGTCTCGTGACGGGCGCCGCATCGAGTGGGCGGCGCCCGAAGCGCAACGACTGTGTGTTGTGTGCGGCCCGGGCGGTCACGGGGCGGCCGCGGCGGCCGGCGGCGGCGCGGACGCGGGCTCGCGCCACACGAACATCACCACGAACTCGTAGCGGCGGCGGGCACTGTTGGCATCGGCCGGCGGCGGAGCCGGGACCGGGGCCGGTGCGGCCTGCGCGTAGGCCGCGGCGTTCCGGCTCAGCGCGCTCCACGCGGGCGCGAGGGCCGCAGCGGGTGCACCGCCGGTGGTCGGGTCTCCCGCGGGCGGCATCCCCATCGGCCCCATGCCGGTGGCCCCCACACCGACCGGCCCCGCGCTGCTCGGGCCCCCGTCGCGCCCGGGTTCCCCGCTCAGTCCGGCCCCGCCCGCGCCCGCGCCGCCGTTCCCGAGGATCGCGTTCAGGAACGACCCGCGGGCGATGTTGGCGTACACGTTCGGTTGCGGGTCGAGCACCGGCGCGAACACGTTGTACACGAACGCGTGGCTGATCCGCGACTTGCCCGCGGCGTCTTTGCCCACCGGGTCCTTCCCGCCCGGAATGAACGTGGCGATCTTGTTCACGGGTACGCCCTTCGCATCGACCGCGTCGGTCTTCGGGTCGGTGAGTTTCACGAAGTGTTCCGTGCGCTGGAGGTTCCGGAGCAGCGCGCGGCGCACGAACACCGCCCCGTCCTTGTGCTCGGTGAACCCGCGGATCTCGATCACCCAACCGCCCTCGGTGGGGCCTTTGGGCTTCCAGCGGCCCTTCTCCGCGTCTTTCTCCCGCTCGTCGTCCTTCATGTACAGGGCGATGTCGTTGCCGTAGGTCGCTTTCACCTGCGTGTCGGCGGCGGCGAGGAACGCGTTCACGTCCGTGACCCACCGCGTGTGCAGCGTCTCCACGTTCACCATCGCCAGCGACAGGGGCATCTCGGATTTGGCGTCGGCGAGCGCTTCGGTCACCGGCACGCCCTTGCGCATGCGGTCGAGGAACCACTCGTGGGCGCGGAGGCCGGCGTCGCCGGTGCCCTTCCACAGCACCTCTTGGTTGAACGGGCCGACCGGCTTGCCCTCTTCGTCCTTGTTGTGGTACGCCGCCGTTTCGTCCAAGTTGCCGCCCTTGCCCGGGCGCGGCAGCGACGCGGTGAACACCTCGGCCCAGCGCGGCCAGTTCAGGCGTTCCTCTTGCCCGGCGATGATACTCTTCACGAACTCTTGGTTTTCCTTGGACAGCTTCACCTTGTCGGTGAACGCGGTCTCTTGCGCGGCGTACGCCTTGCCGGCCTTCTCGGCCTCGGCGATGCCCTTCTGAATGCCGTCGTCGTTGAGGGCCGCGAACGGCTTCGAGTACCCCGCCGACATGCCCGCGAGGCCGAGCACCAGCAGGGCGGCCGCGGCCGCGGCGAACGGCTTCTTGCGCCGCACGAGCCGGTCTTGCGCGATCTCGCGCGGCAACAGGTTCGTGAGCAGCCGCGCTTGGCCCAAGCCCTGCAAGGCGAGGCCGTAGGCGATGGGGAACGTGAGCAGGTTCTCTTGGAACAGCGGGTCGTTCAGCACCGTGTCGCCCGCGAGCTTCTCGAACTTGCTCGGCTTCTTCACTTCCAGCGAGAGCTTGTCGCTCAGGTACTTCTGCAGGCCGGGCAGTTTGAAGGCGCTGCCGAGGCCCACGAGGTGCGCGACGTGCGCGTCGCGGTGCGTGTTGGTGAAGTACCCGAGCGACCGCTGCACCTCGCCCACGAAATCCGTGAGCACGGGCTTGATGGCCTTGAGGATGCTGGCCATGTCCGGGCTTTTCGCGGCGTTGCGCTTCAGGTGCTCGGCCTTCGCGAACGTGAGTTTCAGCTCCTTCGTGAGCGCGCGGGTGAAGTTGTTCCCGCCCAGCGGGATCGGCCGCTGCCAGATGATCTTCCCGCCGTCGGTGATGATGAGGTTCGAGGCGTCGGTGCCCACGTCGAGCACCACCGTACACTTCTTCTTCCCGCGCGGGACCGGGTTCTCGTCCTCTTCGCTCTCGCCCATCTTGGGCTCGTCCTTCTTCAGCAGCTCGTAGGTGGCGAAGTTCACGAGCGCGATGGGCGACATCTGCACCATGTGAACTTCGGTCTTGCTGCCGGCGAAGTAGCCCATGTAGCGCGAAATCACGTCGCGCTTCATCGCGAACAGGCCGATCTCGGTTTCGAGCGCGAACCCGTCGATGGCGTCGCCGCCGGACACCTTTTGGAAGTCCCAAACGACCTCGTCGAGCGGGAAGGGGATCTGCTGCTTCGCCTCGAACTTCACGATCTCGGCGATGCGCTTTTCTTCGACCGGCGGGAGTTTCACGAACCGCGCCAGCCCGGACTGTCCGGCGATGGCGACCGCGATTTCGTCGTTCTTCACGTCGTTGCGCGACAGGAACTTGTCCAGAGCTTCGCGGATGAGCGTGTCCGGGTCGGCGTCCGGCTGCGACAGAATCTTGGTGTGCTCGACGTAGTCGAACGCGGTGGCGGTCGGCTTGCCGTCGATCATCTCGAGGCGCAGCGCTTTGAGCGCACACTGCCCGATGTCGATGCCCCAGAAGCCCTTGGGTGCTGCCATGTGCGGTGTCTCCGGCCGGTGCCTGCGCGTGACGTGAAACCGAGTGCCCGGCCGAACGGCGGCGCGCCTTGGAACGGTCGGCGAGGCGCGCCGGGGTTCGGCCGGGGGTGTTTCTTGTTCGGGAGCGAGAACCCGTACCTTCTCACGGTATCATCCGCTTACCCCCGCTGTCAACGAACTCAACGCGGACGAACCGGAAATGTTGGCGCAAGCCCGGAACCGCCCCACGTTCGTTACGAATGTCGGTCGAAACGGCGCGCCGAACGGCGGGTTCACGAAATCTGTATCAGTCGCATCGACGCGGCCCGATGTTCCGGTCATAATGCCGGTTATGTCTTCCCCGCGCGCGCACACCGAACCGTCGGTCGCCGACTCCACCCCGATGCCAATGCGGGTGGGCGATTTCGCGCCCGGAACGGCTCCCGCGCCCGCGGGCAGCTCCGAACCCGATCCCGTACCGCCCGCGCGCCCGACCCCGGAGTCGCTCTTCCGCGCCGTGGTCGCGTCCGTCGGGCCGTGGTTCCCCTCACAGTACGCCGCAGCAACCGGTGTGCCCCGCGAGGCGCTGGACGAACCGCTCGCCGAATTGCGGCACGCGAACCTCGTTTGTGTGGCCGACTGGGTGCGCGGCGTCGGGCAGGGTTACAAGCTCACCCCCGAAGGCGAGGCGCTCGCCGAAACACCCGCCGAAGTGACCCGCGTGCTGGGCCGCGCCGCGCCGGCCGCGCCCCCGGGCCGCGCCGACGCCCCCGAGACCGTGGGGCCACCGAGCGCCGGCGAAATCGAGTTCGCGCCGCCGCTGGTGGTGCCGCTCCTGCTCGTGATCAACGGGCTGTGGTTCGCGGTGTGCGCCTCGTGGAGCATCCGCTGGGGCCTCACGCCGGAGCGCGCGGTGCTCGAAGGGCACCCGGAAGTGCTGCACCGGTTCGGCGCGGTGTCCGGGGCCGATCTGCTCGCGGGCGACTGGTGGCGGTTGTTCACCGCGTGCTTCGTTCACCACGGCGCGCTGCACCTGCTCATGAACCTGATGGCGCTGGCGATGATGGGCCCGCTGGCGGAACTGCTCTGGGGGCGCGGGCGGCTGCTCACGATTTACCTGCTCAGCGGCTTGGCCGGGAGCGCGCTGGCGATGGCCCTCAGCCCGAACGCGCTGCTCGCGGGCGCGTCCGGGTGCATTTGGGGCGTCCACATCTCGCTGTTCGTGTGGGTGTACGCGCAGCGCGAACAGGTGCCATCGGAGGTGGCGAGCGACTGGATCCGCCGGCTCACCGTGGTGCTGCTGCTGAACGCCGCGGCGAGCGCCTTGCCGCGCGTCAGTTGGGAAGGGCACTTGGGCGGCGGCCTCGCGGGCTTCGCCGTCGCCGGGTTGCTGCTCGCGCTGCGCTCGAGCGAGCGCAAGCGGCGGGTCGCGGCCGGGGCGCTGCTCGGGCTGATCCCGTTCGCGTGTTTGGGCGCGGTGGGCGCGGCGATGGGCGCGAAGGGCATCCCGGAGTGGCAACAACTGAAACAGCGGCTCGCCACGGCCCGCACGTTCGACGAACTGACGCAGAGCGAAGCCGACTTCCACGCGGGGTCGGCCCCGCGGCTGGCGGCGCTCGCCCCCAAACCGGTAGACGCGGCCGACCTGAGCGCCCGGCTCACGCTGTCGCCGAACGCGGCCCCGGAGCGCGCGGCCCGCGACACGGCCCGCGACACGGCCCGCCTCACCGAACTGAAAAAAGCGGCCGACGAACTCGACGCGCTCGCGGTGCCGACCGGGAGCGCGGTCCTCGACGGACAGCGCGCCGCGGTGCGCGCGTTCGCGCAAGCGCGCTCCCGCGCGCTGGGTAAGGGGCTGGAGCTTCTCGCGAAGGGCAAAGCCGCAACGCCGGCCGAGCGCGCCGAATGGGACGCGCTGCGCCGCGAGGCCAACGACCGGTGGAACGCACTCGGCGCAAGGTAACGCGCGCCTTCGTCAAAGTAGCCACGCGCGATCCGGTCCGATCCGGTCACCTCTCCCGCACGAAGTGGGAAAGGGCAAGACGGCGCGGCGGGCGCGAACCCGCCGCGGCTCGCCCGATAGAACTACTACCACCATGACCTGCCCCGACGACGCCGAACTCGCCGGGTTCCTCGAAGACGCGCTGCCGCGCGACACGGGCGCGCGCGTGAGCGCGCACGTCGACGGCTGCCCCGCGTGCCAAGCGCGGCTCGACCGACTCACCGCCGCACCCACCGTTTCCGCCACACCCGAGCTGCCGGACGCGCCGTCCGGTCGGCTCGCGCTCGACGCGGACACGTTCGTGCAGGGGCGCCGAACGGTCGAAGCGCCAATCGGCCTGCCGGACGTGCCCGGGTTCGACGTGCTCGCAGAAATCGGCCGCGGCGGCATGGGCGTGGTGTACAAGGCGCGGCACCGGCGGCTGAACCGGCTCGTCGCGCTCAAGATGATCCTCGCGGGCGCGATCGCGGACCCCGGCGACGTGCACCGGTTCCTGTTCGAGGCCGAAGTCCTCGCGCGCGTGCAGCACCCGCAGATCGTACAGGTGTTCGGGGCCGACACGTTCGTCGGGCCGAACGGCGTGCCCATTCCGTACCTCGCCATGGAACTGCTCGAGGGCGGTTCGCTCAGCCGCAAGTTGCGCGCGCTGAACGACGGGTCCGGCGCGCCCCGGTGGCCGGCCCCGCGGGGCGCCGCGCGGCTGTTGGAAGGGCTGGCGCGCGCGGTCCACGCGGCGCACCTGCGGGGCGTGATCCACCGCGACCTGAAACCCGGCAACGTGCTGTTCGCGGGCGCGCCGGGCGCGGGCGCACCCGCCGCCCGCGGGTCGGGCCGCGAGCACGCCGCGCCGGACCCGGTGGCGAAGGTGATGGACTTCGGGTTGGCGAAGTTCACGGCGGGCGCGGGCACCGCCGCGGACCTCACGCAGACCGGGCAGGTGGTGGGCACGCCGCAGTACATGGCCCCCGAACAGGCGACCGGCGCGCGCGAGATCGGCCCCGCGGTCGACGTGTACGCGCTCGGGGCGATCCTCTACGAGTGCCTGTCCGGGCGGCCCCCGTTCGTCGGCTCGGACCCGGTCAGCGTGCTGCTCCAAGTGGTGAACGAGTTCCCGCCGGACGTGCGCGCGCTGCGCCCGGAGGTGCCCCGCGACCTCGCGGCGGTCACCATGAAGTGCTTGGAGAAAGACCCGGCGCGCCGGTACGCCAGTGCCGAGGCGCTCGCCGCCGACTTGCGCCGGTTCTTGGACAACCGACCCACCCGCGCGCGCCCGGTCACGACCACCGAGCGCGCGCTGTTCTGGGTGCGCCGCAACCCGGCCGTCGCGGGCCTGTGTGCGGCGCTCGCGGTGGCGCTGGTCGCCGGGTTCGCGACGACCGCGCTGCTGTGGTACCGCGCCGAGGACCGGGCGAGTGCCGCGGACGCGGCCGCGCGCCGCGCCGAACGGTCCGAGGTCCACGCGCGGGACGAGGCCGCCCGCGCCGCCGTGGCGCTGCGCGACGCGCAGAAGCAGCGCGCGCTGCTCGAGTTCCGCCGCGCCGTGACCTCGTGCGAAGAGGGCCGCGTGACCGAAGGGCTGGGGCTGTTCGCGCGCGCCGTCGAACTCGCCGAGCGCAGCGGGCAGGCGGCGCTCGCGCGGGCCGCGCGCGTGAGCCTCGCGGCGTGGCCCCGCGAGTTGCCCCCGCCCGCGGTGCCGCTGCCGCACGCGCGCCAGCCGCGGCACGTCGCCTTTTTCCCCGACGGCGCGCACCTCGTGGCCGCGGGCGCGAGCGGCGAACTGGTGCTGTGGAACGTCGCCACCCGCGCGCGCGCGCACCTACGTGCCACCGCCGAACGCCCTGCGCGACACGACCGGTTTGGGCAGTTCGACGTTCTGGTCCGTCGCGGTCAGCCCGAACGGGCGCACGGTGGCGGCCGCCATGAGCGACGGCACGCTGAGCCTGTGGGACCGCGACGGCAAAGGCCCGTTGTGTACGGTCGCCGGCACCGCGAACGGGCGCGACCTGTGGTCGGTCGCGTTCACCTCGGACACCGAGCTGTTCACCAACAACGGGAACAACGGGGTACGCGCCCGGCGGATCACGTGGTTGACGTGTGGTGTAGTTTGGGAGTCGTTTCTTTCCCCGTGTGGAGGACGTCTCCGTGTCGGAATCGTCAGTCGTACCCTCGGGCACCGATCCGG
>Ga0169931_10007849_pt1 | contig 15721 bp, 6 predicted proteins | sample Kivu_15m_20L_FD_129675 | JGI IMG/M metagenome (GOLD analysis project Ga0169931, IMG submission 129675) | Freshwater microbial communities from Lake Kivu, Western Province, Rwanda to study Microbial Dark Matter (Phase II) - Kivu_15m_20L... | ecosystem: Environmental > Aquatic > Freshwater > Lake ... | reverse complement strand
GCAAACCCACGTGCTGTGGCACCGGGTTGCGCAGCGCTTGCGCGGGCACTACCGCCTTGTGATGCCGGATCTGCGCGGCTACGGCGGGTCCTCGTGCGAACTGGGTGAGCCCGACCACGCCAATTACAGCAAGCGCGCCATGGCGCAGGAGGTGATCGATCTTCTCGATGTGCTCGGCGTCGGCGATTTCTTCCTCTGCGGTCATGACCGTGGCGGCCGGGTCTCGCATCGGCTCGCGCTCGATCACCCCGACCGGGTTCGCAAGCTCTGCGTCCTCGATATCGCTCCTACGCTCGACATGTACCAAGGGACGAATTTTGATTTTGCGCGGGCGTACTACCATTGGTTCCATCTGATCCAGCCTGTGCCCGTGCCCGAGATCATGATTGGTGGCGATCCCGAGAGCTACCTCAAGCTCAAGATGAAAGGCTGGGGCAGCAACGGCGGCTCTTTTTTTGAGCCTCAGGCCATGACCGAATATCTGCATTATTTTTGCGATCCCACACTCAATGTGCAGGGCTGGCGGGCTGCCGTTCATGCCAAGGCGGAGGACTATCGCGCAAGCGCCACCATTGACCTCGACCACGATCGCGCCTCACGCGCGGGGGGGCAGCGTATTCGCTGCGACCTGCTTGCGCTCTGTGGTGAACGAGGCATCGTTCACCGACTGTTTGACGCGCAGGCGCTGTGGTCGGCGCAGTGCTCGGGACGCGTCACCTACCGTGCCGTACCCTCGGGGCACTACATCCCCGAGGAGCTTCCCGAGATGACCGCGCAGGAGTTGATCGAGTTCATGCGTTGATCGGCATGGGTGAGCTGAATTCTCGTTCAGGAGGCGATGACCGTGCGATGGAATCACCCGCATGCTGATCCGTCCTGGCTTCATTGCTCTTCACGGCAACCGTACCGAGTGGCTGCTCGCTGCGGTCTCGAACTGGATCAGCGACCACCCGCTCGGTCCGCTCGAGAGCGAGCTGATCATTGTCCAAAACAACGGTATGGGCGAGTGGTTCCGGATGGGTCTCGCAAGCCGAATGGGCATTTGCGCGGCGACTCAGTTCAGATTGCCGGCGCGTTTTCAGTGGTGGCTCTATCGGCAGGTGCTCGGGCGCGACCAGATACCTGAGCATTCGCCGCTCGACCAGGACCCAATCGTCTGGCGGCTGATGCGGCTGCTTGCCGATCTGCCTGAAACGGGGGCGGACTGCGCAGATCCGCTCGAGCCGCTTCGTAGCTTTCTCCGTTCGGGCACTGATGAACCGCTTCGGCGGCATCAGCTCGCACTGCGCATCGCGGATCTTTTCGACCAGTATCAGGTGCACCGTCCCGACTGGCTCGATGCCTGGGCCGCGGGTGAGCCGGTTTTGATCGATGCCCGAGGGCAGCGTGCTGACCTGCCTGTCGAGCAGCACTGGCAGGCTTGGCTCTGGCAGCGCATCCTTTCCGAGCTCCCGGCGGGCGAGCGTACGCTTACCCGCTCATCGCTCCACCGCCGCGTAATCGATCGACTCACCGCTGCTGCGAGCGCGAGTGCGCCTGCGGCTGCATCCTCGATGGCCCTGCCGCGGCGCGTGGTGGTGTTTGGCATCACGAACCTGCCGGGTGCGACGCTTGAACTCCTCGCCGCGCTCTCGCAGCACAGCCAGGTGATGCTTGCGATTCCGAATCCCTGTCGCTTCTACTGGGCCGACATCATCGACGGCCGCGAATTGCTGCGTGCCAAGAGGCGTCGGCACCCGCCTCGCGGACAGCTTGACCTGCGCACCGTCGAATTCGAGGCCATGCATCGGCACGCGCATCCGCTGCTGGCTGCGTGGGGGCGACAGGCGCGCGATTTTGTGCGGCAACTCGATGAGTATGACGATCTGGAGGCCACCCGGGCGCGTTTCGAGCTGGCCAAGCTCGAGCTCTTCAGCGACAGTTTGCCAGAGCACCCGACTCTACTTCGGCAGGTGCAGCAGCATATCTGCGATCTGCTGCCCCTGAGCGAGCACGATCATCGGCCCATCCCCAGCACCGACCGCTCGATCGTCTTTCATGTTGCGCATGGGCCGGTTCGGGAGCTCGAGATTCTCCACGATCAGTTGCTGCTCCTCCTTGCACAGCCGCCGGCAGCGGGCGAGGGCGCCCTGCGTCCGCGTGACATCGTGGTGATGGTGCCCGATATCGACGCGTACGCTCCGGCGATCCGCGCGGTATTCGGTCAATACGGAAAATCGGATCCGCGGCACATTCCCTTTGACATTGCCGATCTGTCCGCGCGCGGGAGCAGTCCGCTGGTCGCCGCGATCGATTGGTTGATGGGAATCGCGAGCGATCGGGTCCGCTTGCCCGATCTGTGCGCTTTGCTCTCGGTGCCTGCGGTCGCTGCGCGACTGGATCTCTCGTCTGAAAGTCTCGAGCAACTGACCTGTTGGATGGAGGGCTCGGGCATCCGCTGGGGACTCGACGCAGCCCACCGCGCCGCTCTCGCGCTCGAGGCGGTTGGCGATATCCATAGTCTTTGTTTCGGATTGCGGCGCATGTTGATGGGTTTTGCGATCGGAAACCCAAGCGATGCGCTCAATGTGCCGCCACCCTTTGCCGAGGTCGACGCCTACGGCGAGGTCGGTGGACTCGAGGCCGGCTCGGTTGGCGCGCTCGCGGATCTCGCCGAGATCTTAAGATGCTGGCGCAAGGACAGTGCAATCGACGCCGATCCAGTCACCTGGGCGAGCCGGCTGCGCGCGCTGGTCACTGCCTTGTTCAAGCCCGTCGACGATGCCGATCGGCAGACGATGGCGGCCCTTGAGGACGCACTGCGTCACTGGCTGGAGCAATGCGCGCTTGCCGGCTTCGAGGGGCGAGTGCCGCTGGCGGTGGCAGGACAGGTCTGGCTCGACGCGCTCGAGCGGCCCTCGCTTGGGCGGCGCTTTCGCGGGGGCGGGGTCACCTTCTGCACACTCACGCCCATGCGGGCGATTCCTTTCGAGGTGGTGTGCTTGCTCGGGATGAATGACGGCGACTTTCCGCGCCGCAGCCCTTCGAGCGACTTTGACCTGATCGTCCACCCGGGGCAACGGCGGCCCGGTGACCGGGCCCGGCGTTACGACGACAGACAACTGATGCTCGAGGCGTTGCTGTCGGCCAGGCAGCTGCTCTACCTCAGCTGGTGCGGGCGCAGCGCGCGCGACAACAGCGAGCAACCGCCCTCAGTACTGGTCGCTCAGTTGCGAGACTACTTGAACCAGGGCTGGTCGGAATCGGTCGTCGCCGAGCGAACGACCGAGCATCCGCTACAGGCCTTCAGCAGGCGTTACTTCGAGGGTGATCCGCGTCTGATCACTCTGGCCTCAGAGTGGCGGGCTGCGCACGATGACGGCCCGAAGCGAGCCCTGGCGTGGGCCCCCGACCTCGCTCCGAAGCGAGCCCTGGCGTGGGCCCCCGACCTCGCTCCGGAGCGAGCCCACGAGGTGAACCCCGCGGTGAACCTCGAGCCCGGGCGCTCCGGGCTCCGCTCTCCGCCCGTCGATGCTGCTGTGCCGCTCACTATCGCTCGGCTCGCGCATTTTCTGCGCAATCCGGTCAAGGCCTTTTTCAGGCATCGCCTCCAGGTCATTTTCGACGAGGGTCTGCAGGCCTTGCCTGACAGAGAGGTATTCAAGATCAACGCGCTCGAGCATCATGGCCTGATCGATGAGCTCTCGGGGAGCCTCCTTCAGTCGTTCGCCGCACGGGCGCGGTCCGCCCTGCGGGAGCCCGATCTCCGATCTCTGCTTGACACCATGATCGCGCGGCTCGAGCGCTCGGGTAGCCTGCCGATGGGCGGACCGGGCGTGCGCATGCGTGAGGTGCTGCGTCAGCAGGTCGAGCCCATGGTCGCTCTCTGGCGCGGCGAGCTTGAGCAACACCCCTTCGAGCTCGAGCGGGTCGCGCTTCGATTCGAGCACGACGGTATGGTGATCGAGGACTGGCTCGATCAGCGCAGGGCATCGCGTACCGATTCGGACTCGGGCCTCTGGCTCGGTCTCACCGCAAGCGGCTTGCGCCAGAATGCCAAGGGCAAGCCCAAGGCGCGGGTCGACAAGCTGATCGAGGCCTGGATTCGCAGTCTGCTCGCGGCGGCCTCGGGCTTGAGCGATCGGGGCCTTCTGATTGGCAAGGACCTCAAGGTTTCTTTCGCACCTGTGGACGGCGAACTCGCGCGTGCCACGCTTGCGTATTTGCTCGTCTGCTGGCGAGACGGACAGATGCAGCCGCTGCCTGTCGCACCTCGGACCGCTTTGGCTTTCATCGAGGCTAAGGAAGATCCCGATGAAAAAGCTGCAATCGCCTACGAGGGCGACGACTTCCACGCCTATGGTGAGTCCGAGGATCCTTGCCTCGCTCGCTGTTTTCCCGATTACGCGGCACTCGCGGCTTGTGGGCGCTTTCCTGTGCTTGCTGAGCGAATGTACGGGCCGCTGAATGATTGGGCCAAGAACCTGGAGCTCACGCCCCTGGGCGCGGATGCGACGACGGAGGATGCATCGTGAGGATTCCAGCGAGCTTCGGGTCGGGTGATCCATCATGAGTACACCCCTGAGCTACGGGTCGGGTGATCCATCATGAGCGCGCCTCTTGGCCTCGATGTCCGCTCATTCCCGCTTCACGGCAGTCGCCTGATCGAAGCGAGCGCCGGCACCGGCAAGACCTGGACGATCGCGTCGCTCTACCTGAGGCTCGTGTTGGGGCAGGGGGCAACAGGGGGCGTGGAGGGCGAGCCCACGGGTTTTCAGCGAGCCCTCGCCCCAGCCGAGATTCTGGTGATGACCTTCACTCGCGCAGCCACCCGCGAGCTTTCGGAGCGTATCCGAGCGCGATTGATCGAGGCGGCAGCATGCTTTCGCGGCGTGGGGCTCGAGAAGCCCGCTGACAGCTTTCTCGAAGCACTCAAGGATGATTATCCCGAGGGCGTTGCACGGGAGCAGGCCGCCTGGCGACTCGCGACGGCAGCCGAGGCCATGGATGATTCGGCGGTCATGACCATCGATGCGTGGTGTCAGCGGATGCTGAATGAGCACGCTTTCGACACCAGCAGCCCATTCGACGAGACTCTGCTGGCCCAGGAGGACCCACTTCGAGAGGAAGCGATACGCGACTATTGGCGTCAGCACTGTTATCCGCTGCGCAACGAAGCACTTGAGACCGTCTGTGCAGTCTGGGAAGACGCCGAAGCGCTGGCCGGCCTTGTGAGGCCGCTCCTCAAGCGCACGCTGAACTGGTCGGCTGATCCCCGCTCCTTGCAAGACTGTGCGAGCCAATGGATCGCCGCCGAACGCGACAAGCTCGCACAACTGAGCGAGGGCTGGGTAGAGCGCGCCCAAATGATGAGGGACTGGTGCGAGGCCGAGGTGGCGCCGAAATCCAAGCCCTGGAATCGCAAGAAGCTCAGTCCGAACCGCTTCGGGCAATGGACAGAGCAACTCGCCAAATGGGCGAAATATCCGGTCTCGAAGTCGATCGGTCTGACCGATACCGCGATGAAGAGACTGACGCCGGACGGCCTATACGAGGTCTATGACAACGACCCAAGGACGCTCAGGCTGCCGCCGATGTTCGCGGAATTCGCGTTGTTGGCGGAGTCGCTTTCGGCGATGAAAGATCCAGGAAGCGCACTGCTCGCCCATGCTGCCGGGCGGATTGCCGAAAGACTGCAAGCGCTCAAGCAACAGCGTCGCAGCTTCAGCTTTGCCGACATGACCGTTCGACTCGAGCACGCATTGTCCGGCCCCAACGGCGATCGTTTGCGTGGCCGAATGCTTGCGCGCCATCCGGCCGCGCTGATCGACGAATTTCAGGATACTTCGCCTGAACAATATCGCCTTTTCGACAGCCTATATCGTTGTCAAAACAACGATAAGAATGCCCTGATCGTTCTGATTGGTGATCCCAAGCAGTCAATCTACGGCTTTCGCGGCGCTGATATCCACAGCTATCTCAAGGCAAGGGCCGCATGTGCGGATCGGATCCATGCCCTTGACACCAATCACCGCTCGACACAGGAGATGGTCGAGGCGGTCAACGCCTGGTTTGAACAGGCCGAAGTGCGCACCGATCCGCAGGCTCTCGAGCAGGGCACGGACGGCGCCTTCCGTTTTCGTCGCGCGGTGGGCAACCCCATGCCCTTTTTTTGCGTGCGTGCCGCAGGGCGCGCCGAGCGGTTCCGGGATAGCAACGGATCGGTTCCGGCGCTCACCCTCCAGCATGACCTCAGGCTGAGCAACGCGAAGATGAGCCGGACCGCATTTGCAGCGCGCTGTGCCGAACGCATCGTCAATTGGCTCAACGACGAGCAGGCCGGATTCGATGTGCGTGACAACGGATTCAAGCGTCTGCACCCCTCCGACATCGCGGTGCTGGTGCGCGACCGGCATGAGGCGGCTGCGATCCGCCATGCGCTCCGTGCGCGGGGTGTGTCATCGATTTTCCAGTCCGAGCAGGACTCGGTTTTTGCGAGCCCTGAGGCGGGTGATCTGCTGCGCTGGCTGAGGGCAGTCGGATCCCCGGGTGACATGTTCTTGGTGCGCGCGGCACTCGCGACCGGCACGCTCGATCTGGCCTTCGAAGAGCTGCTCGTGCTTGCAAGCGATGACGATGCCTACGACCGGGCGGCCGCCCAGATGCGAGCCTTGCAGGCCGTCTGGAAAGAGCGCGGCGTGCTGGCGATGTTGCGACGCAGCTTGCACGAGTTTCGGTGCCCGTCGCGCTGGTTGAGTACGGCGGATGGCGAGCGTCGCCTCACCAATCTGTTACACCTTGCTGAACTGCTGCAGCAGGCGAGTGTCGAGGCCGAGGGTGAACAGGCTCTGATTCAATGGCTCGCAAGCCGGATCGATCAATCTGGCGAGACCCCGGGCGAGGAGCAGGTGCTGAGGCTTGAAAGCGATGCAGGCCTGGTACAGGTCATTACGATCCATAAGAGCAAGGGTCTTCAGTACCCGGTCGTTTGTCTGCCTTTTGCATGCAGTTACCGTCCGATCGACAAGGAGAGCAAACCTGGCTTCGTGTCGTGGGTCGATGCGTCCGGCGAGCGCAAGCTCAGCCTCGAGTTTGGCGAGTCTGAGCTTGAGCAGGCCGATGAGGAGCGGCTGCGGGAAGAACTGCGGTTGTTTTATGTGGCGCTCACGCGTGCGCAGCATGCGGTCTGGATGGGCTTTGCATCGCTCAAGCGCCGTCAGTCCAAACAATGCCAGACGCGGCATAGCGCCCCGGGTCGGCTGCTGGCCGGTTCACGGCCGATCGGCGAGGGCGAATGGCTCGAAGCTCTCGAGGTTCTGGCCGACCGGGCCAATGGTGCGGCGCGCCTCGAGGGTGATGGGGCCGTCGCGGATGGGGCTGTTTCGCGTTCAGCTGTTCTGCGGTTCGCCCTGGAAGGCGCGCCTGAAAGGTCTGCCCTGACACGATTGGTCCGCCAGGGGGGCGAGTCGCCGCTCGCCACAGCTGAGGTTTACCGGGCCGAGTTCGAGCGTGGGTGGGCCCCAGGCAGCTACTCCTTGCTCACCCGCGACATCGAAGGCTACGCAATTGCGCGTGTTCACGCCCGGCGGCCCGCCGAGGACGAGGATGAGGACCAGGCTCTCGAACCCCTGCCAGCACCCGCGATCGCCGCGCGCAGGATTCATCCGGTCACCACCGCCTGGCAGCGTTTTCCAGGCGGCGCCCGAGGGGGCGATTTTGTACACGGCGTACTGGAGTGGTTGGCTGCTGAGCAGTTTGAGCTCACTGGCAAGCCATGGCTCGAGGACGCCCTCAGGGAGCGCTGCCAGCGCGCGGGCTACTTGGGGCATGAGCAGGACCTGGTCGACTGGATGCGCGCGCTCCTGGAGACGAACCTGCCAAGTCTGGACGCGAGCCTGCCGCAGCTGCGCAGCCGTGTGACCGAGATGGAGTTCTGGATGCCGGCCGCAAGCCTGCATTCCACCGAGGTCGACCGAATCTGCCGCGCGCATCTTCTCGATGCTTGTGAGCGGCCGGTCCTGCCGCCCCGCACGCTCAAGGGCATGCTCATGGGGTTTGCCGATCTGGTCTTCGAACACCAGGGGCGGTTCTGGGTGCTGGATTACAAGAGCAATCGGCCTTGGGCGGAACCGACTGATCGGGCTGTCAGCCACGTGCCAGCCTACGATCGCTCGACGCTTCAGGCCGAGATGGCGCGGCACCGCTACGATGTCCAGGCGGCCGTCTATCTGCTTGCGCTGCATCGGCAGCTGCGCGCGCGGCTCGGGTCGGCCTACGATCCACGTGTTCAGCTGGGCGGGGCGATCTACTGGTTCATTCGCGGCATTGACGAGCCGATACGTGGCGAGTTTGCAATTGCGGCCGATGCCGGCGTCATCGAACTTGTCGAGCAGCTCGATCGCATGCTCGGTCTGGAATTCGAGGTGTCCGAATGACGACGCAGGCGTCGAACGCCGTTGCGGCGGTCATGTTGCGGTTGCGTCACTGGGTTGAGCGGGGGCATCTGCGTCGGCTCGATGCTGCGTTCGCGTCCTTTGTGACGGGTCTCGATTGCACGGCCGGGTCGGCCCTGCCGGTTGCCGCGGCTCTGCTCTCCCGCATGGAGAGCAGAGGGCACACTTTTCTGCCGCTTGTGGCCCTCGCTGAGCTTGATTCCGTTCGGTTTGGGTGGCCGCCCGAACTGCGGGACGAGATTGCGGCGCTCCGAAGCGAGCTGCCTGATGGCGTTGAGGGGTGGATCGCCGCACTCGGCACAAGCCCAATCCTGCTGTGGGTCGAGCAGCAAAATGCGCAGGACCTCGGACAGCCGCTCGTCCTCGAGGGAGCTCGTCTGTATTTGAGGCGGTTTTGGCGCGACGAGCGGGTCGTGGCCCGCGCCGTACAGGAGCGGTGCGCGGCACCCGATTCGGTTGATGCGTCGCTGGTACGCGCCTGGATCGACCGGCTGTTCGAGCCCGAGCGGGGTCGGGCGGTCGGCGGGGCTGCAGCGGGACCTGATTGGCAAAGGATCGCTTGTGCGCTCGCACTGCGTGGGCGGCTCACGGTCATCACGGGCGGGCCGGGTACCGGGAAAACGTATACGGCGGCAAGGCTGCTTGCCTTGCTTTTTGCGATGAGTCCGGCACCCGAGCGGCTCCGGGTCGCGCTTGCGGCACCCACCGGCAAGGCGGCGGCGAGGCTGCGCCAGTCTATCGATCGATCGCTCACCGAGTTGCAGGCTCGGCTCGGCGACGCGATGGATCTGGCACTGCTTACTCGACGGATCGGCGGCGCTCAGACCCTGCATGCGCTCCTGGGCAGCCAGCCCGACCTTCGCCGCTTCCGACATCACGCAGGCAATCAGCTGGATGTCGATGTGGTGATCGTCGATGAGGCCTCGATGATTCACCTTGAAATGATGGCGGCCCTGCTACAGGCGATCGCACCCCAGGCACGGCTGGTGTTGCTGGGCGACAAGGACCAGCTGGCATCGGTCGAACCGGGCGCGGTGCTGGGTTCGCTCTGCGCGGGCGCGGATGCGGGTCGATACCGCGCTGAGACTGTGAGCTGGCTGTTGAACGCGACTGGCGAGACGATTCCGCCAGCCTTGACGAAGCCGAGTGGTGAAGTAGCAGGCCCTGGTGATGGTGCGGCGTCAGGACAGGCCCTTGCGACACTTGTTTCTCAGCAGACCGTGATGCTCAGACGCAGCCGTCGCTTCGATGGGCCAATCGGCGAGTTGGCCCAGGCTGTCAATGTCGGGACCGATCCGCTCGAGCCTGCCCGCCTGATTGCTGGCGATACGAGCGGGGCGCTTTGGCGTCCGGCTGGCAGCGTGCACGCCTCGGTGATCAACGAGGTGGCGGTGAATGGAAGGCCAGGAGCGGACGCCTGTTATCGGAATTATTGCCAGATCATCGCGGGGGGGCCGGGTAATGGGAGCCGCGAAGCCCATGCGCGTTGGGTGAGGGCGGTGCTGGAGGCATTTGACCGCTTTCGGGTGTTGTGCGCGGTTCGCGAAGGTCCCTGGGGCGTCGAGGACCTCAATCAGGCGATTGAGCGCGCGCTGGAACGGGCAGGGCAGTTGCGCACGGGCGGCGCGGCCTGGTATCCCGGGCGTCCGGTGATGGTCACGCGCAACGACCGCGCGCTGGGCGTCTTCAACGGCGATGTCGGCATGACGCTGCCCGCACACGACTCCAAAGCCGGGTTGAAGGTGCATTTTCTCGACGGAGATACCCTGCGGTCAGTATCGGTCGCGCGGCTGAGCCAGATCGAAACCGCGTACGCCATGACGGTTCACAAGAGCCAGGGCTCTGAATTCGAGCACACTCTGCTCGTGCTGCCCGCGCGCGCTGGCAGTCAGCTCCTCAGCCGGGAGCTGGTCTACACCGGCATCACCCGGGCGAGGAAGGCCCTGAGCCTCGTTGCCGAGACCGAAAGCGCGCTGGCCATGGCAGTGAGCCGGGCCGCGCGCGGGTAGGGACGCTGGTCAAATGCCTTCGATGATCCGGATCTCGCGCTCGACCGCCTGAGTGCCCAGTGCGGCCAGTGCCTCCCGGTAGCCCGGGCTGTCGTAGGCTGCAAGCGCGGCCTCGACACTATCGAACTCGACCAGCACTGTCCGTTCCTTGATTCCGGACTCTTTCACCGCTGCGGGCAGGCCACGCGCCAGAAAGCGTCCGCCAGCGGCAGATAGCGCCGGTCCGGCCAGCTTGGCATAAGCCGCGAACGCATCGGCATCCTTGATCGCACGATAAGCGCTGATCCAATAAGCTTTGGGCATTTCGGTCTCCCTTGGGTTCGGTGGGTGAGTGAATTGAGTTGCTGAGGGCTGCGCGAGCATTGCCCGAATTCAGAGCATTCTATTGGTTCCGTCGGAATATTTTGGCTAATGCACTGGCGATTTCGCCAAGGCGAAGGCTGGATGAGCACGACGACCCCCTGAGTGCGAGGACATCTTGTATGAACTCAGGAACGGCCAAGCCTGGATCACAATCAACCGCCCCGAGAAGATGAATGCCTTTCGCGGCACCACCTGCGACGAGTTCATCCAGGCGCTGTATCGGGCGGGTTGCGATCGGAGCATCGGTGCCATCGTTCTTGCGGGTGCGGGCGAGCGGGCCTTCTGCGTCTGGGGGTGTTCACTTCGACACCGATGAATCGCGCGAGGGGATCAAGGCCCTCCAGGAAAACGCTCAGGCGGTTGAATGCGCTGATTACCGCAACCGCTCGCGAGCCGTTCTCGGGCATTGATAAGCCGGAGCCTTTACGGGGCGACCTTTCCGGTTACTGGTCACGGCGGATCGATGAGGTGAATCGTCTGGTCCATCGTGCGACGGATCCCGAATTGGTGGTCATTGCTTGCCGGTTTCATTGCGGTGGATGATCGGATCGCACGCCGAACCGCCGAACCCCTGTGCAACTGAACCGTGCTTCGTGTCTTCTTCTAGCAGGATCGATTCAAGGATGCCGGGTATTTCGAAAAGCGCCTGATTGCTGAGCTTGCCGACGCGCGCGCGCACACGGTCCAGTTCGGTGATGAGCGCGTCGACCGCTTGGTCGATTTTCGCGAACGAAGGCAGTACGCGACCGATTGCCTGATCGCGGATCCAGTCGGTGTTCCAGCGCTCCTGCGGCATCGTCCAGGCGTTGCGTGTGACGATCGGCGGCAGGCCGCAGTGCAGTGCTTCGCTGATCGAGCCTGGGCCCGGTTTCCCGATGAAGTAATCGGCCAGGCGCATCCAGTGCGCGACATCTTCAGTGAATCCGATCACCTGCCGTGCGGCTCGCGCGGGCATCTCGGTCAGAGCCTGCCGAAGTGCCTCGTTTCGTCCGCACACCAGGATGAGGGGGCGGTCGCTCAGCTTTTGCGCAATCCGCTTCATTGCAGTCGACCCGTGTCCGCCAAACATGACCAGGCCGACTGGCGTGTGAGCATCGAAGCCGAGCGCCTGCCGAGCGGCCACCCGGTCAAGTGGCTGCGAATCGTAGAATCGGGGCGATAGCAGCATGCCCGAGCTGCGGTGGATGAATCGGGGTTCGATACCCTGTTCGATCGCCTGAGTGGCCGCGTGAGCGCTCCCGCAGATCAGGTGCCGGGTGTATCCGGGCTCCGCCCAGAAGTGGGGCGGAAAATCGGCAAGATCGGTCATGATCGTGACGAATGGCGGTTCACCGCGCGTCTGCCGCAGGCTGTCGGCCAATGCCCGGTTGAAGTTGGGCACCAGCGATACGACCATGCTCGGCGCAAGCTCGCGCCAAAACGGGATCAGCCGCTTGACCAGATGGCGGTGCAAAAGCCTGATCGTCGCCTGCAGGAGCTTGAGTTCCGGCGCGAGTCCCACGGTGAAGCCAGTCGAGAGGCGCTTGTTGTAATAGGCCTCGGGTGCAAAGCCTGTCAGTCGCTTGAACCGCTGGTGAGGGTCGAACACCCGAAACAGGTCAACGAGCGAAATGTTCCAGTCCGGGTATCGGCGGGTGAGTTCGGACTGCAACGCGAGGGCTGCGGCCCGGTGTCCGCCGCCTGCGTTGAAATAGACCAGTGCGATGCGAAGGCGGCTTTCCCTCTCTCCGGACGATCCTGGAGCGGGGCACAGCCCTGAATCGGGGCTGTCGGGACGCCGGGCCGTGGATGGATGAGACTGCAAGAAGAGGGTCAGCCTGTTGAGAAGCTGGCAGGTTGCCTGTTGACTTTGACGAATCGATGACTGTTCGCGTCCCGATCAGCGCCCCATGCTCGCCGCCGCGAGCTCGAACAGTCGGGTGGGACCAGGCAGCGCGAACGAGCCCTCCCCGCAGCCCTTGTCGATCCAGTCGATGGCGTAGCGGGCCATGACGGTTTCCCAATTGTCACCGGCGCGCAGCAGCATGGCCGGCGAGGGCACGTACTGGCCGTTGCGGGTGCGGACCCACAGTCGTCTTGCGGGTGAATAGCTGCTGTGCACTTCGGCTCGAGCGAGCACCTGATTCACGTAGCTTCGCTTGCGCCGTGCATCGGACCACAACCAGGGCGGGAGCTGTTCTAGGACCTCGTGAAACTGCGCCGCGAAAAATCCGAACAGGTGCGTGTGGTCATCGACGTTACGTGGGTAAAAATGTGACCACTGAGTCTTGAGGCCCGCGAGCATCAGGCTCAGCACCCAGTACTCACCCTGACGCCGTTCAAGCCGAACCAACCTGCCATCGGTCTGCACGTCCAGGCTGGGGGGCGCCAGGATTTCAGACAGCGCAGGTAACCCGTCACGGGCGAAGGGCGCCTCGACCATCGCGCGCCCCAGGGCGTGGTCCCAGGCGCTGTGGCCGAATTCGTCCCGTCGCAAGGGGTCGGCGCCTTTCGCCAACAGCGCGTCGACAAGCGCCGCGTTACCCGCTCTCGCTGCGAGCATCAACGGGGTGGCGCCGACCGGGGTCGCGTGATCCGGTCCGTGGATATCGCACTGCCGCAGCAAATCCTTGAATACCTTCGCCTGGTAGGCCTGCAGATGACGCCGCTGGGCTGCTTCGGCGACCTGCCGGGTCAGTCGCGAAGCGGCGAAATAGGGGTCACGGAGCATCCTCGGGTCGTCGTTGGGGCCCGGGGCGAGGGCAATGCGAAAATATCCGTCGTATACCAGCCCCTGCGCAGGCGCGAACTTCACGCTGGCAAGTTCGGAGATCCAACGCTGCTGCCCATGCCACGCAGCGTAATCGAACAAGGCCTGCTTCGGCTTGCTGCTGGGGTCGCGCGGGTCAAGCGCCCGGGGCAGCAAGCCCTCGATCATGCTTCGACCCCAGGGGGTCCAGGGAACCGGCTTATGCTGAAGCAGGCTGTCTCGGATCGCCTGCGCTTGTTCGGCCTTGCCCTGGAGTTCGAGTTTTCTTGCCTCCTGCGCCCATTCCTCCTGTGTCGATTGAGTCACGGTCTGAGTGCTTGGCTCGGTCTGCTGGAGCTTCAGCAGTGTCAGCAGAGGGTGGCCGATATCGTGTTCGACGAGGGTGAGCGTCTCGATCGCACGAGTCATCGCGACATAGAGCGCGTTCACATGGAACTTGTAGATTTCCAGCGATTTGTCGGCCTTGTCGCGCGCGCGTCGATACTCGAGTTCCGCAGAGGACAGGTCCTCAGGCGATACGCCCTCACAGACTTCGCGGTAGGCACTGCGCTCGCCCGAGACGAGTCCAAACAGGATCACGTGCGGATACTCAAGGCCTTTGGCTTCGTGGACCGAAAAGATCAAGGGCGTATGGAAGATCTTCCGCGCTTCGAGCTTGTCCTCATCGCGAAGCACGATCACGGCGTGTCTGGCCGAACGTCGTGTCGCCGCATCGAGCCGTTCGATCGCCGCGGGCCGTGCCTCCAGAAGTCGAACTTCGCCCGGAACCGCGGAGCTGCTCTGCACCAGAAAATTGCTCTCGCGATCAACCGATCCGAACCGTGCCTGTTTGATCTTGAGCAGCCGGTTTGCAAGTGAGGTGACGGCCTGGGTATTGCGGAAATTCGTCTGCAGGAGATGGAGCGGCTGGCGCTGCGCGGCCTCACCCGCAAGACCCTGCCAGAACATTGTCTTCAGCGCCGCCCAGCTGAAGAAATTCGGGTGCACGATCTGGTGACTGTCCCCGCACAGGATGAATGCGCCTGGCGCTTTGAGCAGTGACAGCACCAGCGCCAGTTGTACGGGTGTGAGGTCCTGCACCTCATCGACCACGATGAAGTCGTAGCGCGGCCCCTCGTGTAGTGCGATTTCCTTGCGCCATTGGAAGGCGATCAGATTGCTGTCATAAAGACCCGCCTCCTCGAGCCAATTCCGATAGCGTTGAAAGAGCGCGTGCGCGGTATCGCGTTCCTCGGGCGGCAGCAGGCTCTGTCTACTGCCCAGCGCCCGGTAAGCCTCGATTGAAAGCGGTCCATCGGGGTGAGCGCCGATCACGCCCCGAAACTCCTCGAAAAGCGCCTGCGCGTCGAGGCCGCTCAGCGCGCGCAGGCTCTGACGGTTCCGGTCGCACCAGCCCGCGAAGGCGGGGAGCGTGACCTCGCGGCCTTTCGGCACGCGCAGCGTCTCCAAGAGCTCGCCGTAACTCAGGAATTCGACCTCGTGCCTCGGGTTCTCGAATCCATGCGCGCCATAGAGTGACCGGGCGCTCTGGGCAAGGTAAGCGGAGTGTGTGACATATAGAACGCTACCTTCGGTCTCACGCAGGCGCGACACCGTGACTGCGGTCTTGCCTGATCCGGCCGAACCGATCACCACGAGGGGGGCCGGATGCTGGAATGCCTGCTCCTGGGCGTCATCGAAAACAATCGGCTTGTCCAGGAGCTCGAACTGAGTCCGGGAGGGGCCCGACCATCGCATCGTCAGTGCGTCCTGCGAAAGCGCTTTCGAGTCGGCCTGGAAGACGGCTTCGCGTTCGATGTGTGACTCATCGATCGTTGCCCCGCGCAGGAAGCGTGAACGCTCATAAGCATGGTTCTCGATGATCTCGAGTGCGAGGCACACCGTTTCCTCGCCCCCGCCTGCGGCGGGCACACGAGCGAAGCGGAGCAGCAAGCGGTTCGCATAGTCGAGTTTTGCCCGGTAGTAACCGCCCGAATGCAGCTTTTTGACATCAGCAGAGCGGAAATCATCGGCCTCGATGGCAGCCTTTACCTTCAGGAAGGCGGCACGCACGCGGCGCAGGTTCAGATCTTTGTATTGGAGGACGCGCATGGGAGATCGCTTTTCAGGAGGGGCCGGACGATTTCCAGCGACGCTGCAACGGCTGGTTTGCCTTAATGATAAGGGTC
>Ga0169931_10007848_pt1 | contig 15722 bp, 18 predicted proteins | sample Kivu_15m_20L_FD_129675 | JGI IMG/M metagenome (GOLD analysis project Ga0169931, IMG submission 129675) | Freshwater microbial communities from Lake Kivu, Western Province, Rwanda to study Microbial Dark Matter (Phase II) - Kivu_15m_20L... | ecosystem: Environmental > Aquatic > Freshwater > Lake... | reverse complement strand
AATCCCAAATTCTTATGGTTTTATCTGATGAGCCTGAAACTAATTTCCCATCCTTCAACTGAAGGAGGCTTTTCACCCAATTAGTGTGATTTTTTAGTGTATTAGTAATCATTAAATTTTTGGTGTTTCTAAATTTGAAAATACAATCAGCATTTTTAGAATTGTCGGCCAAATTTTTCATTTCTTGAAGTGTTTCTTCAAGTTTTTCATCTATTTTTATCTTTATCTTATTGAGCATAAAGTCCTTAGGAAGTTTTGATAGATAATCTAAATTGGCGTTATATTCAGCCGAGTTTGATAAATAATCAATATCTTCCAACAATTTCTCATAAATAATTTTAGTGATTGAATTGCTATAATTTAATTCTTGATCTACTTTTTCCACAGCATTATCTAATTTTATAAGAATATCTTTCAAAAAATTCATAGAGACAATAATTTTATCTCTTACATCATCTGAAAGTTTTTTAACATCTTCTCTAAATTCCTTGTCTGATTCATCGATCTTTTCTAAGGTTTCTTCTAAAGAATTCGAAGGTAAGTTTAGATGAGATTTAATTTCATTTTTCTTATCGATCTGGAAGTCTTTGATGTATTTTCTTTTATGTCCTTCATGCTCTATTGATCTGCATACTTCACATAGAGGTAATCTACAATCCAAACAAAAATAGAGGAATGTCATATTTTCGTGTAAAGAACAATTTGAATGTTTCGAATAAGTCTTTAGATTTGTATTGTCTTCTAGTTGATGCGAGGAGAAAATAGGAAGAATTTTATGGCTTGAAAAACAATCAACACACATAAATATTTTGCAATTCGAACAATAACTGTCCATATCCTTCACATGAAGAGAGCAAATATCGAATTTCTTTTCCTTTTTAGATACGTTTTCTTTTAATATTTGAACTATTTTCTGTTTAACAATCTGTATTACACCATTATAACACACAATACAATATAAATGCAAAATCTTTTCTGTATCGATATTATAACTTTTTATTGTGTTATTATTGAATAAGCAAATTTTATAGAAACAGTCATTACAAGAATTGTGATTGCATGTGAAATTTATAATATCGTTTGTTTGTTTTTTGCATAAGTCACATTTAAGATTTTCCATTTAATTTCTATTAAATTAATAAATTTTATATGAAAAGTAGGCAGATGTTTGAATCACCTGATTGTTATACTATTTAAATTTCTATTAATCAATTTTGAAAACCAAATGATTTTATTTGAGTTATATACATTTTTGTAACATAAGAATTCATTTTCTAAGAATGAGATTGAATTATGATAAAATAAATTCTCTTGCTTATTCTAAATAGTAAAACATATAAAATATTAAATATAAGCTCACTATTTTTATTTAAATTGTCAATTATTAGAAATTTGAAATTAAATAGAAAATTTTTATTAACTTTCATAGAATTTATTAAAATGATAAAGAAAAAATTTGACAATGGATTAATTATGCAAGACTTTTATAGATTCGATCATTTTCAGTTGTTTGATCTATATTTCGAATCAAAAAATAAAGAAAATTATGCCTATGATAGAATTTTGGATTTTTTCGAACAAAACGAAATTAAGATAAAAAATCTCAAAGTAAGGAAAGACTGTCGAAGTCAAAATAAAAATATTTATTTTGCTTATATATGCTTAGAAAATATCGATCATGCATTTAATATATATGATAACAAAATAAAATTGAATTTTCAAGCCTTATCTGACTCCATAAAATATACTCCCAGAATTGTAGCGACCCAAAAATTTAAGTCTATTTTTGAAACACATCCTGAATTCAAAGAAAAATTTTCAAATTCAAATTCAAAAAGAGATTTTGATAAACGTCATAGATCTAATTCAAGATCAAGATCTAAACATCGAAAGACCGAGAACATATCTTATAAAAAATTAGATGAAACTTGTTCTATTCCTGAAATGAAAAATTCCGAAAATGAGAAAAACAAAGATTCATTAGGTTCAGAACTCAAAAAAGAAGATCCGGTTATTTGTGATAAAATGGACGTTGATCAACCTATAAAAGAACCTTGTGAAACACAAATTAATATAATTGAAACTTCTGAAAAATTATCCGATGAAACTCTAGTTTTACACGAAGATGTAAATTTTTATTTAAAGAAATCATTTTAATAGAATGAAGAAGTCAACCTCCTCAGAACTTGTTATTTGCTTGGAATTCCTGGTAACTCAAATGATGAAATTATTATTAATGAGTTAAAGAGACATAATATCGCATATCCAGAAAAATTAGAGAAGATTGAAATAAGTAAAATATATTGTATCTAATTAACTTAAGAAAATTACTTCGGTAATTGTTTCTACTACAAATTGGTTTTTCCAGATTACACCATGGTTGATTTATTATTAGAAATAGGATTAGTGTTTGGAAATTACCCTATTTTAGTTTTACCTAAAGTCAAAGAGGTAAATATAAATAATCAATATTTTAATATTATAGAAAACTATCGAAGAATTGTTAATTTATCATCAGGTAATTTTTAAATCATCAAAAAATGAAAAATTCTCATTGAATTTCGATTTAAAATCTGAATTTGATCGTCTTTTCGTATTTTTTTCTTCTTTGGGAAAAATTATCGATTTTAATTTAGAGCATTTCCCAAACCTAATTTGCATCACTTACATGGATTGTGATTCTGTCAATCAAATAATTAAAATGAAGGAAATAAACTATATTTCATCGACTAAAGAAAAAATTCAACTAGAGGCATCTTATATTCAGCCATCTATAAGAATAAGAAATTTAAAAGATTCCAACCTGAGTCCATATGACAATTTCTGTTATGAAGAGGTTAATTTCAGCATTTCGAAGGAGGAGAAAAACGAAGATAAGCCTAAATCATCTTTTCTAAATCATGAAATCAAACATGAAGAATACCAAAATTATAATAAAAATAATAAAAGATACTCAAATGATAATTATATATTTTGCTATCCTTCTCAAATAAATAAGGAAACATTTAGAAATAGCTGGAATTCTCATGCCTGGAATCATCACAAACATTTTAAAATACAAAATCATAATATAAGATCTCAATTTCCCTTACAGGATCATAATAATTATTTTAGGATGAATAAAAATCTAGGGTATAGTTATAATTATCAGAATTAGATCTCTACTTTTTTAGCAATTATATTAAACTAATTATTCTTTAGTAATAAAATTTTTTTTATTATTCTTCTAAATTATCAATAATTTAAAACTAGAGTAAAAATTTTTATTTGAATTTAAATTTTTTATTGTAATTTCTAAATGATAGGAAAAATTTTAGATTTATTCAACAAAAATAAAAAAGATGAATCATCTAAAGAAAAACAAATTTTGAATGGTTCTAAGACATTAAAAAATGAAAATAACATTATTAATCCAGTAATAATTCAAGAGCAAGTAAATTCATTTATGGAAAACCCAACTGAAAAAGCTATAAACGCAACAGAAGAAGAACTTTCATTCGTAGAAAAAATATTTAAGCAGAAAAATGATGACTACGAAAATCAAATTGAAGAGTATATAAAAAATTACAATATATTTGAAGACCCGGATGCAAGCAACGATATTCTAAATAATCTAGCTACAAAGGTTGAAATAAACGATATAATTGAGCAACATATAAAAGAAAATGAAAACTTAACTGAGAATATCAACAAAGAGATAGCAATTGGTAAAAAACCAGAAATAATACAAAAAACACCAGAAAATAATAATCGCATATTAAATAATCTTTTGAAAAATGAAGAAATAGCAAGATTAGGCTTAAATAGATGGTCGATCGATGATTTTGAAGTAGGGAAACCATTAGGAAGAGGAAAATTCGGAAGAGTATATTTGGCTAGAGAGAGACAGAATAATTTTATAGTAGCCTTAAAGTGTATTTCAAAAGAAAAACTGATTAAATGGAATGTTGAACACCAATTAAGAAGAGAAATCGAAATTCAGACTCATCTCGATCATGAAAATATTTTAAAGTTATATGGCTTCTTTTGGGACCACCGAAGAATTTATCTTATTTTAGAATATGCTCCAGGAGGAGAAGTTTACAAAGAATTGAAGAGAAGTGTATTCTTATTAAAATAAAATATTTTTTTAGAAATTAGGAAGATTCGATGAAAGTAAAGCAAGTAATTACATTCTCCAAATGTGTAATGCTCTATCCTACATTCATAACAAGCATGTTATTCATAGAGATATCAAGCCTGAAAATATTTTAAATTGCCAAGTAAAATATTTAATCAAATTATGTTTGAATTTATTAGGGTATTTTAAAAATTTCTGATTTCGGGTGGTCAATTCATACCCCTAGTAACGAAAGAAAAACGTTTTGTGGTACTTTGGATTATCTTCCTCCAGAAATGGTTGAAAGGAAAAAGCATACTGATAGAATTGATTTATGGTGTCTAGGTATTCTAACATATGAGTTTTGTGTAGGACAACCCCCATTCGAATCAGAATCTCACTCAAAGACCTACATGAAAATTGTTTTCGGAAATATAGAGTATCCTAGTTATTTATCTAGCGAGGTAATTGATCTTATAGGGAAATTATTACAAAAAAATCCAAAGGCAAGAATAAGACTGGAAGATATTATGAACCATCCATGGATACAGAAATATAAAAATGTTTGAATTTAATTTTTATTTTAATATTATGCATAACTATTTCTAAAATTGTTTATATAATTGTAATTCCTTTGATTTTATCTCTTTTCTTTCCTTTTTAATTTTATTTTATTTAATATAATATTATATATAAAATATTCAATATTGAATTCATATTAAAACTTTGGTTATTTTTTTTAAAAAAATATCCCTCAGTGAATATATATTCAATGAGAAGGATTAAAAACTAAAGTAATTAAATGGAACAAACCAAAAAATGTTCATGCACTAATTGTACTTGTAATCCTTGCGTTGGAGGAGATTGCTGCAGTAAAGTAGAATCTTCTTGTAAATGCAATCCTTGTGGATGCCCTTCTGGAAGTGAATGCTGCTCGACTGGGACATGTCAACCTAAATAGAGCTGCAGTTGTGGCTGTAATCCCTGCTCCTGTCCATCAGGAAGTAAATGCTGCTCAACTAAAACTTGCCAAAATATTAAAAAAGAAGGATGCACCTGCAGTGAATGTAAATGTCCGCCAGGAAGTAAATGTTGTGAAGAAGGAAATTGCTCAAAAAATAGTGATTGTTGCAAACCTGATTGCTGCCAGAAATAACTCTCGAATAATTTTGAATTTTAATTTTACTTAATATAAAATTACTAAAAATATAGTGTTAAAACATTTTCCTTTTTAATGTCATTTTTATAGAAGCTATTTAATTTATACTTGAGCCTTTTTCATTTATGTTAATTATTATAAATAAATTTATTGTAAATTAAAATATTTCCTCTTTACTATTCTAAAAAAGATTTTTACATTCAGGAGTATTATTACATTCATTACTTATGGGAGAATTCAAATCCTTTAATTTTATTTAAGCATTATTATAATTATTTCAAAATTATCACGTTTTTTATTGACAATGCTCAATATGCTTAATTAAAATAATTCTATGCAATTTTATTATTTGATAATGGAAAAACATGACATCGAATTAAATTACTTGAATATAATACTGAATGATTACATAAGTTATTTTTGTCATTTATGCATCGAAAAAGTTTGCAATGAAGCATTAAGAAGTGTTGTCAAACTTAAAATTGAACCTTCGAAGGCTAAACAGTGTTATTTGATGTTTCTGAGGGAAAAAATTTTGAATTTAGAGATAGAATGTAAAAACAGAAATTTTGGATGTAAAGAAAAAATCATGTTCGGTGAATTGAAACAACATTTGGCAGAATGTAAATCGAATCCAGTAAATAAAGAAAATAATAAAGAAAAAGAAATAATTTTTCATTGCAATACCGAAAACTTTGTTGCCAATAAATATAAATCAAATCAAATTACTTATGATTTTCCTGATAAAATTACAACAACCGAAATAAAAATTGATGAAAATATAAATAATAATACGAAATTTAGTAAATCTGGAAATAAAAAGAAAAAGGGAAAAAAATGAAACCTCCTTAAAGACATTTATTATGTAAAGTTTATAGATAATATAATGATTATGAATTTTTATTTATTATTCTTATCTTAAATTTTTTATCTATAAAATTTTTGTATTTTTACATGTCGCTGCAATTTTTATAATGAAATTATTCAATGATAGATAATGATAATAAAACTAAATAATGATATTATAGTGCATTATATGTTCTTTATAAATAAAATAACAAAAAATGATATTCAAAATTTTTTAATTTATATATACAAATTAATATGGAATAAAAGGTTTAATTGTAATTGATGCCCTATTAGAAGAACTTGGAAGAGAAGTAACAGAATTTTTACAACTTTCAGTGTACCCCCCGTGAGTACCCGACTCTTCAATCATAAAAATTCCTCCATTTTCATTAATGAACCCAGCATGAAGTGCGGCTTTACATAAATTGCTTTCTTTAACATAAGGATTATCACCCCAGACATCACCCTTTTCAATGCAATTATTATTTTTTCCTTTACAAATTCCTATTTTAGGGCCACATTGAGTATTACTAAAAGAAATTTTTACATTTATTTCAGAGGGTAGTAGTAGCATATGATCAAAAGAGCCGTAGGACTGTGTGCTAAGTCCGTTTTTAACACTGCAATAATAAGCGTCTAAGGGGCCTCCCTTTTTTACTATAAACAACCCTCCTTCCTTGGTTATATGACCAGAATGAAGAGCGGCAAGACATATAACGGAGTCACTGGTGTAGGGATTAGATCCCCATACATTTCCTGTTTTGTTACATCCGTTATACCCTCCTTTGCAGTAGTAATATACTTGACATTCTTTAAATGTTTTTCCAAACAAAGAAAACGGAGAGTGAAGTTTATATTTTTCCAAACCAGCTGTCTTTACAAGATAATCCCCCTCAGAAACAAACTTTTCTAATGTTCGCATTTTATCCTCTATTTTAGAAATAGACTTATTTATTTCTAATCTTAGATTGTTGATTCCATATTTATTATCATAATTTATCTTAGAAATTTTTTCATCAAATGCTTTTACAAGAGACATTACTCTTTGCTGTTTGAGGTATTTATCTGATTGATCAGAAATTTTAAAACAATCTGAAATATGATCATGATAGTCTTCATATTGAAATATCCTATCACAGTTTTCGCATAGTTTGTCCCTGTATTTGCAAATTGATTCATGGTCAAAAATATTTGGATAATATGAAATCTCATTACATCCTCTATCTAAAAATTTGCATGAGATCATTAAGTTATCCAAGAATTTATTGAGATAAATTTCACCTTCAATTATTATGAAATTTTTTGATTCACATTTCGGACATTTATTACCCTGATCCCCTATGTACTCTTCAATACATTCACAACAAAAATGAGTAGAACATTCATTACATTTTCTCATATCCACTATAATATATTTACACAAAAAACATAACAATCGGTCAAACTTTATGAATTCACTATTTACAATTCTAGATGAAGCAATATATTTTCTTTTTGTAATCTGATTTGTCTGATCCTTAGCGGATCCTTTAAAATTTTCTTTAAGCGAGATACAATCTATCATATATTGAATTATAAGAAAACTATTAGTTAATTAATATTATAAATATCTAATTAGTTTTATTATGATATATTTAATTTTAATAAATAAATTCACTTTTACATATTTTTAAAATAAATCAAAATTAAATGGATTCTCTTCACTATCAAATCCACACAGATAGAGTAATTCCCTCTGAAAAAATAAAAGTTGAGTATTTAACATGTTTTTTATGTAAGAACATTCTTTGGCAACCCGAAAAATGTGAAGAATGTAATACACATTTTTGTAAATATTGTAAAAAATTTTCCTTGTTAAAATCAAAAAAATGCCCATCATGTTTGTGTGAATATATATCCAAATCTGCTGATTTTTATTTGAACGAAGATCTAAAAGATTTGGTAATCAAATGCATTTACTCGATGAATGGATGTAACAAAGCTGTAGAATATGATTTATTACAAAATCATGAAAATGATTGTATTTATAATGAGCAAATATGTGAAGAATGTAATAAGAAGATTCTTAAGAAGAATTATCACACGCACATCATACTATGTAAAAATTCCGTTTGCAATAATTTACAAATAGACTATTGACAAATAATCTATTACTTCAAGGATAAATTAAACAAGATCGATAAAGAAAACACAGAGGATTTAGAGAAGATCAAGAAAAATTTTGTGGACATCTTCAATCAAAAAATGCAAATACTTAATTCACTTTTAGAGAAATTAGAGAAGCAGCAAAAGATTTTGGAGGAAATAGCCGAAGAAAGAGAAAAAGTTAAGAACATTCCTGAAGATGAATTAAAAATTTTTGAAGGAAATATTAATGTTAATTTCAATGATCTATCACAGCAGAGTTTTTCAAAACAAAATTTAGCTTTTAATGAGTCACCTATGCAATCTATTAACAGTAATTTAGGATCTTCTACTGCTAAAACTATAAATAATAAAATATGTGATAATTGCAACATTTGCTAGAAATTTAATGAATAATGTATGAAGATTTATCTTTATAATTAAGCAATATGAATGTAATATTGAATATATATAGATATTATGAAAACGTATTTAAAATTTTCTTATGCGAAAATTTTATAGAAATTAATTATGTCATAATTTAAAAATGAATTTGTAATAAAATTTTAAAAATAATTAATATTAAATATTTCATAATCTAATATGAAACACTTCATGAAATACGGAACTGAGCCTAGCTTTAAAAATTTTGGCGGTTTTCTTTCTGCATTTTTAAAAGCTAATATAAGAACAACTTTTACATATCCTAAAACCATTTGGTATTCTCTGAGATATAATGCAGGAGAAAAATTCATCTTACATTCAAATATTTTATATCCATTTAAATATGACACATATGTAACTAAAAGTCAAGAAAGAGATTCAGTAAGACTTTCTACAAGTCTCCTAACAAACGTTGTAGAATTTCAAATTCAGCCACATAAGACAAATATCTATAATAGAGAAAAAATTTTGGAGTCACTCAGTAAAGATTTCAATTCATCTTTTGATGAACTTTATAAACTATTTCACTATAATCGAGAGAATAATAATCTTGATGTACCTGCAGCTGTATCAGCTAGACTATTATATGCAATTGCTAATTTAGATAAAATCAACAAGGAATTAGGTCAAAACAACAATCAAGAATTTCCTAAAGAAACTCTGGAATTCATTGTCAAGTGTTTTTTAATTAAATTAGAATTTGCTGATTCTGAGTCTATTTCTCAGGTCTTGTTTTCTTTGAGTAAATTGAATTTATATGAAAACACTGAAAATTGGAATACAATTATTAAAGAACTCTCCGGAAAGAGTTTCGATGTTGAGCATACAAAAGTCACTCCTACTCTCCCTCATTTATTCAGATATCAAGAAGTGGAAGATTTCTCTACAAAACACAGACTATTTAATGAACTCGGTAATAAATTATTTATTTCTGGGTATAAAAGTGTTTTTGAGGCTTATTATGCAATTATTAATGCCACACACAAGAATAGTAACATCCAAGCATCTGATGCATTGAAAAGTTTCGAAGAGAGATTTGGAGGTATGAAAAATGAATATAATGAACATATAAAATACCTATAAAAAAAGTGAATATTTTAATTTGACTTTAAAAATAAAATTTATAATTAATTCTTCAATTGACTTATAGATAATTGATTTATGTATTAAATTTTTATTAGACAAAATTTTATTTGTTAAGAATCATTTGAATATTTAGATTTATTATCAGATCATCTATATATTTAATTTGTATTCAAACTATATGTTTTTGTTCTTTTTTCTATATGACTCATCAACCTTGAAGTCAAGTTTTACAACAGCTTTTTTAATATCTCTTGTTCTTTCATATCTAGCTCCTCTTCCTTTGACAAAGGGATGAACTTTGCCTGGTAAAATTGCTGTATTAACATCTCTAACTCTGAAGTTATACAGTTTCTGTATGAATTGGTTGATTTCAATCTTAGACAATTTTTTATCGACCAAAAATTTTATCTCGTTTTCAGCATAATTTTTTTCAGATCTAACCAAGAATAATTTGGGATTTGCGAAATCTATTGTGTCTCCGATTTTTGGAAAAGATGAACTCCAGGTATATTTAAAACCTTTAGGATTTAAATATTTTTCGTATTCTAATCTTTGTTTGTACATATCAGCTAAATGCCTGACTTCAGGAATTTTTGGATGTTTTGAACACTCGAAATATCCATAATCCTTGCTTTTTAAATATCTCATTTTAGCAGGATTGTAAATGTTGTATTTAGTTAAATGTCTGGGAATTCCATAAACCTTTAATTTGTTAAAGTCCATATGTTAGTATAAATTAAAAAAATTAATTTAAAAATAATTTGAGTTTGTTAAAAATAATAAAGCTATAAAAAGTTTAATAACCAAATAAAAGAAAACTATTTATAAATGGAATATTCATCACCTTATTCAAATCTCTCAAATAAGACTATAGTTAATAAAATAATGAAGAATATCAAAGACATATTACATGTTAATCCTAACAATCTAAATGCAAGTAGCCAGAACTGTTTAAACATCCGTAAGCTTTATACAACATATTAAAAATTTATTTAGAGACTTCAAATAATTTGGAAAAAGCTAACTTTAACAAAGAAATTTCACACCTAGATCACAAATCTTCAGCATCTGAAGAAAATTCAAAAACTAGTTCGATTGGAAATAATATCGAATACAAATCTATAAATGATTTAGGTTGTATAAATTACTATCAAAAAGAGAGAAAATCAGCTGAATCAAATAATCCTCATGTTTCTGTACAGAAGGAGCCAGAATTATTAATAGATACATCAATTGATCCTACTCAGACTCATGTTATTCTAGATGATAAAACTGAAATGCTAATCGATTCCCATGAAATGAATAAAAATAATTCAAACATTATGATAAATTTAACTTACAGAGAAGAAAATATAGACAAAGAATTAGAAAGAGAGAATAAAGAACAAGAAGAAATAACCAGTATTTCTAACGATGCTCAATCTATCATTAACCAGTTACTTGGGAAAAAAACATGTAGGGACCCTATGGAATATGCAAAGACCTTAACAAAAAAACACGACTTAGGAAATATAAAGTGTGAAGACATTATTTTAGACAATGACAAATATGACAAAGATATCGAGATGGTTATGAAATATGCAAATAGTCAACATCCATTCAAACTTATAATTGAGTTCTGCCAGAAATTTAAGTGGCCCTTACCTGAAATAGACACATTTGAAATCGGAACCAATGAGAATCCTGAGTTTAAAACTACTATAAGTATCAAAAATAATAAATTTCGAGGAGAAGCCCTTGGTGCACAAAAGAAAACTGCCAAAAGTAATTTAAATATTTATTTATTCTAAATTTAGAAAATGCAGCCATCAAAGCTCTTACTAATTTATTAGAAGATCCCGTAGTTAGAGATAGTATGAAAATGTTTGTAAAAGGTATTCTATTAAAACAAGAAGATGATCTTCGTTCACATGTAAAAATAAAAGAAAACCTGAATGAAGAAGATGATGGAGAGTATTTAAGAATAAAAGAGGAACAAATGCTAGAAATTACTGAAAAGGAAGAAAAAGAAAGAGTCGAAAAGCTACTTAAGGAATATTATCAGAATAATCCTCTGGTTAAATTAAACTTTTTTAAAAATAAAGTTAAAATTCCTTTTAGCTTCACATATTCACAAAAGCCTAAATTTAAAATAGCAACACTATATGTAGGTTCGGAGATATGTAAAAAATAAAATAATTTTTTAGATGGTGTTGGTGTAGACAGGAATGTAAAAATAGCCAAATATAAAGCCTCCGCAGAGGGATTAAGTAAAATAATCGAAAAATATGGTGAAGAAGTTCTAAAAACAAAAGAGGAAAGAAGACAAAAAGTTGTAAGCGAAATAAAAGAGGACATAGTTTCAGATGAAGAAAAAGGAATTGTTAGTCACTTGTCCCTTAGGAAAAATATTAAACAGATTGAAGACCTAATCCAAGATCTAAATAAAAATACAATGGATACACTTTGTCTCCAAAAGAAGTTTGAGCTTTTCCTTTTAAAATACGAAAGGAATATTTTACCTATTAATGACTTCAACGAAATGGAAAAGACATTAGCGAAATTATTTTATGTCAACAAGACCATTTCCATAAATTTTAATGATCCTTTATTAGTAGGAAGCTTCTCAGGAGACTGTGTGAGCATCAAGAATAAAGTGATTGATTTAATATTTGTTCATAAATTAAATAGGGAAGACTTTAAAATCTGCTTAGATTCTCTTATCAACAATTTCAATTCGATTTTTAATGAAACTCAATCACAGCCTGATATTAAAATGAAAAATAAAAATGAAATCAAGATGAATGTGGTTAGTCATATAAATAAAATAATATTTTAGGACATAGAAATAGCATTTAAAGAAAAAGATTACTCATTTATGCTCCTTATAAGAAATCAAGAAACCGACAGAGAGTTTATTGAATATATACCCATGCATAATGATATTATAATCAAAAGTGTTGAAAATTCCACTAACTTCAATTCACTTAGGAGATTGCTGCGCTCTTGGAGAAGGAAATTTAATTTGTTATTCGTCAAACCAGAATTATTAGATTGGGTAGCCTATTTTTATGTGAAAAATACTCTGAGCGAAAGTGTAATTAAACTTATAAAATATACTATATAGTTAGTAAAGGTTTTTCATAAACTTTCAAAGGATTTTAAAAATCTATTCCTTAATAGCGAAATCGTTCCTCCCGTTATAAGAAATGAAGTAGATAAATTTAACCAGGATAAATATGACAAGTTATATAACTCATGTATGACATCTAAGGATTATATTGCTGACAGTAAATTCGAGATGCTGTTTAGATAGAATTTTTTAGAGAAAATATGAGTTATTAATCTCAATTTTAGTTATCAGCATAATAATCTATTCTTAAATTAATTCTTATTTTTTTCAAAATGTTTTAAGGTTAAATTTCTTAAAAAAAAATTCATTTTTTAATTAAAATAATTTATTAAAATTATTTTCAGTAAAACAAAAATGTATAACAAAATTATTCATAAAAATGATATTCCCTCAATTAAGAAAACTCATCTTGATTTTAAAGAAATCAAAGAACAAATTTTAAATAAATATATTTTAATAAAGTAATAGAGACTAAATTCAAATTATTGGACTTTTTTGTATTCGATAAATGATTTCAAAACGATTTACCAAACATTACTTATACGACATATTCTAAAAATTTTAAAACCCTATTTATTGAAAAATTTATAGAGATAATTGATTTTATATATTACTTCTTAATTAGATAATATATTTATTAAATGATACATCTAAATGAAAAATGTTTATTTAAAAAATTATTCAAAGCTACAAATAATTCTATGAAACCATTTTTGTTGAGTTTTCAAAATAAATCCTTCACATTCAGAGATTTAGGTAATAAAAATATTCATTATCTTTGATAATTTCGACTTTAAATAGGAAGACAAGTATATAGAGAAAAAAAAATTGGCGAAAAAAGGAACATACCCAACGAACTTCAGCAAGAATACAAAGTGAACTTTGAAAATATATTAATGTCACTAAAACTTCATAAAAAACCTTCGAATGGACCCATCAAATTCAGTTCTTCATTCACAGATTCAGACATAGAAATTCAAAAAGTGAAAAAACCCCTGAATAATCTAGATGACTCAACTTCCTCACAAGAATCAAACGAGAACAGCAACATTTCCTTAAAAAGGCTGATTCTTAAGGCTAACATGAACCAATTCAATGAAAATTTCAAAAATAAATCTTCATCAAGGAGTTCTAATGATTATTCTTTAAATAAAAAGTTTGAAGAATTCGAAAATTTTCATTTGATAGATGATTCCACTACAGATTTTTCTGATGAAGAATTATCTCAATCTGATGTGGAATTTATAGATAGTGTTAGCAATAAAAATAAAAATTCAAAAATTAAAGAAAAAGACCTTGCATAGAATCTATTGATGAAAGACATTTTTATTATGCTTATTGTATTTTTGAACTTAAATAAATATTTAATAAGTAGTCGAATTTGTTATAAATTCAAACTTACACTCCATTTTATATTTAAAATTAAATATATACACCAAATATGAAATTTTATCAAAGATTTATATTATACAATCAAAATTTATAAAATAATATTAAGTTAATTAGGCTAAACTATATTATATTTATATTTAATACAATTTTTTCATTTAATTAAAATAAATTGCATTTGTAAAGTAAATTCCTAGTAATTTGAAACAATAAATTGATGATTTTAGATATAAGCAATTTTTGAAAATTTTTAAATGATCATATCATATCTTAATAGAAAGATATGTTTATTTTCACAGGTATTTTACAAAAAAAAACATACTATTTTTTAATCTCTTTATATTATCTAAGTAAGCTTTAACAACAATGACATTAAATTGTAAATTCGAGCTAATCATCTTTTTTTTTATCAAACCCTCTAAAATAAGCTGAATTACACTATCATGAATCTTTTCGTATTCTAAATTTTCATTTTCATCAACTAGAAAAGGAATCACCCCTCTTATCATACTTAAATAAGCAGAATCCTGTAATTGAGAATTAGGGTAAACTATCAAACATTTTGGATGCAATTTAGACAAATTCTTAACTACAGTAGGCTCGTCAGAAAAAAATATAATTATGTGAGCATCTATACTGTAGGAAGCTTGAACAACAGAATGGAAAATTGGATCTAATTCAGAATAGATTTGATCAAAACTGTTCTTTCTAGATTTTAGTCTGTATTTCTGATTCAATATGTCATAAAAATTCCTGTAATTATTTTCAGTTAATTCATTCAATTTCATCCCTAATTCCTGTTCACATTCACATAATAGTTCTTTAATACATCTTATAACATTTAGATTTTTTGAAAGATTCAAATTTATATCTTCCTTTAAAATTATTCCATCAAATCCTTCTTTAATCATAGAATCTATAGTATTTAATTCAGAAATGAATTTTTTATTGTTGTCGAATATATTTTCTGTTTGGAATAGAATTATTTTGTTGTATAATTTGCACTTTTCTACCATATAACTTTCTAAATAAATTAAATCAGAGATAGGTATCATATTGGAAAAGAACCCGTGAAAGATTATGATGCCATCAACCTTTTCAATGATTTCATTGAAATTATTTACAGCCTCGAATGTCTCTATTCTTGCTAAAATTCTGATACAAGACTTAGATTCATCTGGTAGTAAATCTCTTATATCATCAACGTTACTAGAATTATTAACCAAGCAACTAATAAAATTTACTCCGAGTTCTGAAGATTTGCAAATGTCTATTATATCCTTCGCACCTATAATAGGAGCGTCCAAACTCGATATTAGAATTCGTTCGATTACACTAATTCTGTTGTATTTGGATATTTTTCCTTCGCTTTCCACTTCGCATTTGATTATATTATTTTTTTTGCATTCTTTATCAAAAATGTTGATATTGCTGTTCATCGATTTAATTCTCTGTCGTTT